>Ga0208414_1002453_pt1 | contig 12213 bp, 7 predicted proteins | sample AntAceMetag02UKE_FD_184770 | JGI IMG/M metagenome (GOLD analysis project Ga0208414, IMG submission 184770) | Saline lake microbial communities from Ace Lake, Antarctica - Antarctic Ace Lake Metagenome 02UKE (SPAdes) (version 2) | ecosystem: Environmental > Aquatic > Non-marine Saline and Alkaline...
ACCCCGACGAGCTCGGCGGTTCCGTGGTGCTCACAGCGCTCGTTCAGCCGTCGATCAGAGGGGAACGTTGCCGTGCTTGCGCTTCGGCAGTTCCTCACGCTTGGTCGACAGCATCCGCAACCCAGCAACGATCTTTCGACGTGTGTCGGCGGGGTCGATCACGTCATCGATGTAGCCGCGTTCGGCAGCCGCATACGGGTTGGCGTACTTCTCGGTGTATTCCGCGATGAGCTCGGCGCGTCGCTCGACCGGGTTGGCAGCTTGCTGCAATTCGCGGCGGTAGACGATTTCGACGGCGCCCTGGGGGCCCATGACGGCGAGTTCGGCGGTGGGCCACGCGAAGGCGAGGTCGGAACCGATCGACTTCGAGTCCATCACGACGTATGCGCCGCCGTAGGCCTTGCGGGTGATGATCGAGATGCGCGGAACGGTGGCTTCGCAGTAGGCGTAGAGCAGCTTGGCGCCGTGCCGGATGATGCCGCCGTATTCTTGGTCGACGCCGGGCAGGAATCCGGGGACGTCGACGAACGTGATGAGCGGAATGTTGAACGCGTCGCACGTGCGCACGAATCGAGCGGCTTTTTCGGCCGACTCGATGTCGAGAACGCCAGCGAGGACCTTCGGCTGATTGCCAACGATTCCGACAGGCTTGCCGTCGATTCGCGAGAAGCCGCAGATGATCGACTTCGCGAAGTGCGGGAAGTATTCGAAGAATTCGCCGTCGTCGACGCAGGTGCGAACGACCTCGGTCATGTCGTAGGGCAGGTTCGGCGAGGCGGGAAGAATGTCGCGCAGCTCGGGGCAGTGACGATCGGGGTCGTCGGTCGGCTCATCGGCTGGCGGCTCTTCGAGATTGTTGGCCGGGAGGAACGAGAGCAGGAAGCGCACGTCGTCGAGGCAGGACTTCTCGTCGTCCGCCACGAAAGTGGCGACGCCAGACTTTGAGGCGTGGCTCATTGCGCCGCCGAGTTCTTCGAGCGTGACGTCTTCGCCGGTCACGGTCTTGACGACGTCTGGGCCGGTGATGAACATGTGACTGGTTTCGCGAACCATAAAAATGAAGTCGGTCATCGCAGGGCTGTAGACGGCGCCGCCGGCACACGGGCCAAGGATCACCGAGATCTGCGGCACGACGCCGGAGGCCTGGACGTTGCGGTGGAAGATGCCGCCGTAGCTGGCGAGGCTGACCACGCCCTCCTGGATGCGGGCGCCTGCACCATCGTTGAGGCCGATGAGCGGAGCGCCCACCTTGAGCGACAGATCCATCAGCTTGTGGATCTTTTCGGCGAACACTTCGCCGAGTGCGCCGCCGAAGACGGTGAAGTCTTGCGAGAACACGAAGACCTTGCGACCGTCGACGGTGCCCCAGCCGGTGATCACGCCGTCGGTGTAGGGCCGTTCTTCGAGGCCTGATGCCTGGGCGCGGTGTCGGGCCAGCTGGTCGAGTTCGTGGAACGAGCCGTCATCGAGGAAGTAGTCGATCCGCTCACGAGCGAGCATCTTGCCCTTCTCGTGCTGGCGGTCGATCGACCGCTGAGATCCTGCGTTTTGGGCCTCTTTGCGACGCTCGGCCAATTCATCGAGTTTCTCCTGCATGCTCACTCCCGCAACATACCCGCAGAGGGCGCGCGAGATGAACTGGCGAGCGCGCGAGAATTGCATTGTGATCGCGGATCTTCCTGTTACCCAGCCGGTCCAGCCCATGTTGGCGAAACTGGCACGCCACATCCCAAACGGCGACAACTGGTTGTTTGAGCCGAAATGGGATGGTTTTCGCTGCATTATTTTTCGCGACGGGGTGGACATCGAGTTGGTCAGTCGCAAGCTCAAACCTCTCAACCGGTACTTCCCCGAGCTGATCGAACCGTTGCTTGCAGCGCTTCCCGATCGGTGTGTGGTGGACGGTGAGATCGTCGTTGCCGACAGCGGCGGTGATGGCCTTGACTTCGATGCGTTACTCCAGCGGATCCACCCGGCGAAGTCGCGAGTCGATCGCCTGGCAGTGGAAACACCGGCGGCGTTCGTGGCGTTCGACGTGCTGGCTCTCGATGACCGGTCGCTGATGGATGAGCCCATGTCCGCCCGTCGGGACGTGCTCGTCGAGGCGCTCGCTCCTAACGGCATGGTGCATCTCACGCCGGCGAGCACCGACCGGGCTGTCGCGCACGACTGGTTCAGTACGTTCGAAGGTGCCGGTCTTGACGGCGTCATCGCCAAGCCACTCGACGGCGTCTACGCGCCAGGCAAGCGCAGCTTGGTGAAGGTCAAGCATCAGCGCAACGCGTTGTGCGCCGTGCCTGGTTACCGAGTGCACAAAGACGGGAACGGCGTCGGGTCGCTGCTGCTCGGGCTGTTCGATGCCGACGGCGAGATGCACTCGGTTGGCGTGGCTGCGTCCTTCTCGGTCAAGCGACGCAGCGAGTTGCTTGCCGAGCTTGAATCGCGCACGCACGATCCGCTTGTCGATCACCCATGGAGCGGTTGGGCGGCGTGGCAAGACGAGCAGGCGCAGGCCGCAGCTGAGTCGACTCAGCCGCAGACGTTGTCAGCCGGAAGTCGTTGGAATTCTGGCAAAGACCTGTCGTTCGTGCCGATCAAGATGGGGCTGGTTGCTGAAGTCACCTTTGGCCAGCTCGAAGGAGGCAGGTTCCGCCACGGGGTCTCGTTCGTCCGGTGGCGACACGACTGCACACCAGGCGACTGCCGATACGACCAGCTCGACGTCGCAACACCCGTCGACTTCCACGAGTTCCTCAGCGAAGCGCGCTGAGCCGAACCTCTCGTGTCCGTGATTGCAGGCCGGGTGGCTGGATTTTGGCGAGGTATTCGCTGTCGGACCTGAGGCGTTCACGGAGGTCGTCGTAGTAGGTGCGGGGCGGGTTGAAATAGATCTGCCCGGTGTCCATCCGACCGCCATCAGGATGCGAATAGACCGCTGCCGGTTTCGGCGGCGGCCCGGCCGGCACGTTCGGTGCTGCACCCGACGGCGCGATCAGCCGGCCGTGCCCGTTACGAAATTCGAGGCCGTTGGCTTGGTCGGCGTTGCCGGTGATGTCGAGTCGGCCACGGTGGTGCATTCGGTGATGTTTCCCGCACACGAGCAACAAGTTGTCGGTGTCGGTCCGGCCGCCGTGTTCCCAATGGATCAGATGATGCACTTCAAGCCCAAGCGTCGCATCACAGCCCGGGACCCGACACACGCCGTGATCGCGATGTTCAATGATCGTGCGGGTCCGGGCTGGTACGACGTACTGGGTGCGGCCGACCGACACGGGTAGGCCGCCCTCGACAAACACCGGGGTGACCGTGCCATCACAGGTGAGGTAACGGCGGATTGCGTCAGGGACGTTCCAGCCGGTGGCGTCGGTCATGGCACGCTCGTCGCGGTCGGTATCGCGGTCGGTATCGCGGTCGGTATCGCGGTCGGTGTCGGTGTCGGTGTCGGTGTCGGTGTCGGTGTCGCGGTCGAGGTTGATGAACAGGTTGACCCGAAACCGTGACCGGCGTGCCGGATCATTCACCGAGTCGAGCGACGCTTGGGCCATTTCGACCAGCGCCTCGACGAGCCCGGCACCGAAGTCGCCGCGCTGAAAGAGTCGGTCGCGGGCTTCGTCGAGCGCAGCCTGCACAATCATCCCCGCATCAGCGTCGAGCCGACCGGAGAGGCGGAACGAACCGTCGTCGTCTTGCCACAGCGACAGAAACTCTTCGACCGACGACCGCGCCGCCTCGGAATCAGCTGATTTCGCTGAGTCAGCTTCGGATTCGGAAGTGGCCTCAGCATCCGTGTCGCCTGCAGCCTCTGGCGCATCGACGGGCTGAGTATCGGCGGACTCTGGAACTTCCGGGTCGGCATCGGGAACTTCGCGGCCGTCGTCGTCGAGTGTGGGGAACGGATACTTCCGCAAGACACGACGCAACTGGGTGACCGTCATCACGATCGCGTAATCACGTGACTGCACATCAGTCCACGCTGGCGCGTTCCGGGCGATTGTGGCCATCTGGTCGAGTGAGAGTTCACCGCGCCGGAACGCCGCAGTCGAGGCGGGGAGTTCGTCGACCCGTTCGGCAATCGCGACGATCGAGCTGGCCATTGCTGGCGACATTCCGGCCCGCCACGCAACCCAGGCCGACATCGACGTCATGCCCTCACCAGCCCACAACCGCTCATCAGCCAACAGCACTGCGACCCGATCCACCAGTGCAGCATGTTGGGAGTTGAGGACACCAACAATGTCATTGACCTCAATGTCAATGTCGCAGACCAAACCCTCCAACACCGTAGTCAACGACATATGGAAGTGTACACCAGTTCGCTCTAAAAATAAAGAACGATCATGTGTTTCTTTGGCGACCGTGTCGAAGGGTTGGGTCTTCCCGCTGCATTTGGAAAGTCGCGACCTGTCGTGCCGCTCGTCAATGACGATCCGCGTGAAGGCAAGGTGCTGGCGGCCTCCGTGGCGGACGAATCGATTGAGGTGATCACCGCTCTGGCGCCAAGCCGATCGACGACAAAAACTTCCTCAGCAAAATCGCTCGGCTCTTGGCCAACAGCACGACCGTCTGCCTGCCTGCCTGCCCCTGCCTGAATTCGTCCGGAGATGTCTGGCAATCTGCCAGCGTCAGCCGCCAGCGAGGGTCGCGGAGGTCGCGGAGGTCTCGATCGGAACCAAGATCGGTTCCGGAATCGTGATCGACGTGGTCGGCGCAAGGCCGGTCTCGTCGAGGATCGAGATCAGCACTGGGTCGCTCTGCACCACGCCAGCCGCCGTTTGTGCGTTGATCTGCAGCAGCCATTCGCCGGGCACGATGATCGGGAGGCCGACTGCTTCGCTGCGGGTGGCGACGCCAGCGCCAGACAGCGGCACTGGCTGAACGATGGCCCCGGTGACGGTGTTGTACGGCGGGGTGAGCATCACTTCGAGCCCGGTGAGGCCCTCGGCCGGTGAGTTCACGGTCACTTCGAGGCCGCTGTTGCCGACGCTGTTGCGAGTCAGTTTGATGGTGACGTCGAGGTCGGCCTCGGGAACGAGGATGGTCTGTGAGATTGCGTAGTCGATGCCCGGTTCGGCGCTGACGTTTGCCGGGGTGAGTGAAAGCAGCCATGAACTGGCGAGCAATATGACGAGACCGATAGCAGCTTCGGTTCCGAACGCACGACGGAGACGACCGGCCATTGGCAGGGTCAATTCGTGGGCGCGATTGAGGCGTTTCTGAGCGAACTGGCGTGCGGACAGGCCGATGAAGACCATCGCGGCAACCAGCACGACCTTTAGAACAGTCCAGAGGCCGTGAGCACTGCCAAAGAGGTCGCTGCCGTCGAGGCGGAGCATCTGGGCAAGGCCAGTTCCGATCGTGACGACGATGGCGATGACCGACACGCGTGCAAATCCGCGCACCGCATGGACGAGGTCTTCGTCGCCAGGCCCGGAAAGTACAACTCGTGTCAGCAGGATGACTCCGCCGACCCAGATCGCCATCGCCAGTGCATGTGCGATGCCGAGCAGCACGCCAACAACTGCGAGTGATCCGTCGACTCTGCCGACACCGATCATCGCAACGGCGAGTGCCGGGATGCCTAGCGCAGCCATCTGCGTGACCGGGTCGTTGACGCGGTCGGGGCGGAATGCTGCCCACGCCGAGGCGATAACGAAGATCAATCGGAACAGCGCAGCGCGTCCGGCCCAGCCCGCGCCGAGAAGGTCGAGCCAGGCCCCCGGGCTGAAACCAGAACCCAGCGAACTTCCATTGACTGCTGCCGCAGCGGCCGAGGTGTAGAGCAACGTACCGATCAGCGCGAGCACCCATGCGGCGCGCAGGAAGCGGACGGTGATCAGGTATTCAACGCCTTCCGGCCACGCCGCAGCGATGAGAATCAGTGCGCCGAACACGACAGCGATGCCGAGCGTCGACAACACACGACCAAGCCACAGTGGGCCCTTGCCGGCCTCGACGCGGTCGAGTGCGACCGTTCGGGTTTCTGCTGCAGCAGCCGAAGTTGTTGCAGCAGTCGACCCCGCCGTTGTTGCACCATCGGCGGACCCGCCGCTCAATGTCGTGGAATCTTCGTCAGCTGGAATGGTCGACGCGGCCGGTTCGGCATCGACCGTGAACGAGATCAGCGAGCTCCCGTTCGGCTCGCCGTCGGAATCGCTCACACGCCACGTGGCGACACAGAGGCCACGCGGAAGTGCCTCGGGAATCTCGACTGTCATCACCCGCGAGTTGCCGCTCAGTGTCGGTGGGGGCAGGGTGATTGGTTCGGTGTTGCACTCGAGCGAAACGATGCGCAACTCACCGATTTCCTGGGTGAAGTTGAAAACGATCTGCGTTGGCGACGTGGCGAGCGTCGTGCCGTCAGCCGGCTCCGACGTAATGACTTCGTTTTCGGCGTAGGCGACGCCGGGGAGCAGCGTCAGTAGTCCGATCAGGACTGCGGCGAAGACGGCTGCGATCGCCGACATCGGTCGGTTGATTAGCGGGCGGGCCACGCGGTCGCCGATGGAAACAAATGCATGCTCACTCACAGTGTGACGAGGCTAGTGCGGCCTCACCGTCAACTGGGTGGACCTCGCCGGCACGACGAACGACCGGCATTAGGGTGCGCCGGGTCCAGCGGCTCGGCAGGCATCAACGTTCATCACCACAGCCAGGTCGTCGCGGCCGAGAGTGAGCTGCAGGATCGCCGTCTGTACATCACCGAATGCAGCTGGGTCATCGACTGATGTCGAGGCCAACGTGACCCACTGTCGAGCCTGATCGTCGGTGTTCTGGATGAAGGCCCGGTGATCGTTGTCGACATCGGCTGGAACCTGCAAAGCCCGTATAGCGTTGGCCTCAGCGGCTAAAATTACCGCCACTTGCTGGGCAAACACCGCCGTTGTCGCCGCATCGACCGGGTCGGTGAGGGCAGCCTGCTGCTGGTCGGTCCGTTCGCAAACGGCTCCGAGTTGGGAACGGTAGGCCGCCGAGTCAACTTGCACAACTGGCTCGGACGTACATGCTGTGGCGGAGGCCGCGAGCACAACGACTGCGAACCAAAATGTGAGGCGTGTGCGGGAGCCGCGGACCGGGGACGGAGTCGACATCGACCGAACCCTACGGCGCGCACGATGGCGGAGGTGCGCGGACCCTCTATCGTGATCGTAATGGCCACTCAGTCGCTGTACCGCCGATATCGGCCCCGTCGCTTCAGCGAAGTCAGGGGTCAAGACCACGTCGTCAAGGCGCTTCGCAATTCGGTCGCTGAGGGGCGCGAGGGCCAGGCGTATCTGTTCTCCGGCCCGCGCGGAACAGGCAAGACGACTTCGGCGCGCATTCTGGCCAAGGTCCTCAACTGCACCAACGTCCAAGAGGGCGAGCCCTGCTGCGAGTGTGAGTCGTGCCTGTCGGTCGAACGCGGCACGAGCTATGACGTCCACGAACTCGACGCGGCCAGCAACAACGGTGTCGATGCAATGCGTGACCTCATCGACAAGGCATCGCTCGGAACGCCGGGTCGCCACAAGGTGTACATCCTCGACGAAGTCCACATGCTGACCAAGCCAGCCGAAGCAGCACTGCTGAAGACGCTCGAAGAGCCGCCGCCGCACGTGGTGTTCGTGTTGGCAACCACCGACCCGCAGAAGATGTCCGACACCATTCGGAGCCGCACGCAGCACTTGCAGTTCCACCTGCTGCCCGCAGACACGTTGCAGCAGCACGTACGTTGGGTTGCTGATGACGCTGGCCTGGTTGTCTCTGACGCGGCGATCGAACAGGTTCTTGCGCAAGGCGGCGGCTCGGCGCGCGACACGCTGTCGGCCCTCGAGTTGGTCGCGAACACCGGTGGCGAGGGTGCTGAGACCGTGCCCCTCGGTGAGTTCGTCGAATCGATGATTGAGCGCGACGCCGGCCGGGCGCTGACGATGGTGGCTGGGGCCATCGGCCTCGGCCGCGACCCGCGGACGCTGACCGAAGAACTGATCGGCTACCTCCGCAACGGGTTCCTTTCGATCATGGCGCCGGATCTTGTCCAGTTGCCGTCGCTCAACGTTTCGACGTTGTCTGACCAGGCTCAGCGACTCGGCGCTGCCGGACTCGTGCGTGGGATCGAGCAGCTCGGCGAAGCGCTGACCGAGATGCGCCATGCACCCGATCCGCGAGTCCTGCTCGACGTCGCCATTGTCATGCTCACCTCGGACGCCGTTGCGTCCGGAGACGCCGGAGCGGCTCTTGGAGCGTTGACGGCACGCGTTGCGAAGCTGGAGAAGCAGATTGCCGAGGGCATCTCTGCCGTTGGGGCGGGGAGTGCGGTAGCGAGTGCGGCTGCGCCGGGAGCGGCCACAACTGCTGCGCCTGCTGATGCCGAGTCGCCGACTGACCCGAAGACCGGCCGCGCCCAACTCGGAGGTCGCGCCCGCCGTTCCGCCGCTCCCGCATCCGAACGAGCGGCATCCGAACCAGCGGCATCCGAACGAGCGGCATCCGAACCAGCGGCACCGGAGCCCGCGGCACCGGAGCCCGCGGCACCGGAGCCCGCGGCACCGCAACCTTCGGTTGAGCCTGCTCTGGTGTCGACCGAACCGGCGCCCGCTGCCCAGTCGGTTGAACTGGAGCCTGCTCCGGCCCCGGCAACGCCAATCCCAGAGCCGGCCGCTGTTGCCCCGGCTCCAGCTGAGCCGGCCGCTGCAGCCCCTGCAGCCGGTGTCATGCACCGGGCGGTCTGGGACGACGACGTCAAGCCTGGACTGCGCGGGATGGCTCGTGCGGTGTTTTCCCCGGCGGTCTATGTCTCGAACACCGACAGTCAGCTCACGCTGTCCCTTCCGAACCCGATCCACCGCGAGAAGTGTGAACAACACCGAGACGTTGTCGAAAAGGCGCTGGCTGCTGCTGCAGGCGTGTCTGTCGCACTCGAACTTGTCCTGGGCGGTGAAGATGATGGCGGATCACGTGCACCGGTCTCCGGCGGAGCACCGGCTCAGGCATCGTCGCCTTTCCAGCAACAGCAACAGCAACAGCAAGCGTCCGCCCCGGCCGTATCGACTGAGCCGGTCGGTCAGCAATCTGACTCGACAAGCGGCGCCACGGTGGTGTCGTTGCCCCCGACCGAGTCCCCTCGCAAAGCGGCCGAACGCCGATTGGCCGAAGCGGCTGCAGCCGGCGTGTCGCCGTTCCCGGAAGACGACGTCAATTTCGAACCTTCGGTTGTTGACCTCGAGTCGTTTCCGGCGGACGACGAGATCGACGTACACGACCTCGTCGATGCGCCGCCCGAAACAGTCAAGACGCCGATCGATCGGCTGGCCGAAGCGTTCCCCGGCTCCGAACTCGTCGACGACAACTACTGACTCATGAGCAGTACTACCTACACCGCCCCGGTCCAAGCGCTGATCGACGAGTTCGGGCGCCTTCCCGGCATCGGCCCGAAGTCGGCTCAACGGATCGCGTTTTATCTCCTCAAGGTTCCCGAGGACGATGTCGCGAGGTTGACGCACGCAATCACCGACGCCAAAGCACGGGTCCGGTTCTGCGAGCGGTGTTTCAATGTTGCTGACGACACGCTCTGTCCGATCTGCAAGGACGACGGCCGAGACCCACACGTTCTCTGTGTCGTTGAAGAGTCGCGCGACGTCGTCGCCGTCGAGAAGACCGGCGAGTTCCGCGGTCGTTACCACGTGCTGCTCGGGGCCATGTCGCCGCTGGAGGGCATCGGGCCCGAGCAGTTGAAGATTCGCGAACTGCTCACTCGGCTTGACCCCGAAGAGATCACCGAGGTGATCCTGTGCACGAACCCGAACACCGAAGGCGAGGTCACGGCCATGTACCTCGGTCGACTGTTGAAGCCGCTCGGCATCACGGTCAGTCGGATCGCGAGCGGCCTGCCGGTCGGCGGCGACTTGGAATACGCCGATGAGTTGACGCTCGGTCGGGCGCTCGAAGGCCGACGCATCCTGGACTGAACAACGGACTGAACAACGGACTGGCCGAGCGACACCGCGCCGACGAGTCGGTCGTGGTCGAAAACGCCGAACGCCTCAGTCCGCTGAGGGCTGAGGCGTTCGTCAATTGCAGCGACCGAGGTCCCCGCGAGATATCAGAGGGTGCGCAGAATGGCTGCGTCACCCTGGCCGCCGCCGCCGCACAGCGAGGCAACGCCGACGCCGCCGCCACGACGCTTGAGCTCGTGGAGCAGTGTGAGCGCCAGGCGGTTGCCGCTCATGCCGATCGGGTGGCCGAGGGCGATTGCGCCGCCGTTGACGTTCACCTTGTTGGGGTCGATCCCGAGTTCGGCCGTCGACGCGATGCCCACAGCGGCGAAGGCCTCGTTCAGCTCGAAGAGGTCGAGATCGGCAATGGCGATGCCAGCCTTCTTGGCGGCGAGCATCGCGGCTCGGCTGGGCTGATGCAGGAGTGAGGCGCTGTCCGGGCCGGCGACCATGCCGTACGACACGAACTCGCCGAGCGGGCTCACGCCGCGGCGCTCGGCCTCGGCCTGACTCATCAGCACCATGGCGCTGCCGCCATCGGAGAGCTGCGATGCGTTGGCGGCTGTGATCGTGCCGTCCTTGTCGAACGCCGGGCGCATCGCGGCGAGGCTCTCGACGGTGGTTCCGGGCCGCACACCTTCGTCGTGCTCGACGAGGATCGGGTCGCCCTTGCGCTGTGGGACCCAGACCGGAACGATCTCGTCAGCGAGGCGGCCGGCCTTGATGGCTTCGGCGGCGAGTTCGTTGGAGCGGGCAGCGAACTCGTCTTGCTGCTCGCGGGTGATGCTGTCGCCCGTGTAGCGATCGGTGCCGAGTCCCATGAGGCACGCGTCGAAGGCACACCAGAGGCCGTCGGCGATGATTGCATCACGCAGTTCGGTGTTGCCGTAGCGGAAGCCGCTGCGAGCCCCGTCGGCGAGATATGGGGCGTTGCTCATCGACTCCATGCCGCCGGCGACGACGATGTCAGCTTCGCCAGTGGCGATCATTTGGTTGGCGAGGTAAATCGAGTTGAGGCCTGAGAGGCAGACCTTGTTGATGTTGACCGACGGGACGCTCATCGGGATGCCAGCCTTCGACGCAGCCTGACGGGCGGGTACTTGGCCCTGGCCGGCCATGAGCACCTGGCCCATGATGACGTGGTCGACCTCTTCGGGGGAGACGCCGGAGCGTTCGAGCGCTGCGCTGATCGCGAAACCACCGAGATCTGCGGCCGAGAACGACGCCAACGCGCCGCTCATCTTCCCGATCGGGGTGCGCGCACCAGCGACAATGACGGAGTTATTTGCAGCCATGTGTGAAGGATAGGCGCGCGCTCCGTGAGGAGAGCAAAACCGAGCACCAGCCCGCCACCAGCCCGCCACCAGCCGGGCCTGTCGCCGTTTGCTTGATTTGTTCGGGGAGAATGAGGTACCCAAGTTTTGGCAAGGACAACAGGATTGGCGCGCGCCTTGGAACGGGCGGTTACCGATCGGTAACGTCTCGACGCATGGAGCAGTTTCTCGACGCAATTCAGTCCGGCGCCAGCAGCGACGACATCGCCAATATCCCGATTCCGGAGAGCTACCGGGCATGTTTCGTCAAGCGCGACGAAGCTGACATGTTCGAAGGCCTTGATTCGTGGGACAAAGACCCCCGCAAGTCACTCCACATCGACGAAGTGCGCACGCCTGATCTGGCCCCCGACGAGGTGTACATCGCGGTCATGGCGTCGAGCATCAACTTCAACACCGTCTGGACGTCGATTTTCGAGCCGATGCCCACCTTTGGCTTCCTCGACCGCCTCGCTCGCGAATCCGAATGGGCCAAGCGCCACCAGCGTGACGAGCACATCGTCGGCTCCGACGCGTCAGGCGTCGTGCTGCGCATCGGCTCGGCCGTCCGCAACTGGAAGCCCGGTGACAAGGTCACCGTGCAGTGCAACTACGTCGACGACCAAGATCCGTCGGCGCATAACGATTCGATGCTTGCATCGAACCAAAAGATCTGGGGCTTCGAGACCAACTTCGGTGCGCTCGCTGACCTCTCGGTGGTCAAGGCCAACCAGCTCATGCCGAAGCCAACCCACCTCTCGTGGGAAGAATCCGCGGTCAATGGGCTCTGCAGCGCCACGTCCTACCGGATGTTGGTCAGCGACAACGGCGCACGGATGAAGCAGGGGGACAGCGTCCTGATCTGGGGCGCCACGGGCGGCATTGGCGGTTACGCCGTGCAGTACGTCCTCAACGGCGGCGGTACACCG
>Ga0208414_1002458_pt1 | contig 12196 bp, 13 predicted proteins | sample AntAceMetag02UKE_FD_184770 | JGI IMG/M metagenome (GOLD analysis project Ga0208414, IMG submission 184770) | Saline lake microbial communities from Ace Lake, Antarctica - Antarctic Ace Lake Metagenome 02UKE (SPAdes) (version 2) | ecosystem: Environmental > Aquatic > Non-marine Saline and...
AGGACGCTGCACTCGATATCCGCGACCTGCGCTCCTTGCTCGATTGCATTCGCTTTGTGCGCCGCACGGCCGTCCAGACATCCGTGCATCTCATCACCACGGGCGTGATCCTGGCACTGCTGGCCGGGATTGCCGTGAAGCTCAAAATCTTCGGCGGCGGTCCGTAGAGGCGCGCGTCCCCCAGTTTGGCGGTCGGTAGCGGCCCGCTTCCCAGTTCAACCGCCAAGTTCACCACCACGTCCTGAACCGCTCTTCGGCGGGGTGAGAGCCATGCTCTCGCCCTACGGGGCGGACGTGACGCCTCAACGAGCCGTCTCGAGCAACCAACGCCCCGAGCCCCTGCGAGGGGCCGGGATAGCAATTCCAATGGAGGATACCATGAGCCCTACCTTCTACGCCCACTGGCGCAATGTGCCCGAGCAAGCCTGGCGCTGGCGCAACTTCTCGCCCGCAGAGATTGCCTGCCGCGGCACCGACAAGCTGCTGCTCAACGGACCTGCGCTCGACAAACTGCAGGCGCTGCGTGACCTCCTCGGCAAGCCGCTGATCCTGCGCTCGGCCTATCGCAGCCCAGAGCACAACCACGCGATTGAAGGGGCACTGAATTCGAAGCACATGCGCGGGGCCGCGTTTGATATTGAGATGGCAAACCATGATCCCGTCGCGTTTGAAGCAGCCGCCCGAGAGGTCGGGTTCCTTGGGTTTGGCTTTTATCCACGCTCGGGCTTTATCCATGTCGATTTGGGACCAGACAGATGGTGGGGCACGCGCTTCGCCGTCCGTGCCAGCGCCTTCGCCGCAGAAAAGCCCCTCGCCCGTGAGGTGCTTGCAGGCAGCCGATCCCTGAAGGGTGGCGGAGCTGCGGGTGTGGCAACGCTGGGGGCTGCGGGCGTTGAGGTCGCCCAAGGTGTGCTTGCCGAGACGCAAGGCGCAATCCTGCCCCTGGTGCCGTATCTCGACACCCTGCGCTGGGTGTTCATCGCGGTGGCCCTCGCAGGTGTTGTCGTGACGATCTACGCCCGGTTTGATGATTGGCGCAGGGGGCAGCGATGATCGCAACGTTGTTCGGCGGGATTATTGCCAGCCCATGGGCGCGGGCCGCCCTGCGCTACGGCGCGATCGCGGCTGCCGTCCTGTTGTTCTTACTTTCAATGCGCCGCGCCGGAGAGCGCACCGGGCGGCTCGCCGAACGCCTCGCAACCACGGAGAAAGCCAATGACGCTCAACGCAGAATGCTGGAGGCAGCGGCGCGCCGTCCTCGTAATCGCGACGAGCTGGTTGACTGGCTGCGCAACGGTGGGTTTTGAGCCAGTCAGCGTGGCAGCATGTCCGCCGGTCGTAGAATACAGCCAGGCAGAGCAGACCCGCGTCGCGGAGGAGATCGCGGCTATACCGGAGAACGTCGCAATCATCGGTTGGCTCGCGGATTATGCCGTCATGCGGGACCAAGCACGCGCCTGTGAATGGCGGGGATGAATCGGAGCACGATGGAATTCATAGCGCAAATAGTCGGCATCCACTACGCTCGCAGCATGAAACATGACGACGAAAAGCGGATCGCAGCCAAGCTCGCCAAGACAATGGCGATGCTCTGCGTACGCAACACCCACCTCGAGACCATCCACGCGGGCAAGGTACCAATCACAAGGACCGGCGACTGGAGCGACGTCACCGTGGTGGATGCCGAGGGTAACCGTATCCCTTGGACCGCGGTCTCCCATATCAGCGACGATGAAATGAGAAGCCTGATGCGGGACATCGTCAACCGGCTCTACACATTTCATTTGTGCGCCGACGATCCGGGGCTGCAGGCCGAGATCGAAAAGTGGGTGGCGGTTGCGGGAAAGTGGGCCGAGCCGGAAATCGATCCTCGGATGATCGGTGGCAAAGTCGAGCAGTGCTAAAACCCACTGGCATAGCTGTAACATCGCAGTACACGCTCGTGCCGTGTAGTGGGCCACAAACCCGCCCCGACCACGGTATTAAGCCCGCATTCCTCAAGTAACTTGACGATTTTGCGCCTCTGATAACTAGTAATGTGTTATATTTCAGCATGTTAATTGGAATGAAGGTGGCGGATTATGGATCACCCAGAGGGTGCAAGCGAAACGGGTGATGGGCGGCTTGGTTTTGATCGCCGGGTGCGGCTGGAAGTTCGTGGCACGCAGCTCAGTTCGGACGGCGGTCTGCTGGTGATGCGCGAGTTGGATGACGTGCTCGGGCTGTCTGATCTTGCGTCAGATGCGCTATCTGACAACCGTCTGAGTAAGAACACCGTTCACCGGCTTGACGGGCTTTTTCGACAATCGGTCTATGGTCGGCTTGCGGGTTACGAGGATGTCAACGACGCCGACCGACTGGCTCTTGATCCCGTCATGCGCCCGGTTGTAGGTGGCCGTGCAGTCAATACGCAGGCAGCCTCGGCCTCGCAGATGGGGCGGTTCGAGACCGAGACGCTGGCCATGCCAGCGAACCGGGTGGCTCTGGCTGATCTCAGTGGCCAGTGGATCGACCGTTTCCATGACCGCCGCGGGCTGAAGTATATCGTGCTGGACATGGACAGCTCGGTCAGACCGACACATGGTGATCAAGAAGGCACGGCCTGGAACGGGCATTTTGACTGCACCTGCTACCACCCGAACTTCTTGTTTAACCAGTTCGGCATGCTGGAACGATGCGCCCTGCGCAATGGCAACGTCCACAGTGCTGACGGCTGGCAGGATGTGCTCGATCCTGTCATCGCCCGATATGCAACCTTCCAGTTGGCTAAGTTGGCCAGTCACCGGCCACATGGTTAGGGCCATCCCCATACTGGACAACCATGGCGCGCGTTTTCTTGTCCGCGTCAAACCAGACGGTGACCTAGCCAAATCTGTAAGGCGCGCATCCGCACACCCCTACGTCAACGGCAAACAGGCCACCCTCCTGCGGGTGGGCAGCAAGATGCTCATCGGTCATTGTGAACCTGGCCGAGGTGACAAACAATGTATCCAAATCCTCCCCGCCAAAGGCGCAGCTGGTGGGCCAATGACACGGAAGATCAACGATTTTGTCGATCAAACCGTCGGGGGAAAGGCGAATAACGCAGGCCCCCCCAACGACACGGCAGTTCCAGATATACCCCTCTGCATCAATGCAAGAGCCATCTGGAAGGCCCCGGTCGAACGCACTCAGAATAACCCTGCGGTCGGTCAAGGTCCGGCCATCATTTGTAAGTGCATAACGGTAAATCTCGTTCCTGAGCGTGTCTGCTGTGATAAGCGCGCCATCACGTGTCCAGACAAAGGTATTTGTGATGCCGAACCTATCATCGCACACCTGCGTGAGGCCCTCTTTTGCAGCGTAACGATACAGGCGCCCGGTATTTTCGGTTATGTCGACGGGCGCGCCATCCGGCCCGATATTGTCCTGCATGGTACCGACCCAGAATGCGCCATCAGGGCCAACAACGCCCTCGTTCAAGCGGTTTCCAGGCTCGGACTGCTCAACTGTGATCAGGGGTCGAAACGCCTCCCCAAAATCCCAAGCGCAGATCTGTTTGCGAACCCCGACAATAGCGCCGCCATCACGGCGCAAGCCAATGGACGTCACAAGATCTGGGACTGACCATTGTCGGGTTTCACCGGTTTCGGGTTCAAAACTCTGGATAGATTTTCCAATGATATCAACCCAAAACAGGCATTTTCTTTCGACATCCCAAACGGCGCTTTCCCCGACGATGTTTTTTGCCGGAACTCTCAAAGTGGCTGCCATGGTTCTGGTCCTCTGCGGATGATTGTTGACTCAATGTCTTATCATCTTTAGAACCATAATCAACAAACCTATCAGACAGGTTGGGAGCTTTTGATGCCAATAGTTTATTTGCAAAGGGAAAATGGTGGACTCGATTGAAAAAAACAGCGCTACCGACCTTGTCCGTGACACGATCAGCGTTATTTCTCGCCACATTCGTACGCAGGAGCTTGGGCCCGGCGACAGGCTGCCAAGCGAGACTGGGTTGGCCAAAGAACTGAAAGTCTCGCGCAGCGTCGTTCGAGAGGCTTATCGCTCGCTTGCGGCGATGCGACTGATCGACCAAAACGTTGGGAAGCGGGCTACCGTGGCTCGGATTGATCACGGTGCGATGTCACTGATGATCGAACACGGCGTCGTCACTGAACAAATCAACGTACAACAAATCTATGACGTCCGGCGCACTATCGAGACCCGCACCGTCACATTGGCCGCACTGCGTCGCACCGACGCCGAGGCTAAGGCCATCCTGCACCATGCCCAGGAAATGCAGGCCCAGATTGCCCATGCCGATCTGATCATGGAGCACGACTTGGCGTTTCATCTTGAGATCGCCAAAGCCTCTAAAAACCCGGTGTTTGCCATGATCGTCGGGGCGTTTCAGGGCGTCTCACGTCAGACTTGGCCGATCGGCTGGAAAAGCCGCGCCCTGAAGGCCGACCGGATCGCCATAACAGCAACGCACATCCAAATCGCCGAAGCCATCCTTGTCGGCGATCCGCAAACCGCCAGCACTCTGATGTGCCGACATTTTGATGAGAGCGTAAAAGCGATTGTCTCCGCCGGTCTGACCTGAGGTTCCAATGAAAATTACCAAACTTGAAACCATTCGGATAGACGAACGCCCAAACCTTCTGTGGCTACAGGTTCATACTGACGAGGGCCTGATCGGTTTAGGTGAGACATTCTTTGGCGCACAGACGGTAGAAGCCCACATCCACGAGACGATGGCGCAAAAGGTCATCGGGCGCGATCCGTTGGAGATCGACGCGCTGTCCAATGATCTGGTGGGTTATCTGGGATACCGATCCACCGGTGCAGAAATGCGCGGCAATTCTGCCTTTGACATCGCGCTGTGGGATATATTTGGCAAGGCGACCGGGCAGCCAATTGCACAGCTCTTGGGTGGGTTCACGCGGCGGGATATCAAGACCTACAACACCTGCGCAGGCACCGAATACATCAAGAAAGCGACGGGCCAAACGACTTCAAACTACGCGCTGAAACCACAGGCGGGCGACAGCTTTGATGACCTGAACGCATTCATGAACACGGCTGATGAACTGGCCCTGTCGCTGTTGGAGGATGGGATCACCGCGATGAAGATCTGGCCGTTCGATCTGGCCGCAGAAAAGACGCGGGGGCAATACATCGAGACCGAAGATCTGAAGCAGGCGTTGCTACCCTTTGAGAAAATCCGCAACGCGGTCGGCGACAAGATGCAGATCATGGTGGAGTTTCACCTGCTTTGGCAGATTTTGCCCGCCATCGAGATCGCCCGCGCCCTAGAGCCGTTCAATACGTTCTGGCACGAAGATCCAATCAAGATGGACAGCCTGTCGAGCCTCAAGCGCTATGCGGCGGCGTCCAAAGCGCCGATTGCAGCGTCGGAAACCCTTGGCTCCCGCTGGGCGTTTCGCGACCTGATAGAAACTGGAGTCGCCGGTATCTTCAACCTCGATATCAGCTGGTGTGGCGGCCTGTCAGAGGCGCGCAAGATCGCGTCAATGGCCGAGGCTTGGCACCTGCCCATTGCGCCTCATGATTGCACTGGGCCGGTGGTGCTCTGCGCCTCAACCCACCTGTCGCTGAATGCGCCGAACGCTCTGATCCAGGAAAGCGTGCGCGCGTTTTACAAGACTTGGTACCGCGACCTTGTCACCGCCTTGCCCGAAGTGCGCAACGGCCGGATAACAGTGCCGCCCGGGCCTGGCCTTGGCATGGAACTGTCCCCAGATCTGGACCGGGCTTTCACAACTCACCGCAAACTGTCGGATGCATCCAGCATCTGATCCACAACTTAAATTCCTTGGGAGGAGACTGAGATGAAACATTTTTTGAAAACGGCCGCGATGGCGGGGCTGATACTTGGAGCGACGGGCGCGGCACGGGCCGATGGGCTCGATATCGTATTCACACATCACTCATCTGCGTCGAATACATTCTGGCAAGCCGTGCAGCGCGGCTTCGACGATGCCTGCGGCCGGATAGAAGCCGATTGCCAAATGATCTTTACGCAGACTGAAGGCTCCGTCGAGCAGCAGCTTGCCAATATGGAAACCGCCTTGGCGCGCAGCCCAGACGTTCTGTTGACGTCGATCGTTGATGACCGGGCGCTGGACGAAGTGATCGCGCGGGCGCGGGACAATGGCGTCATCGTGATCGCGGTTAACGTGGACGACAGCGAAGGCGCAGCGGGCAATGCGCGGCAGGCCTTTGTCGGTCAGGGTTTTCGCCCGGCGGGCTATGCCTTGGGGCAAGCCATGTCAGCGCATTTCCCCGAAGAGGGCCCGATCCGTGTTCTCGTCGGCATCTCGGCGCCGGGGCAGAACTGGTCCGAGGCGCGCGGTGGCGGTGTGATGGATTTCATGGACGATTTCATCGAAGCCAATCCGGATCGTGACATCGCGTATGAGCGGATCGACAGTGGCACCGATCTTGCCATCACGGCGGATCGCGTTGGCGCTTATCTGAACGCAAATCCTGACACCACCGCCTATTTTGACACCGGGTTCTGGCACGCCGCCGTCGCGCGTGTGTTGCGCGACCGTGGCATCGCGCCGGGCGAGGTGTTGCTTGGCGGCTTCGATCTGGTGCCGGAAGCCGTGCAGCAGATGCAGGCCGGCTACATTCAGGTTCAGGTCGATCAGCAGCCATACATGCAGGGCTTCATCCCAGTCATGCAAGCGTATCTTGCCGACACCGTGGGATTGTCGCCTGCCGATGTAGATACCGGGCAAGGCATCGTGACCCCGGCGGACGCAGACGCGATCATGGAGCTGTCGGCGCAAGGCCTTCGCTGAACGATCAGGACCAGCGCGCTCAGGCCAGTCCTCCGGACGGACCTGAGCGCAGATTTATTTGCAGGAGACAGGTCGGTGAAGCGACTGCTTAAAATTTACCTGGAAAAACCGGAGCTTGCTGCGCTTGTGCTGCTGGTCGTTCTGGTCATCCTCTTTCAGATCACCTCCGACGGTGTGTTTCTGAGCGCCAATAACCTGCGCGGCATTCTGGGCATCCTGCCCGAGATCGGGTTGATGGTGATCGGGGTCACGATCCTGATGATCGCGGGCGAATTTGACCTGTCGGTAGGGTCCGTCTTTGCCCTGATGCCGATGACGATGGCGGTGCTGCTGGCCGACGGGATCCCGTTTTTCCCAGCCTGCATGGCCGGGTTGCTGGTATGTGCGGCGATCGGCTTCGTGAATGGATATCTGACGGTCAAATTCAACATCCCAAGCTTCATCACGACCTTGGGCATGCTGTTTATTGCCCGCTCGCTGACCATTGTGATCTCAGGCGGCTTCCCACCGCTTTTGCCCAATGATCTGCCCAACTGGCTATTCACAGTTTTTGTGGGGCCGGGCGATTTGTTCCGCATGTCCTTTGTTTGGTTTGTTGTGATTGCTGTCCTGGCGTCGCTGATGATGAGCCGCACAAACTTCGGCAATTGGATCAAGGCGACGGGCGGGTTTCTTCCGGCGGCGCAAGCTATGGGCATTCCGACAGCTCGCGTCAAAATCGCGGCCTTCATGCTGTGTTCGATGCTGGCCGGGTTCGCCGGGATGATCCAGGTCCTGCGACTTGGGTCGCCGTTGCCCTCCATCGGGGAGGGGTGGGAATTGCAGGCCGTCGCGGCGGCTGTCATCGGCGGCGCCGCCTTGTCCGGCGGGATCGGCGCGGTGCTTGGCGGTGTGATCGGTGCGATCCTGATCCGGGTGATCGACAACGGCCTTGTCCTCAGCCAGGTCGACGCAAACTGGTTCAAGTTCGCCATCGGCTTCCTAACGATCTTTGCCGTGGTTGCAAATGCCTGGCTCGGCAAACGCGCCAAAGCCATCAAGGTTGAAACGTGACCATGACACAGCCCATCATTTCCGTTCGCAATCTGCACAAATGGTATTCGGGCGTTCACGCGCTGAAAGGCGTATCGCTGGATTTCCAACCGAACGAAGCCGTCGGGTTGATCGGCGACAACGGCGCCGGAAAATCGACCCTGATCAACATCCTGTCTGGGGTGCAGCAGGCCAGTGATGGCGAAATCTCGATGGAGGGGCGCCGCGCTAAAATCAGCACCCCGCGCGCCGCGATGGATCTGGGGATCGAGACGATTTACCAGTACAATTCCATGGTTCCCACCATGAGCATATCGCGCAACCTGTTCATTGGGCGCGAACCGTTAAGGGCGTCATTCTTTGGGATCGGCATCATGGATCACAAGAAAATGGCGGCCGAAAGTGTACAGGCGATCGCGAACGTGGATTTGCATCTGCGCTCGCCGGACGCACTGGTTGGTGAGTTATCCGGGGGACAACGGCAAGGTGTCGCCATTGCGCGCGCCATGCATTTCAAATCCAAGGTCATGATCCTGGATGAGCCGACCAACCACTTGGCCGTCAAGGAAACCCAAAAGGTCATCGAGTTTGTGCGCGGTCTGAAAGATCTTGGCATTACCGCAATTTTTATCAGCCACAACATTCACCACGTCTTTGAATGCTGTGACCGGATCGTCGCCATGGCACGCGGTGAAGTGGTTTTGGACAAGCGCACAGTGGACACCAATATGGACGAAATCATGGATGTGCTTTGAGGGGGAAAAGATATGGGAAATCTAGCTGATAAAACGGTGTTGCTAACGGGCGGTCTTGGCACACTTGGGCGCGCGCAGGCCAGCAAGCTGGCGTCTGAGGGCGCGCGGGTCATCGTGTTAGACCGGCCCGACATAGAAAATGGCGCCGCGCGGGCGGCCGAGCTTGGGTCAAATGTATCCTTTCTCGGATGTGATCTGAATGCACTCGATAGCGCCGTCGACATTGTGCGGACTGCGGCGGTTGCGGCAGGCGGGGTTGATATCTTGATCAACAACGCTGCGCTGATCATCAACAAACCGCATGAGGCATTCAGCCTGCAGGAATATGAGGATCAAATCCGCGTCAATTCCACCGCCGCCTTCGCCCTGACTCGCGCCTGTGAGCCAGAGATGAAGAAAAATCGCTATGGCAAGATCATCAATTTTACCTCCGTTACCCTTACCGGCCAGTGGGATGGGTATGTGCCCTATGTCACGTCCAAAGGGGCGATGCTCGGTCTGACAAAATCGCTCGCCCGCGAACTGGGACCACATAGGATCAACGTCAATGCCGTTGCACCGGGCGCCATTGTGTCCGAAGCCGAAGAGCGCGTGTTTGGCGGCAAGCGTCAGGAATACAATGATTGGGTTCTCGACCGGCAATGCCTCAAGGCACGTATCATGCCGAGCCATGTCGCTGATCTGGTGCATTTTCTGGTCTCGCCGGCGGCTGATATGATCTCGGGTCAGAATTTTGGCATCGACGGTGGCTGGTAATCTGGAATGGAGCTTTTGCATCTTCACATTGGGGATGCGCATCTTGCGCTGGCCCCCGACCTCGGTGGTGCAATCGCAGCGCTGAGCGTTGCGGGTAAACCCGTGTTGCGATCATGGTCCGGCACGCCGGATGACGGACCGTTTGCGATGGCCAGCAATGTACTGGTGCCCTTTTCCAACCGGGTGTCGGACGGTGGCTTCACATTTCGCGGGGTCAGATACGATCTGCCCGCCAACCTTTACAGTGAGCCTTTTCCGATACATGGTGATGGTTTTCAGCGGGCCTGGCCCCCAGAATTTCACCAGGACGGCACAGTGCGCCTGGTGTTGCGCGACGGGGCGATTGGCCCGTACATCTACCGGGCCGAGCAGATCTTCGAACTGAGCGACGGCGGGCTTTCGGTCCGGCTCAAGGTGGAAAACACCGGCGCACATGCGCTGCCGTTTGGCTGTGGGTTCCATCCCTGGTTCCCGCGCACCCAAGATACCCGCCTGTCATTCGAATGCGACGGGTTCTGGCACGAAGACGTGGATCACATGCCGACAAACCACGTATCGCTCGCTAACGCCCCGGACTACGATTTTTCAACCATGCGGGCATTGCCAGCGGGCTGGATCAACAATGCATTCACCCAGTGGCAGGGCGCAGCCCGGATCTCCCAAGGGCCACAGGACCAAAGCGTGACGCTTACGGCGGACCCGGTCTTATCGACCGCGATTATTTTTTCACCGGGTCAGGATGCAGCATTTTTCTGCTTTGAGCCTGTGTCGCATCCGGTGGATGCGCATAACCAGGCAAACCAGCCGGGTCTGCGCCCCCTTGCCCCGGGCGACACCCTTGAGGCCGGGTTCACACTCACATGGAGCGAAAATGACACAGATTGATCCCGCGGGTCTTTTCCTTGGCCGCATATGGTCTTCTGCTGCGGTAGGTCCCTGCGTTGTAACGGTGCGGGATGGGGTGGTTTTTGACATTACGTCGCGGGCTGCGCCTTTGGTGGCGGATATTTGCGCGATGAAGGATCCGGCGGCGTATGTGCGCGGAGCGGCGGGGAAGGTGATCGGGACGTTGGACGATCTGATGGCGACGCCGGTGGGGGATATGTCGGTATCGCATCTGTTGGCGCCGTGCGACTTTCAGGCGATCAAGGCTTGCGGCGTGACCTTTGCGGGCTCGATGGTGGAGCGTGTGATCGAGGAGCGCGCGGCGGGTGATCCGGCCAAGGCCGAGGAGATCCGGGCACGGGTGGGCGCGGTGATCGGCGACAGTCTGCGCGATCTGGTACCGGGCTCTGCGCAGGCGATGGAGGTCAAGGTGGCGCTGGTCGCTGAAGGGCTCTGGAGCCAGTATCTGGAGGTTGGGATCGGCCCCGACGCCGAGGTGTTTTCCAAGGCGCAAGTGCTATCCTCGGTGGGTTGTGGCGCGGATATCGGGCTGCACCCAGTTTCGTCTTGGAACAACCCTGAACCCGAGGTAGTCTTGGCGGTCTCGCCCAGTGGCCGGATCGTAGGCGCAAGCCTAGGCAATGACGTCAATCTGCGCGACGTCGAGGGGCGCTCAGCGTTGTTGCTGTCGAAGGCCAAGGATAACAATGCGTCTTGTGCGATCGGGCCGTTTATCCGCCTGTTTGACGAGCGGTTCAGCCTTGATGATGTACGCAGGGCCGAGCTGCGCCTGCGGGTCGAAGGCCCTGAAGGCTATGTGCTGGAGGGCCGCTCGGCGATGGCCGAGATCAGCCGCGATCCCGCGGATCTGGTGGCTCAGACCATTGGGCGCCACCACCAATACCCCGACGGATTGATGCTGTTTCTGGGCACGCTGTTTGCGCCGACCGAAGACCGCGATGCGCCCGGCCAAGGGTTTACCCACAAGATCGGGGATGTGGTGCGCATTTCCAGCCCTGATCTGGGCGAGCTGCGCAACCAAGTGGCGCTTTCTACCGAGTGCCAGGAATGGACCTTTGGGCCCCGTGCCATGATGCGCAACCTTGCAGCACGCAACTTGATCTAAGGAGAGACAGACAATGTTAATGGGCCATCACCTTATTGCGGGCGCCTGGGTTGGCGGGGAAGATACATTTGCCAATATGCCGGTTTCGGGCGACGCGGATCAGTTTGCCATCGGCACGGTGGATCTGGTGGATCGGGCCTGCCGCGCGGCGGAGGCGACGTTTTCCGCTTACAGCGCGACCACACGAGGCGAACGGGCCGCGTTCTTGCGCGCAATCGCCGATGAGATCGAGGCGCGCGGGGCCGAGATCACGGCGATGGGCAGCAAGGAAACCGGCCTGCCAGAAGCGCGGCTGGATGGAGAGCGTGGGCGCACGACCGGGCAATTGCGCCTGTTTGCCGATCATATTGAGGCGGGTGATTACCTTGACCGGCGCCATGACGCGGCCTTGCCCGACCGCGCGCCGCTGCCGCGGCCCGAGCTGTACATGATGCAACGACCGATCGGGCCGGTAGCGGTGTTTGGCGCGTCCAACTTTCCGCTGGCCTTCTCGGTCGCGGGCGGGGATACGGCCTCGGCCCTCGCGGCGGGTTGCCCGGTGGTCGTCAAGGGCCATACCGCGCATCCCGGCACCGGCGATATCGTGGCCCAGGCGATTGCGGCGGCGATCCAAGCCTGCGCCATGCCGCCTGGTGTCTTCAACCTGATCCAGGGTGGAAACCGCGAGGTTGGCCAGGCGCTGGTGAGGCATCCTCTGATCCGGGCGGTGGGGTTCACCGGCTCACTTGGCGGCGGGCGAGCGCTGTTTGATCTCTGCGCCGCGCGCCCCGAGCCGATCCCATTTTTCGGCGAGTTGGGCAGTGTGAACCCGATGTTCCTGTTGGCTC
>Ga0208414_1002469_pt1 | contig 12155 bp, 7 predicted proteins | sample AntAceMetag02UKE_FD_184770 | JGI IMG/M metagenome (GOLD analysis project Ga0208414, IMG submission 184770) | Saline lake microbial communities from Ace Lake, Antarctica - Antarctic Ace Lake Metagenome 02UKE (SPAdes) (version 2) | ecosystem: Environmental > Aquatic > Non-marine Saline and Alkaline...
TCTCCTAAACCTGCATCAGTCCCGGGTTACAGAATTCCCCGTTTATAAAGTTCTCAAACCCGGTTTGGAAATGGAATTTGACCCCTTAAAGACGATGCGCGCAGATGATGGCTTTGGGTGGTTCGACTTTGCCGGGGTTCCTGATGACGCGCGGCGAGCTTTTTACGTCTCGATGGACCGAGTCTTCCTAACCCCGGCGAGCTTGACCGAGCGGGAGTCGTTGCTTTTTAGGTACATGCGAGGAATGAATGCCTTGATTGAAACTCATTTTCCTAACCCGGGGACCGCATACTTTACTTCTACCCCTCATTTTCATTGGGACATTGCTCTCTCTATATGCCTTCAAAACAGAGGGTGGAGTGTGAGGTGCTTCACGATCTGCTCGGAAAGTCAGTTGTTGCTTGTCAAGACAATCAAGGGTTCGCAAACCGATGAACTTGTGAAGCTCAGATCTGCCGACCTGGTTTCAACTTCCGGTCCTTCGAACGCCGTCTCCGCGAACCTTGCTCAATCGAAGGATTTCAACAAACATGTGCTCCGGCCTGTCGACCGATCGTTCCCAAAAATTGCGAGATTCTTGTTTAGACTCTTGAAGGTTGTATTGCAACCCCAACGGTTTCACTATTTTCCCCAGTCACGGCTGACCCTGATTCTGCTGGGCTTTGCCTGGGCAAAAAACAGAACCAGTTTGAGGCGTTGGCTATCATTAAATGGTCTTACCAGTCTCCCGGATTCAGACTTCGTTTACTTTGCTTTGCATTCCCAACCCGAAAGAAGCACCGTTCCAGACGCAGGAGCGCACTGGTACCAGGCGAATGCAATTTTAGAGCTCCGGAGGGTACTCGCCCCAGAAATTACTATCGTCGTAGGAGAGCATCCTCGCCAAATTGGGCGGCAGGGGCCGGATTTGCGCCAAACGCATTATCGCTCGCCCGTCGACTATCAAAACATTGCATCTATACCGAACACCTTGATGGCGCACTGGACTTTGGAGTCGAATACGCTGATTTCGAAAGCCCTTTTCGTCGCCACTTGCACGGGTTCAACTGGCTGGGAAGCGCTGACGAGAGGGGTGCCAGCGTTGAACTTTGCTCCAGCCTGGTACTCGACAGGGTCCGCTGGGAACGCCGTATGGGACGCTCGCTCGAATATGGCGACGGCAGTTCTGAAGTTGTCCTGTGTTTCCAGGGAAACGGTCTTGCGGGGGGTGAAGCGGATGCGAAGTCTCAGCCATCGTTATGGGATTGCGGGACTGGACTCCTCTGTGGAGTCGTTGCCGGGCAGTGCCTTCGGGCTTGACAGCACGGTCTGGGAGCAGAAGAAGAAACTGCTTGGGGAGAAAATGGCGAGTACATTACTTCAGTCGTACCTGGAAACATTCTCTGCTCATGATCTCTCCGTGGCGCCGCTAACCAAAAAAATCAAAAACTGACCCAACGCTATGTGGTTACTGAAAGAAGTCAACGGCCAGGAGACCACGAGTGTAGGAAAAGCTGTGGGACCCGCGATTTTTTCGGAAAAAATCAGGGTCAACTTCTAGCTCCAGACTTTCAGAGTACTCAGAAGTGTTGATGGTTTCCACGCGAGCAACGCCGAAGTGATGACCGTAGATACCAAATCGCTGAACCTGGAAAACCCTAAATATATAGTCATTTTCTGCGAACAACCCGCCATTTCTCGCACACCGCGGGCCGCTCTTAACTGGGTTCAGCGGGTGTGGTTCCCAAGTCCCACCCTCTAGCTTCTTACTGGAATATAGGTGAAGTTCGGAGGCGTGGCTTGATTTGGGCGTGATTGCTAGGTTGGTCATGATCCACCAACGACCCGAAGAAAAAAAGATATTTGTGTCGACGGCAGAAACCCCGCGAATCAGAACCTCCGCGAGAGCCCAGGAGTGCGGAAAAACTAGGCACTTGTATAGGCGAATTTCGCGAGCCTGATGGGTCTCAGGACACATGTAAATCGAGTTTCCATCCTTGAAGATGAAGGGATAAGACATGTGAAATTCTTCTTGAATAGCAACTGACGGCCCGGTGCAGGCGTTTGGACTGATTTCGAGAACTGATATCCTGCCGCGATGGGTCCTGATGTCAAAATCTTCGACAAAACAATAGTGGCGGCCTTTGTGAAAAAACAGGAAGGGGTCAGCTAAATACCTTCCGGGAGGATTTTTAATTATTACGCTTCTACTTAGGTCCATTGTGCGCCAATTAGATAAAAATTGGTAGCTCACTCCCCATTTCCCGCGTCGGTGGATTATGTGCCGAAAGAACCGAAGACCAAGCACCATCACGTACCGTGTCTGCTGAAGTAGGGTCACTACTACCCCGACATAATTCGTAGGAGCTGATTCAGGGAGGCCCGATGCGGCATACTTTTTCGTACCTAAGTTGGAGAGTACCCGTCGAAGTAGTCCCGCGCTGTAATCAAGAGCAATCAGATAGTTCTGGGAAAAGGTCGGGGCCGTAGGAAAGATGCCTTCCTCGCACGCTGAACCGCGCAATCGCCCGCTTTGGAGCCTGGCGATGCGGACTTTTGTCTCGTCCTCTCCGAGGACTACCTCATCAAATCCTGGTGGCCCAATTCGAGGGCAAGAGAGATTTCCATGCTGGGCCTGGAAAACGCCAACAGGAAATTGGTCAATTAGAGAAGCTCCAAGCCGCAGGTCGCTTGCACAGACGGCTAAGTCCGTCTCCAGTCGGTGGAGTTTCAATATTTCCGACTCCTGATAAATCAGGGTCCTAGCCTCAGCATCCCACTCTGCACAAATATCAGTCTGTGGCCCCGCCCGCCCTCTGGTCTGCTGCCACCGAGTCGGATTCTTAGACCCTCTCAAAAAAAGACTCTCCAAAATTCGGAGGGCGTTGAAAGTGATTTGTCTCACGGTGGTTAGCTGCTGACGAGAACTAGTCCGGGGCGCAGAGCCTTTCGCGCTAGCGCGCTGTTGCTTTAAGGTATGGCGGAGTATACTCACAATCGAGAATTCTTCATCATCCTGAAAAGCTGAAAGTAGGCTCGAGAGTTCTTCATGACTCGTGGCGCCCCCAACGATTAGGCAAACCCGGAGAGGAACACTTTGGGCCGAACAATTCACAACTGCACCCTTTTCTTTGCCGGTTTATTGGAGAAAGCCAGGGCCAGGCAACACCTTCCCCGAGAAGTTCTTAGCGACGAAATCGACCACGAAACGCGCCTCATCTTCAAAATTAGCATCGTTTCCCAAGCTGGTTCGTCAAAGCTTCTTACGGTGGTGCTGAGGATGGATTTTCATAACTTTTTTAACCAAAAGCTGGGCGTGGGCAACGGAGTTCATTTCGGTCTCGACCCTATTCTTGAGGGCCTGTCCCATCTGGAGCCTCAGGTTACGATCTTCAATTAGCCGCTCCAAACAAAGGGTCCATTGTGTGGGGTTGAGCGGAAGAAACCCGTGTACGCCGTCTTCGATTAATGCCCCGCTTGATGGATAAAAATCAGCAACTACCGGCTTGGAAAAGTAACCAAAAGGATAAATACGACCCGGGTTTGAACTCATCTTGAAACGTAGTTTCGAATCGTCTTTTCTGTAACCATACTTGTTCAGCCTCACTACAGGATTATTGAGCTTGGCTGAAAAAGCGGTCCCAATCGTATTTTTTGATGGCGTCAGATTCGGAACAATCCCAATATCGCAGTCCCGCAACGACTCCCAAACATTGGGCTCGCTCCATTCAACTTGTTGGATTTCGAGGTTCCTAAGTCGAGTCGCTGGCCGCCACCGGCCGGTGCGGCTAATTCTGTAATGTGCTTCGAGAACAAGCTCGTGACGGCTGGCCAATTCGTCAATTTTTGGCAGAATCATTTCTCCAAAAGCCTCAAGGTGGGCGCGGTTTCCATGGTAAAAGAGAGTTATAGCAGTGGACCCAAGCCCTGAAGGAGCAGCATCAATTCCCTCCAGCTCTGGCACCCAGTAAATCAAGAATGTGTCGAATATCCCGTGAAGATCTGCTTGCGCTTGATGCTCGATTGAGCCGACGAGGCAGAAATCGACGGTCTTTGCTATCGCGATCTGTTCGCGCGTTGATAACTTTGGGTCTGCGAGGCAGATTAGCATTTTCGGGCCGAGGTTGCGAAAGATTTCGAGCTCAGCCTTTGAGAGCCTTTCAGCGATGATTAACGAAGGCCCGGAAACCCTCACGGCTTCCATGTTTCTGCAAATTTCCGTCTCAAAACCTGCTTCCCTGAACGCTCTCGACACCGTCTTCTCAAGGGTCGAGGCGACAGTACTGTCGGTACGAGTAAAAAACACGACCTTTCCAGGTCTTTGCGTTGCAGTGACGATAAGTGTCTCCCCTCGAAGGATTGAGGTTTGGGTCTACAAAAATTGGTGCTAGCGGGGGTGGAAACTCAATGAAGAGTCTATGCGCTGAGAGTGACACGTCGGTAAAGATTAGACAATTTTGGAATCACAGCCTCAGGAAGGAAGGAGCGGGCACATTCGAGCTGAGCTGTGAGGATTTCGTCGTGGAGTTCTGCAGTCTCGCAGAGTGCCGTGATGGCCGCAGCCCAGGCCGATGGAGAGTTCCACGGGATTCTTGCGAATGGATGCCCGGCCAGTTCCGCAAGCCCCGACGCGTTCGAGACCAGGGCCACGGTGCCACTCAGTGGAGCCTCAACTGCGACAATTCCAAAGCCTTCAATTATTGAGGGAACTGCGACTATCGAGGCATCCACAAGCAGTTCCCATTTTTCTGCCTCACTGACAGGGCCCAAAAAACGGACATTCACTCTCAGGTCATTCGCCAAAGTGCGCAACGACCCTAGTGACCCGTGGTCCGCTCCGGCGAGCCACAATTCTAATCCGGCCGGCCATTCTCTTGAGCCGGCGGCCCGGATTAGGACTTCGAGATTTTTACGAGGTTCGAGGTGTCCCAGGGCCAAAACATATGCTCTAGTTGAATTTCGATTGATCTTGTTTGGAGGCGCGAGAATAATCGGGGGTACAGTCACCACCTGCTGCTCGGGTATCCCGAGAAGTTCAATCATTTCTTGCCTGCCCCAGTCGCTGAGGGCTAACCAGTAGATGATGTTAGGCCGAAAACTTTTCAACACATGGCGTTGGTAGAAAACCTCGGACATGGACCCGCCAATACGAAGCCCTAAAAGGTGCCTTAAATCATGGACCGATGCGATTGTCGGTATATTTGGAGATCCGAAGTAGGGCGGAGCTTCGACGTGCACAACGTCGGCGCCGGTCATTCCCGCAAACTCCCCTATTCGCTTTGAGCGTCCGGTTAGTCGATCTAACTTTCGACGAGACCGGGCGAGGGTCACGCTTGAGAAATTTCTATTGTGTGCCGCCTCATGCACCTCAGCATCTCCACTGACATGAACTTCCAATCCCGCGGACACAAGGCCGTCGGTGACGAGCTCAAATCTCCGCCAAGCGCCAGAACCAGGCCCAGCCATTCCCTCGATTGAAAAGCCGACACTAGTCACCACTTTCGCCGCCTCTTTCCGGAGTCTGCCTCCACCGATGTCTTCCGTTGAAGTAGGACCGCATCCCGGAGGCTTTTGCCCGATGGCTCCGAGAAAGTCCTCAACGCTGTCATACTCTTCACGTCACGAACGGTCCCTGGAGGATTTGACACTCGTCGATTTCCGGAAAAGCTTCGCAGTTTTCGAGAACGTTCTTTCGATCAAACTGCGGACGGTTTTCGACTGAACATTTTTCGCTCCGGGGGCGGTTGGACGGTATATTCCATCACGGACTAGGTCCATATCCCACACTGCATTCGGGTAATGGAGTCGAGCAAATAAGTCTAAAGCCTCAATTTCCCCCCAGCGCAAGCGGTGACTTGCCCCGAAAAGGTTTAACCCGTAAGCCCATCGATACCATTCGACCGTTCTGAACTCGCTGGTGCGGTAGATGTTGAAATTTCCCGCACTCCACGGAAGCGAATGAAAATCAAGGTCATCTGAGGATTTTAGCGCGATTGCGAGCCGCGCATCCCGTACTTCGACTGCGTTCTTCGAGATGAACTCTCTGGTAAAACTAATCAGATGTTCACGGGTGTCGAGGATTCGCTGCGACACGTTATTTTCCCTCGCTCTGGCAGTCGCGATAACCCAATCCTCGCTCGCCAGCGCATCGCGAATCCGATTGTCAGGAGATGAGATGAAATCCGAATCATCATCGAATGACACTAGAAAGTCGGAGCGAGCAAGAGCAGGCTCGCTAAACATATTAGTTTTCCAATAACACATGTCTAGATAGCCGATCCTTGACTTTCCAAACCCGCGCGCGTAGGAGCTTTTCCTCGAGTAAAACATATCTTCGTTCCGATAACGCGGGAGAAAGAGCGAAATCTCCTTCACTTTGACGTTTTTCCCTAACTTTGACAGCGCATCCATTTGAGATGGGTTTGGCCTTTGGTGAGGCAAGTGAAACGCATAAATTGGAGTTTCTCGCATTAGCGGGCTGACATCCAAAAGCTTGGTTATCGTTTGGACCGCTAAACGTGGACGGCCAACTAAAACAGCACCGATCACTTTCATTTGAGTCCTTTCGGTTCCGAAACCTGCTCTAAGGTAAACACTTCCGGTAGAATCAAGGCCTACCTAGGAGCGTACATGCCTATTGTTGTTCTTTCCGACCTGTTTTTGTCGCTTCTCGTGTTTGGTTTTGCTGGGTGGGGAGCCTTTTTTTTGGCGAAACGGGCAAGGGTTTCGGTAAAGCCTTTTCTGGTCTCGGTAGCGTTTCTCGTTCCGGTTGGCGTGTTGCTTTACGTAGCAGGAAGCCCATTCTTCCAGATTAGTGATGGCATATTTTATCAAGCCTGGGGAACAGCGATAGCTGAAAGTTGGGCAGGGGGCCCAGACGCCCCCATAGAGGGAAAATGGCCAGGAAAGGTGGTCTGGCCGACCGTCATCGCAATATTCACTTATCTTTTTGGGACCGTTACCGTGACTTTGATCACACTCAACGCCTGCCTGTTCGGATTCAGCGTCCTTGTCACTCAACAGTCCCTTCGTTTACTAACCGGCCAAGATGCCCCCTTTTGGGTTTCCTTGTTCGCTCTGACCTCAACTCCTTTCCTCATTTTCGGGCCTTCGCTCCTACGAGAGTCGGTGTACTGGCTCGGGGCCAGTCTGGGTGTTCTCGCTGTCGCCCACCTAAGGGTCCGTCGCTTTCTTCCCGCATCCCTCGCCTTAATCGGTTCGTCCCTGCTGGTTTTGGCGATTAGGCCGGATGCGGGTGTGGTCCTGGTCTATTCCTTCGTTGCTGCGATTGCAGTTTTGGCCGGTCTAAGTCGGACCGTGTTTTCGAATCCTGCCGCCAGACTAGGGGCGTGGGCGGTAATTCCGGCACTGGTTGTTACAGTGTCACCGGCCGTTGAGTTCGTGCGGCCCGGTGTTGAGGCCACCACTATAGTGAGAAGCGCCTCAAATTTAGGGGACGAAACGGCCAGATCAGCATTTACTTCCCCAACAGGCAGTTTTGTGGGGGCAGGTTCCCCACAGCCCTCTACTTCCCCACAGCCCTCTACTTCCCCACAGCCCTTGTGCGAGAGTTTTTTGGTTGGCCAAGTGGTTTGCAAAGCCTTCGCACACATGCCCTTTGCCCTTTTCGGGCCATTCCCTTGGGAGTATCAAGCATCTCCGATATGGATCGTCGCGGGCTTTTCGACCATGCACTTTCTGCTTCTCAGCTTTTTCGCTCTTTTTTATGTCCTGCGGCCTTCGACTTTTGATTGGGCGGGTTTGTTGATTATCGGTGTGGCAGCTGTGTCCATGGTGCTATTCGCGAGTGTTCTAACTAACTACGGGATTCTTATTCGGTTTCGCGCAACAGTGGAGATAATTCTTTTGCCTCTTGCGGTGGCTGGTTTTATGGGTTTCCGGGAAGTACTAAACAGGAGACGGGCGGAGACGCCATGATGACGGTAGGCCGACTACTTCCAGGCTCGATAGTTTGTTGGCAGGGGAACGAGTTTCCGTGGGACTCAACACTTTTAGAGTTACCCGAGTATTAGACCGAGTTTTTTGGGGGGGATTAGTGTGAGAGAGCAACCGGCCAGAGTTCTGCACATTATTGTCGGCTTAGGCAACGGCGGAGCGGAGAAATCCCTAGCAAAAATCTGTTTGGAGGATAAGAAAAACCTCCACGAAATTGTTTCCCTCACAACTCAAGGCCATTATGGAAAGCTCTTGAGAGATGCTGGAATCCCTGTAGTGGCTGTCCGTTTTCGCATTCGTAGAGTGTTGAAGGTTATTCTAGCGCTCAGGAGACTCATTCGGAGAAGGTCCCCTGACATCATCCACTCCTGGATGCCTCATGGCATTCTCTTCGGTTGGTTAGCGACTTTATCCCTGCGCAAGCGACACAGGCCTGCCGCTGTGTGGGGGCTTCGGGCCCAGGATTATGGAAAGAGAAAAGGAATTTTCTCTTTGCCGGACTTAGTGCAGCTAATTGCCCTCGTTTCCTGGGTCACCGACCCCATAATTTTGGCTGTTGGGAGTGAGGTGAAGAGGAGGCATGCAGCGCTCGGATTTGATGTGAAAAAAATTAGGGTCATCGAAAATGGATACAGCGAGGAGAGCAGGATGGCACCGACGAGGGCGTCAATCGCGGCCTACCAGCTCGGCAAGCTGAAGGCCGAGAAGAGGTTCGTCATTGGTTGTGTGGCGCGATTTCACCCGCAAAAAAACCATTTTGGCTTTCTAGACGCTTTGGGCACTCTTGCGCTTGCTGGTCATCAATTTTTAGCCGTTTTTGCAGGTGAAGGAATGACCCCAGAGAATGAAGAGCTCCGAAAATACGTAACTCACAAAAATCTTGATGACTATGTATTTTTCGCCGGGGCAATTGACGACCCCAATTTCCTGTACTCATTAATGTCGATCCACGTTCTGCCGTCTGCGTTTGGTGAAGGGTTCCCGAACGCTGTCGCAGAGTCGATGTTATCTGGAGTGCCCAACGTCGTTACTGATGTCGGCGACGCGAGAAGGCTTGTGTTTGGGGCGGGCTGGGTAGTACCCCCTGGCGATCCGGAGGCACTCGTCGCTGCGCTGAAAGAGGCGATGGGGGAGGAGCCTTCAACGCTCCGGCGATTTGGAGTGAGGGCCAAGACCCAAATCTTGGAAGACTTCCCCGAGCATGCAATGATCAGTCGTTACAGTGGGGTCTATCGAGAGGCTTTGGGTCAAGCTACGGCCAAATAGATTAGGAAATTGTCTCGTCTGTTCAGGCCTGCGTGAGAAGCAACGGTATTGCCGGGGCAAAAAAAATCTCAAACACCTTTCGCGCTTGAGAAGGTGTGAAAAGATTTGTAAGCACCCCAGGCCAATCGGCAAGATCTCTCACATCCACAATTGAGATTACTCGGATTGGCACAGATTCGAATCCCAAGCAGGCGGCCACCGTTACGCGATGGTTGCCATTCGAGGTTATCCAACGAATATTGTTACAACTATCGCGCAACACAACTCCCTCCGGAACTCCATCGGGGCGTCGGTTTGATCTGAAACCATTTCGGTTAAGCGAACGGTAAAGCTTTAGGAGCCTTTTCGCATGCTTCGCGCAGGCCTTCAGGGACTGTGGGCCGTAGCCCGGCCACGAATGATGGGTTGGCTGGTGGTTCTGCCTATCATGGTGGCGAAAGCCACAGCTATATCGACGAATTTCCCTCAACTCGAGGTTATCCCACGGAAAAAAATCATGTGCCGGGGGAATGTGGTGCAGCCAATCGGGCGCATCGATTAGCCCAAGAAACTCGGGGAGGGAACTTTTCGATTCGGCGAAAATATCTTGTAGTGTTTGAGCACAGTGTATTGTTTTGCCGCGGGCAGGCAACTTCCTGGTCTCGTCCAATGAAGCTATCCAAGGGTGCTCAGACCGAAGCGCATGGCGCTTAAGCGAGTATCCGTCCTGGACTTTCATGAGAGCAACCTCACCAACCCGAATTTGGCCGCTACTGCAGCTGGGGCGGTTTCCTTTACGGACAACATTCGCCCAGGGAAAAAGAAGTGCGTTTTGGCCCCGACGAAACAAGCGCCCCAAACGGCGTCGAATTATTCGCAGGTAGGGACTCAAATTATCTCCGATTGCACTTCATTTTAATGAGCAAAGCTTGCCCGTGAGAGAGCACTCCCCGGCTATTGCGCGGTTGCAAACCGCTTGGCAGCGCTGTCAGAGATGTGAAGATTTGCAGCATCAGTCGGGAGTCTCTCATATTGGCCCAGTGAGTAGTAAAAAGACTCTACCTTGCTTGGTTAGCTGGCAGATGCTCTATTAGGCTCTCAGCGGTTTACTTTTCGGGTGCTAGCGGCCTCCTTCCGGCACGAGCGTTAGTCTGGGGTGAGCGCGGCTTGATTTCCCGGGCTGAGGGAGGCGTGGCTCGGTCAGCCTTGGCTCAGCCGGTGGCAAAAAATGGCAAGCCGAGTCTTCGGCTCTCGCAGGGCCCTCAAAGCGTGCGGCAACCTGCGGGTAGCCTGACCCCCTGGCACTTCAGCAGGCCTCTGGTTCGTTTGTATTGCAACCCCCCTTCGATCGTCAACGCTTGGGCCGAACGAAGATTGAGTTTTCGCGGGAAAAGATTCAACCGTCGATAAAAGACATCAGTTCAATGTACCGTCGGACGAGAGGCACTCGCTTCCTCAAATCGTTCAGCTCTCCAGACGCAATAACACGCCCGTTTTCCATTACAAAAACGAGATCAACGCCTTGGATAGTCGACAATCGGTGCGCTACGATTATCGTTGTTCGTTCTTCGGAACTTAGTCCTAGCGAACTGGAAATGGTAGCTTCAGTGTCAGCATCGAGGGCACTCGTAGCCTCATCTAAGACAAGCAGACGCGGACGGTTGTAGAGAGCCCGAGCCAGTCCAATTCTTTGGGTCTGACCTCCACTCAGCGCGTCGGCATGGCTCCCGATATCTGACTCAATTCCATATGGTAACGAGTCGATGAAACTGCGAATATCAGCGGAATCGACGGCCTCCCAAAGCAAATGTTCGTCCACAGCCTCCGGACTGACGCCAAGAGCGATATTGTCGCGTATCGATCCCGAGACCAAACCCGGTTTCTGTGGGACGTAACCAATTAAACCTGGGTGGTGTTCCAAGATTTCTTTAGGGTCTTTCCCGGCGATCCGCACCCTTCCGGACACGGGTGCCTGTAGCCCCAAAATCAAATCCATGAGCGTGCTCTTGCCTGCGCCCGACTTTCCGATTACTGCGACAGTCTGCCCAGCTGTAATTTCAAGATTCACATCCTCGAGAACGGGCTGGTGGCTATCACGGTCTGTATATGAGAAACAGACGTCACTAACCTCGACCGCCAGAGCTTTGGAACCATCAAAGCTATCGAGGCTCCCTGCCCTAACAGGATTGGGGACGACGGACTTGTTGGCGGCCGACCAAAGGATGCTTTGTGCGGCAGCCGCCTGGGGGGCTTCGAATTTGAGCTGCATGAACCCTCTTTGGATAGGCAGCAGAGCCGACATCATTCGTAAACTCCCGACGATAAAAACCCCAACTACTGCTAGGTTCGGCTCCCCATCGTTCGAGGCTAACTGGAAGATTAGAAATCCAATCGCTCCAACGATTAGACCCAGCTCAACAATCAGACGGGGAATCGCCTCCAGATAGCTTTGCCGGGCTTGGGATGCAGCAACCAGCCGCCTTGCGGTGATAATTCTGTCGATAAAAAATGAAACCCGTCCAAGCACAAAGGTTTCCTTGTAAGCGGCGACCAAGTCGGTCATGTGCTGCGCCACCCCCACAGACCCTTTGGTGAAGCCTGCTCCGGTTTTTCGCATTGCGCGACGTGACGCTAGGTGAAAAGCAAGCAGTATCAGCGCGAAGTAAAGAAAGACCGCTACCCCAGACTTCCAATCGACGACCAAAAAAAGGACGAGAATTGCAATGGCCAAGGATACCTCAGAGAAAAGTGACAGGGTGATTCCTATCATCTCCCCGAAAGCGATGCGTGTAGACCGGAGCACAGCCCACTCAAGATCGGACTTAGGAGTCGATTTGAGAACAGCGAGGCCTCCGGAAAAGAAGTGACGCACGATATCCGCTGAAAACTTGGTTTCTAGCGACGCCAGAAATTGTTCTCTCAACCGAGCGATCAAAATGCCGGCGAGAGTCTTCAACGTAAACAGCGCGGCCGCA
>Ga0208414_1002479_pt1 | contig 12126 bp, 2 predicted proteins | sample AntAceMetag02UKE_FD_184770 | JGI IMG/M metagenome (GOLD analysis project Ga0208414, IMG submission 184770) | Saline lake microbial communities from Ace Lake, Antarctica - Antarctic Ace Lake Metagenome 02UKE (SPAdes) (version 2) | ecosystem: Environmental > Aquatic > Non-marine Saline and Alkaline...
TCCTCGGCGCTCTCGCTCCTGTGCGTCCTCCAGCCTTTTCTAAATAAATAAATAAATAAAATAAAACAATACGTTCCGCAAAGCAGTTCGTTGGGTGAGCGTTTCACTAGTCGAGCTAGCGCAGGGGAATCATGCAAGACTTATTATCATCTTGGCAGATCCGTATCCCCGCTTGACGCGCACGTGCTAAAGGAAGACCGCCCCTCTCATTGGGCAAAGTCTCCTTAGCGGAGTTTGGCCACCGAGCGACCGGTGGTGTCTGGTCTGGGCGGTGACGGTGAAGATAACTATGGTGATGGACTAACTATGGCGGCGAAGATGGTGATGGAGCGATGGACTAACTATGGCGGCGAAGATGGTGATGGAGCGAAATTACAGGTGAGCCGGCGATGGAGCACGGTGGTGGAACCTGGCGATGCGGTGGTGGTGATGAACGAGGCGGAGGCGGTGCTGGAGCACGTTGGCGATGAGGCTGTCCAGGTGCGATGATGTTCTGCGGCCATTCACGGGCGGCCGGCCCGACATAATCGTCATAACGAATATGATGACGAAGGGTAGCATGACGATGTTGCTGTCATGCACCCGAAACCCTAAACTCTAGTATTTACCGAATCCCTAAACTCTAGTCTTTAACCCTAAGCTCTGGTCCCACTACGGACCCAACCATTAACCCTAAACCTTAAACCCTGTCGGGTTCTGTAACCATTGAACAGGAACCCCAAACCCTAAGCCCTGAACCCTGAACCCGATACCTATTATACCCTAAATCCAAAAAGACCCTAAACCCTATTGGGTTGAGCGGCCATTCATATGAATGGGTCACTCATCGTTGTCTGAAGATCATTCGCCAATGAGGCTGTGTACGGCGATGCGGTCCCCAGTTACAAAACTTGTGTTGTATGGGAGGGAGGGTGTTGCTCCCTGCGATTTGGGAATCGAACTGTGGTTTAGAAGTTAGGACGGGTTTGAATACAGGATGCGCCAGGGGTTTCTTCAGGATGACATGAGGACATGTTGTCAGGGCGGGCTTTCGGCATATAGGGAGGTCAAGAGCCAGGTGCGTTATCAGACACGAGGAGCGCGGGGTTTACAAGGCTGCCGTAACTATCTTGGGTTCCGGCGGTGCAGTCTAGTGACGATTCCCTGAGGACCCATCGTCACTGATTCAATGGCTCTGCGAGTGTGGCACATTCGACGCATGTGTTCACATGCAGAGATGTGCGTTTTCCGAAGGAGAGTCTCCGCCGGTTCCTGGTTCAGGCCGAGGAGCTTAAGTGTTTCTAACGTCGAGGCGGGAATCGACCCTCGGACGCAGATGACAATGACTGCAACCTCTGGCACTGCGTGTCCCTGCCGACGGAGTGCTTCACATAATGGCTTATAGTGGGATCGTTTAGTGGCAATGGCCTGGGCGACCCGGTGTTCGAGGCAGAAGGTAACGTCTACCAGTGTTACAGTGTAGTGATTTGGGGATTTGGTTTTCTCAACTACTACCAAATCGGGCGTGACGTGGAAGAAGCCGTCGTCGGCTTTTTTCACTCGTCTGTTGCCGAGGAGATAGGCGTGGACAGTCCTGCTCGGGCGCACGGATGCTGCGCAGTCTTCCTCATCAGTGTTGTCACTCGTGCGTACGTATGGGATCGATGGTAGGCTCTCCGCTCCAACGCGGAGAGGCCCAGGCGCACCGTCAATGAGCACCGCACGCGTAATTTGGGGGTCTTCAGCAGGCGCCAGAGGATCGATTTGGGCTGGGGCAGTGTCATGTAGAGTCTGCTCCGACCCAGAGTCATGGGCTTCAAAGTCCCATTCTTCATCCGTGGCTTGAGGGATGATTGTGTCGTCTCTGGTCGCCACCAGATCGGCATACACCTTTGCGTTGCCTTTTTTGGAGTGGAGGATGGCGTCGCGCAGCACTCGCACCAGTTCGTTGTGTCGGTTGATTCGCATGCCTTTGATCACGGGATTGAGACAGCATGAGAGGGTGTGTGCCCACCCTCCTTCCATGGTTTTGTCGGGGCATATGGTACAGTATATGTCATCTGTAGCGCCAGCGAAGTAAGCGGCTGCGCCAGCGAAGTATCTGTTGCTTCTCACCCCTACGGTCGTTCGGAGGGCCCAGCCGGGGATCTTGTTCCAGAATTGGTGCCCAATGTGCCTCATCGGGCGGTGAGGGTTTTCGGGGTTGAGCGGGTCGTCTCCCAGGGCTCCTGCGAGTCCCTTTGGGAGTTTGGCATGAATGTGTGCCTTGTCTGTTAGAAGGGTGCGCTCGAACGAGGCGTCTACCAGGTGGGAGACGGTGGCGTGGGCATTGTAAATGTGGAAGGGGCCGTTATCCGCCTGCGAGGGATCCGCGTTCGCCCTCACGTGCGGTGACACGGCTGACCATGGGCAGACGAGTCCTATTCCCTGGGGGTAGGTGGATTCGGTGTCGGTGAGGTGATGCACCCCTTCCGTTTCGACGTCGACTTGAGCTTTGGCGGCGAGATTGGCAATACGGTCTGCAACCTCGTTGCCGTGGAGTTTCGAGTGTGCTTTGACTTTAATGAAGTCAACGCCGTATTTCCTTTGTACCACGGCATCAGCCAGCGCCTTGACGAGTGTAAGCTCGTGATGATGCGCCATGGTGTGTGGCGCGTGCCAGTATCTACGGAGTAGGTGTAGCGCCGTGAGGCAGTCGGTGTGGGCTGCGAGTCGAGCGTTATCAGATGCTTCGCGGGTGGCTTGCAGTAGTCCCACAATTTCTCCTCGTAGCGAGTTTTGCACACCGATGAAGGTGTACCCTGCCCAGGTAGAATTGACCGGGGCAGCCTTCAGGAGCGCCCCCTCGACTGGGAGGGAGTGAGACGTCCCCAGTTTGGAGTCCGAAGATTTTGGGAAGAAGATACCCGCGCCAGCTCTTCCAGGGTTTTGCTTGGAGCCGTCAGTGTATACCACCTCGTGTGAGGCCCAGCGGCGCGTTCCTGGGGGGGAGCACGGGAAGGGGAGCATATTGGTGCTGTGCAAGTGTACTGGAGGTAACTCCTCTGGGGTGGTCCCGAAATCCAGGGGCCATCTGCGGAATAAGTGGCACGACGCTGATTGTCCGAATACGGGACCTGTGGTTCCTGCCGGTAGTGCAGGCGGGGGCGTATAGCATCCAGCGAGGATGTTTTGGTTTGTCAGATGGGCTGCAAACTCTCCGTTCGAGGTCAACCCTGAGCCGTATGTGACGAGGCCGAGTTGGTTGTAGATTACGACGATGTCCACCGGGGACTTGGTTCCAGGAGTTAGGTCTTCCTCCCCTTTCCAGGCGTCCTCCGGGACGAAGCGGAAGCCCTTTTTCAACGTAGCGAGGACGTGCACACCAGGGGTGCCCAGAGCAGCGGTGTGCGATGATCTCGCGTGGCTCGGAAGAATCAAGATCCCAAGGTTTGCTCTGGTGTCTGCCGCCGCCGAGGCTGCCGCCCATCGAATAGCTTTTGCGAGTTCCTCAGCAGGGTATTGCGGGTACGCGTACCATGGGCCCGAGAACCTGACTGAGTATGCGTTGTGTTTGAACCCGAAGATGGCGTCGGCCTCTCTATAGGAGAAGTGTTCCACGAAGTCCGAATGAGCGTTCACCGGGGAGCTGAAACGTTCTGTTGTGGCCCCAATTGTTGTAGCGATTCGGGAAACCAGCTCTGGTGGGGTGGTCCAGTGGTTTTTGGGGTCGAGCCTTTTGCTGCTATAGTATGCGCACATCGCAGCAGTCTCGATAGCGAACTTTTCTGGGGTGCCATCTTCAGGGTTGGTCTCGCAGTACCATCGCCAGAGCAGCTTTGCGCGCTGTTTGGTCAGATATGCCACACAGTGGCCGAAGGGAGAGTGTACGGTGACCAGTCGGTCGTCGTCACGGAGTTCGTGGGCGCCTGATCCGTTCAGTAGGTCCTTGGTCGGAAACGGAGATATCCAGGAGGTTGTGAGCTTGCCCTCGTGTGCCATCTCGAGGGGTGGGCTGCGCGTGGGCCGGGCCGCACCAACCTCGGTGGCGGAGACGAGGGCACGAGTCGACTGGTCAGGGTTGGGGTTGTGCCTTGTCCAATAGTCGCGCAAAGCGTTTGATGAAACATTGACCTTCTCCTCCCACGTTTCAGCCCAGTGAATTTCGTGGTTACCTTGCGGGGAGAGTTTGTATTTTCCTTGGTATCCGATGCCGCGGAAATAATCTAGGGCTTCCTTGGTTTTGAATTCAGAGTCGTATGTGGTGGGATCCCAATTAATTTTAAACAGCCCATCGCACCCTTCTGCCGGGCCGGCGATTACCGTCCCTTCATCGAAGTCAGTGCCGAGTGGCGTGGAGGAGCCTCGTCTGGTCGTCTGAGGGGCATCCGATGTGGTGGTGGGTTGTGCGTCAGTGACGGTGGTAACCTCTTGCTGCGGTGGGCTGAGTTCGGACGAGGATAATCCTTCTGTGGGTGCTCGGGAGAAAGCGAGCGCAAGGGGCCCTATCGTAGGAGGGTTACAATTCGCAGAGTTGCTGCCTGCTCGTTTGGCTGCTTCGACCCACATCGTCACGTGATGGAGCGCGTGTGCAACTCCTGACTTTCTCACAAGGGGCCGCAGCCCCACCGAGGTTTTCAGGAGCGACAGCTGCTTTTCCGATGTAGCTACGGCACGTGTGGCCGGGAGCGTAACGTCCGCAAGGCAGTAGCACTCAGAACGCCATAGCGTTTCGAGAGGACCTCCCAACGAATGATTAGGGCGCTCGGGGCCATCAGCAAAGAGTCTGAGGAGACCGCCCGCTCCATTGGGTACACCAATATTTGGACCGTCGAGGCCGCAGTTTGCGTCCTCCAGGGCTCGCATCATGTTAGCCGTGGGGAGTGTACATCCGTAAGCTGGGTGGAGGCGGATTCCCAGGCGAGAGCCGTCATAGCCTCTCTTCAGGTGCTCTTGGACGAGTCCCATTGTGACCCGCCCCAGCCTATCGTTATCTCTGAGGGACTGCAGAAGTATATTTGTGTACGTGGTGGACAGCATTTTTCGTACTGACTTGACGCCCCACCCGTGGAGGTCTCTGGGAAGGAAGACGAATGCCCCGGCGGTGCCTTGTGAGACACCGAGGATCTGCTTGGCCCATCTCGCGATGTGCTTGTCGAGTTTAGTCACCGAAGAGGGCGTAAAGCCGCCAGCGGAGAGTTTATAGGCGGCCGCCGTGACGACATTCTCGCTGAGGAGCGTGAGCTTTTGACGCAGAGAGTATTGCGATGATGCAATCGCGTTGACCTTTTCTGCGGCTGAGGCCAGGCAATCATCGATGTCAGCTTTCCAGCCTAGGGTTGCGGTGAGCTCTACTCCTAGGTATCGATAGGGCGACGAGGGAGGGAGCCAGGGAACCCCCACTGCATCTGGAGAGGGGGGTCCAAGGTCCGGCCCGAAGGGGAGCGGGGATTGCTCCGGCGCAGCGCAGCCCGCGCGCAGGGCTGTGAAGGCACATTTCTTCAGGTTGACCTTGAGGCCTGACCAGTCGGCGAATCGGGCCACCTTGGCCATTTGGCACCGTGCGTCACCGCGCGTGTGGGTCTTGAGTTTAAGATCGTCGGCGTAGGCGGTGGACGCGACACGTTCATCTGACGTCGCGAACTTGTATCCACGTCCACCGACTTCCAACCATCGGAGGAGGGGATCCATGAATATGTTCCAGAGAAATGGGCTCAGGGGGTCTCCCTGTATGGTGCCAGTGAGGATATACACAAGTTCAGTCAGTCCGTGGGGGGTGACTATAGATGTGGCAGCTCCATCATAGATGGCGCGAACGATCGCTACAGCGTCTTCGGGAAACCCCAGTAAGGACATTATATGTTCGAGACCGCCGTGTGGGACGGTGTTAAACGCCGAGGAAAAGTCCACATACGTCAGTACAATGTCCTGTAGCTTCAGCTTTGCGTCTTCAAGGGCCGAAGTGCCCATGCGGAGAGCATCGGCAGTGCCTCGCATTGGGCGGAAACCTTGTTGTGATGCGCTGAGGACGCCGTGTTCTTCGGCAAAGGAGGAAAGAATTTCGGTGATCGTCGCAGTGAACGCCTTGGCCAGGGCGTTGGCAAGTGCGATTGGTCGATAGTTGGAGACCAGGCGAGGGTCACCCTTTTTGTGCAGAAGGGTGGTTAGGCTTCTCTTAAGCGACATTGGTACGGTGTGGGAGTCCCAAAAGCAGCGGAATAGCCGTGCAATCAGGCTGATTGCGTCGGGCGGCAGACAGCGCAGTGTCTCGCCTAACACACCATCCGGGCCGGGAGCTCGCTTACGAGGAGCGTTTTTCAGAATCTTTTCGACCCGATCTCGAGTGACACGGTTGCCGAGTGGAGATGGTGTGCCTTTAGATGTAAGTTTCATAGGGTCAAGGTCGCCTTCCCATGGGAGTGTAGATTCGACTTCCTTGTCAGGGGTCTGAAGGGCGGTGAAGTAGCGCGTGGTCTCAGCTACAACGTCTTCGGGCGAGCCTGAAACGGTTCCATTTGGGAGGAGCACCTGATTCAGCCTAGATGGCGGTCCTGGTGCCCACAGTTTGCGGGTTTCTCGCTTCCTTGACTTGACAAATTGGGAGCGTTTGAATCCGCCAGCTCGCACGATGGCTCTGCGCGAGGCTCCAGCGAGGATACGGCTCGCTCGCGCCCGGCATTCCTTGGCGGCTGAGGACGCAGCTGTCACCCATACGTCCGGGGAAGTAGGGTCTAGAGGAGGTAGCGTCAGGTCGGCGGGAGTTCCCTCCACCGCAACGGCTGCCTTATCGGTGTCGCCCCGGCGAACCATAATCGATTGCACCCTTAATTTCTCAGCTGTGCGCTGAAAATTTTGAAGCGATCTTAATTCTGTGCGGGTGAGGTTCGGTCTGCCAGAAGACGGCCCCGTGTGTTTAGCTTTACGCGGAAGTGGAGCCTGGCTCTGTGACGTGCTCAGAGCTTCGACGAGTGTTTCAGTCGCTCCCGAGTGATCGCCGCTGTCGCAGAGTCGGGAGGCTGCTACTATAGCAGCAGCCAGGTTGGGGTCGGCCGCTAGGTGTTCCTTAAGGGCTTCGTCAGTCGCCGCCGTGAATCTGTCCGTGTCAATCACAGTTAATTCCGGATCCTTGTTTGACGGGCTCACGTCGACTCGACCCTGTCTCACTGGGACTGGGGATCGCAGCGAAGAGATTAGAGGCGTGTGCACCGAGGCAGTGAGAAAGTCACATTTAGATAGCGCTTCCTCGGCGTCTGGAGGCTGAACGCCTGTGCCGACCAGGAGGTCGTCTATCCTCGAGCCGATGAGCGTGTCTCCAGCAAAACAGGTGCCAGCGCGGCGGGTATCGGCATGGAATGCGCGCAAGCCCGAGGCTCGTATCATATTGTTGTGGAGGGAATCACCCTGGGTATAGTCACCGTCTCGTTCGCCGCGGCGTGCACCATTGAAGTCGCCCCCGACGATTGTGGGCTTCCCGATTTGTGTAGTGGCAGTCACGATAGTTTCGCGGATGAGGGAGGCATGCTTCAAGTCACTGTACGTAGGGGGGACGTAGGCAGCGAGGATAGTGAGCGAGCCACCACTGTTGGTGTCGATTTCAACTCCGTCGAGATAGCCTGGGACGGCTGGGCCTTTCCATTGCTTCACAGTCGAGGGGTGTGCCCAAGTGGTGGAGATGAGCACCGCGGTCCCAGCCTTAGGTCTCCCTCGACCAGAGGCAAGCTTCGGGGTTGAAGACACATGGAGAGAGTATCCGTGTGTGGTGCACAGTTTGCGGAAATCTTCCGAGATGGTCCCACGTCTGGTCCATGTTTCGGAGAGCAGGACGATGTCCGGTGGCGGCTCGAGGGTTAGGAGCGAGGTGATATTGTGTTGGTTGTTTTGCATCCCTTGGCAATTCCAAGTGGCCACACGCAGAGGAACGGTTTCGGCAGTGGAGGTGCTGGTGTGGTCATTTGGCGAGGTGGAGGTGGCGGGATCGATGTGGGCTGCCCCAGCGGGGACATCACTGGAGACGGGTGCTTCCTCGGGCCATGGCCATGGAGCGTCATCAAGGCGTTTCCCGTACGTGGCCAGCTCAGATCTGGTGAGAGTCTCACGATCCCCGGTTTCGGCAACAAATACAAAGATAAACGGTGGTTCATCGTCCTGAGTAAGGTAAATTGTCCCATGGGCGCGTCCTGACGCATAGGCTGACCATTCAGTGGTTGGGCTCGGCGGTGCCGACATACAAATTTTTAGTCCGCTGAGAAGACGGTCTCGGCTGATCACTGGGGCGTAGTCGCTTTGCGGAGGTGTTGAATCGTCTCGGCGCGTGCGAGTTCCCTCGGTCGGTGAGTGCGGAGTAATCTTTCCCGAGCGGGTGCGATTCGGCTCTAAGTCGGATAGTGAACGCGCGTTTGGACCGCGGCCCAGCGCCGCAACCACGGCGTTTTTCAGCTTACCCATATCATTCAGGAGTGAGGGTTCTGCAGTGGTTGCATCGAGAGCAGCTTTGTCCTGGCGAGCCAAGAAGACCCTCGTGCCGGACTCGTGGTCGACGTTAAGGCGGTCCCAGGAGGGCCAATCTGGTGCGGACAGTTGGGAGGAGCCATTCAACTCGGACTCTCCCCACATTTCAAACGCCGCGGCTTCGGCCGACATGAGGGGGCCATCGTCCAAACTTTCCAGGCGACGGCGTTGAATAAGGGCAACCAGAGGCGCCAGACGAGTTTGCGCCGAGTGGAGAGCCTCCACATGGGGGAGGCGGTTGCACAAGCGAATAGTAGTGTGTACCACGGTGATAGCGGTTTCTCCGGAGGGATGTGTTTTCCAGTTTGATAGCTGGGGGTTCCAGAGAGGGCCCCATGTTGAAGATTTCAGCGGGTCACATTCGACATTTGCGCTCGCCGCACTGGTAAGCGCAGGGGGCGTTACATTCAGCGGGCTCGGCTGGTCTTGTTCAACTGGGCTGTTACGCGTGCGCATCCGGTGGACGGCAGGAGGAGGTGGGGCAGGCAGCGGATGAGGGGTAAACCCATCGGGGATGACGGGCGACGCGCGCATGGCGCGAGCAGGTACAGTGGCGGGCACCGCGGAGGGCGCAACAGCTGCTGTTGATAAACGTGGGGCGAGTGGGGAGATACCAGCATCCCGTACGGGTCGAGCGTCGGAACGCACGGGGCGAGAGTCTGTGAAGCAAACTGTGTCGGCAGAGGTTATGGGAGCAGCGGGTTGTCCTGTTTTAGAGATATGGTACACGAGCTTATAGCGTGCGACTTTGTACCATGTAGCAGAGGTCATGAGGATTGGGCGAGTCCTCTCGGAGTCCAGCAGGAACCATTTTCCCTGGTGGAATCGGAGTGCGACTGCGTGTCTGTCATCCGTGAGGACCAGCGAGTGTAGTCTCGAAGTCTGCTCTATATAGTTAAGGGCGGCGGAGTTGTGATACAAATCTGAGGGATTCAGACGTGCTTCTCCCCCGAGCACAAAAGTGATAATCCCTTCTACTCGTGTACGAGTATCGCTACTAGCTTGGTTTACGATACCGGCATCAGTTTTGTCGAGTAACTTGCAGCTGAATGTGCCGAGGATAGTGCTTAGATAATCTGCGAATCTTCCACTATAGAAACCGTCTTCATTGAAGAATGTTCCGCCAAGATGAAGATCAATGTTGTCGTGGTACGCTCTTGAAATCACCAGGGATTGTGCGATTTCGATAATCACGCACCCGAGGGACATGTTTATGGCATGTATCCAGCAGAAGCGTCCTGATTGAGTCTCGAAGAGCAATCCGTCGACGCGTGTGCGTTTCATTCGAGTTTGGTAGCGCATTCCAATGTCGTGTATCGAATCTTGAGCCGAGGGCGGGTGGGATAGAGTTTCAGGGACGCCACCGACCCTGATATCAAGGTGGTCACTGGGACTGGCCTGAGACGAAATCGGAGAAGGAGGGCCGTCGCGACGGTAAGAGGATTGAGAGAGGGATGGGGTTTTCGTCGTCCGCCGTATGAAGAAGATGTACATCCCCACGGCGAGGGCGGCGAGATACGCCGATGTGGGCGTTTGCGCGCGTGATGCGTCAGACGGAGAGGGCTCATGCCGGAGCGCGTGCGCAGAGAGAGATTCGTTTGATGATGAGCTGTCAGCTTTAAAGTTGAGCAAGTGGGTGCAGTCGACGGGGAAATTAGGCTCAAACGTACAGCTGGGATACTGGTAAACCTTTCGGCGCAGGACATGGACAGCACAGAAGCGATGCTCGACGAGAGAGGAACAGGCGTGATGAGCGCTTCTCTTCTGAAGGAAACGCTCGCTCGCATCTGAGGGGGAGTCATTATTTCTGTCAAGAAAAGCGGTTTTTGAAGAAATTGTATTTTTGGGCAGCCCTCCGGGAGGCAAGCTGATTGGAGCAAAAATCAAGAGGGGGAATTCGCGCGTTTGGTGCCGCGGCCCAGAGGCGTGATGAGCGTTTCTCTTCGGAAGGAAACGCTCGCTCGCATCTGGGGGGGAGTCATTATTTCTGTCGAGAAACGTTGTTTTTGAAGGAATCGTATTTTTGGGCAGCCCTCCGGGAGGCAAGCTGATTGGAGCAAAAATCAAGAGCGAGAATTCGCGCGTTGGGTGCCGCGGCCCCGGGGATTGCGACGACATGCGTGAAGGGGGCGGCGGTTTGGACATGAGCGCTGTGGTTTTAAGCCGGTAGCCTTCGGCGCGCTCGGGGAGGGATAGTGTATGGAGGTAGGGGCCTTTGATATTAGCCGCGCGGAGACGCGCGGAGGGGGGGGATAGGGGGAAGACGAAGGGGGGGAGCAAAGGGGGAAGAAGAGCATCTTCCGAGGTGTCATTCTGCGAGGTTGTTCGTACGTCCGCGCCCAACGTTGTTAAGGCGGCTTGAGAGGGAGAGTGCGTCAGAGTGGTGGGAGCGGTCGTAAGGGGGAGCAGGGGAGTTGGGGGGAGAGCGTGGAGCATGTTTGTTAGTGGCGTGCGAGCCCTAAGGCCGTGGTGTGTGTCGGCAGCCGTCGACGTTCGGGATAAATTTTCAAGGGGGCATTTCTTTAGGGTTGGTTTAAGGTCGGTACCTGTGAGGGGATACACGTCGGGAACAGGGTTACCCCGTGTCGGGGTGGAAGCGCACGTTATGGGAGCGTCGCCATACAGGCGGCGTATGTGTAAGATGGATGCGTAAGCTCGTGGAGCGCACGTGGAGACCACGGCTGAGGTAGATAGGAGTAGGGAGATCATACAGATCTTAAGAAGATTGGTACCCAGATTCCCGGTAAAGAGGACCGCGCCCAGAGCCCACGAGGGGGCCTGTGCGGACGAGGTCCTCCGCGGCGGCACAACGTGCGGCAAGGGAGTGGCCCCCTCCGCATGAGCGGAGGTAGGATTTCTAGTCTGCGAGCATAGTAGAGTTATGGGGGGATTCTCGCCACGAGCGTGGCTCGTGCGGGAGGAAGTGTGTCAGAAGTCTACTGTTAGGTCCGCACACATGCCGGTTTTAGACAAGGATTTTTCACCTGAGTAACAACACATACGACGAAAACATACATATCTTGGTTTTAAATCGTTAGCTATATAACTCCTTGAAACCGTGCATCAGACTGAAGACTGGCGGTGTCGAATCTTTATCTATAACTGGTACTGTTCTCGATCGTATACCAGTTAGCTAACTCTTTGTGAATCGAGCAGTAGCCTGGTAACTCTTTGTCTGAAAAAAGGTAAAGGTGCTTGCTTACCTGACCGTCTTCGACTGCTCATGAGTCTATTTTCTTTGATGAACGCGTAGGATATTTTACGGAATATATGTTCTTCGTCTTCTTATGTGCCTTTACACGGTCGGTTATAATATACATCCTCATATGTTGCTTTACACGGCTTGCCGTCTTTCATATTCGCACCCAATCACAGCGACTGTCTCCTGCGATAATACAACCACCTCGTCATTATAGGGCCGTCACCAGTCGACCATAGATGTAGCTCAGGCGGCACTCGCGCCCGCCACACCCTGCGCACCATCCATCACAAGGTGGGCGGGCGCACGAAGAGGCTCTCTCTCTCCCTGCTCGTCATCGTCCAAGAACATTATCGTCTCACCCTCGCCGTGTTGTCCACTTCCTCCACCGGCGTCACCACCAATAGCACACCGCGTGTGAATCTGTTCCTTCAGTCCGTAGTGTTCCTGCTTCTTCAGCG
>Ga0208414_1002482_pt1 | contig 12108 bp, 11 predicted proteins | sample AntAceMetag02UKE_FD_184770 | JGI IMG/M metagenome (GOLD analysis project Ga0208414, IMG submission 184770) | Saline lake microbial communities from Ace Lake, Antarctica - Antarctic Ace Lake Metagenome 02UKE (SPAdes) (version 2) | ecosystem: Environmental > Aquatic > Non-marine Saline and...
AACCCGGTCTGGTTCACGGTGTCAGGTGGCTGTAGTGGCGCTCAATCATGCCAATTGATGTGCCCATCTGCCTTGCCAGTGCGTGTATATCCATGCCGTCATTGATCAGTGCAAACGTGGCGTAGGTGTGCCGTAGACTGTATAGCGTGCGATCCTGACTGGTCTTGGGACACTTGAGCAGTTCGGCGTCCTTCAAAAACGCTTTGAACGTCTGGCGCAGGTGCTCTGTGACCGATCCGTCCGGCAAGCAGAACACGGGCAGGTCCAGCTTTTGCTTGATCATGTCGTAAAACGGGATGTGCTTGATGGCATCCGTGCGTGCATGAATGCGCTTGAGGTAGTTCACCGTGCCTGACCGCCCAATGGCGTCATGTGGCTTGGTCTTGCCGTGCAGATAGAACTCCACGTATTCCAAATCGTTTTCAGTGAAGATGGTCACATGCTTCCAGCGCAGGTTCTGCGCCTCTGTGCCGTGCCGCATGCCCGTGTTGGCCAAGATCAGCACATAATCGCGCAGCAGATGGCGCATATCGCGTGACTTGCCACCTTTGCCCTGCTCAATCCAGTGCGGCAGCTTGCGGATCATCATGCGGTAATCATCCAAGCCAAAATCAGGCCGCCGTTTGCCTTCTTCGCCTTTGTTGGCCAGGATCGGCACCTTTCCCTGTGGAATGAAATTGCGCGACACTGCTTCTGCATAAACCCTGTTCATGGCGGAATTGTGCGTGTTCAGCGTTGACGCTTTTGGTTCATGACCGATCACACTGACCCGCCACGCATTGAACGCCTGAATACGGTCATGGTCGATGCTGGTGATGTAGGTCTTGCCAAAAAACGGGATGAAGTACTTGTGCAGCGCTGTAATGTAATCCTTGAACACCTTGCGCCCTGCATCCGCGTCCAGCTGCCGCTGCATGTCCGCGATGGCCAGCTTGGCCACATCCTCAAAGCGCTTGGTCACAACTGGCAGGTCATGTTTGGCGCGAAAGCGGTAATCCAGATATTGATCACGTGCCGCTTGTTTGGCGTCTTCCAGATCGCGCTTGCCCGTGCTGATCCTGATCCAGTGTTCATCAATCTTGAACGTGGCCTGCCACAGCCTGCTGTTGCCGCGCTTGTAGACTTTGACCTCGCCGTCCAGCAGTACATGTGTTGTGGCGTTCAGCGCGACCATCAGTGTTCCTTACATCAGCTGATCACACAGTAAGTTCATGTGTTCTAGTTGTCAGCTGGAAAGTGTATGCTTATTTGCTGATTTGCTTATTTGGCTGCGCACCTAATGGCCGAAGTAGAAATTGCGAAAAGGAGGGCGGAAAGCGTGAATTAGCTGCAAGTGCTCGGGTAATGCGTCAGCAAGGCGAAAGCGGCCATTCATAGGTCGAAACACCTGTCTACTCTCGCTGCAGTCTGCGCCAAAGGCAGCAATGCGCAGGTTGCTGAGCTTGATAAGGCTGCGCTGTTTCCCGAGAGAGGTCAATCGTCTAGAGTGCAGCCAAAGCCGCGTGAAAGCCCATGTTAAACGATAATGCAAGCCGCTCGGACGTTAGAAAACTGATGCAAAGAGGACCTTCGGTGCCATCTTTAATAAGCACCCTTTGGCTATATTCCTCTAGAAATGGCCATTGATGGGCTATTGGGTTAACGTCAGACTACGCTGCTGCCAGAAGCGCGGCACCCCTAAACACCAAGCGCTTAGTTGGGAATAGAGACATAACTACGAATTCAACTATGCGGGGAAATGACTGGCGGGCATTTATGCGCGGCAATGATGGTTTTGGTCTGCGCGCTGGACCCGTGGACTATAAATTGGCCATAGCTGACCCCAGCCGCGAAGGACTAACGCGTGCTTTTGCTTTAGCGAAACATGGAAAAACGGAGGAAGCGCGCAAAGAACTTGAGGCTGCGCGCGCTGCCATGTTGTCAGAAAAGGATGTAGCAGATCATCAAAAGGCCGAGATGATTTTGGTCGACGCGCATGTGTGTTCTTATGAGGATCGGCCCGTTTCCAAGGATGATATTGAAAAGCTGAAATGGGTTTTGGAGGTCTGTGATCGTCACGACTTTATCGGCCTGGGTCTTGCTTTGAACCAGCTTTGTATCGCGTCGATGCATAGTGGAAATCTGGATAAGGCGCAGGAATATGGGGAAAGCGCTATCCGGTTTTATCGGCAGGGTGGTGCGGAATTTGGCTCTTTGCATCTTTTGGCGCACCTTGGACAGATCAAGCTGATGCGTGGCGACCTAGAAGGTGCAGCGGACCAGTATTCAGAGATGGAAACCAGCCTTTCAACGGAAAACGGCGATGCCACCTCGCTGATGGCTGTATGCCGCGCTTTGCGATCCGAGGTGTCCTATGAAATGAATGATCTGACCGGAAGTCAGCGTCTTCTCGACTTTGCAATAAAATATGTCGAAGAAGATGATGCTTGGCTTGATGTACGTGCGGCAGCCTACCGCGTACATATCCGTCTGGCCTATGATCGCGCAGGTTTGCCCGGTGCAATGACCGAGCTTTCTCACTACACACAGATTGCCGAGCAACGATCAATGCCGCGACTTGTGCAATTGATGCAGATCGAGCGACTGCGTGTTCTGACACTGAGCGACGAAACGGAGGCGGCGCTAAAGGGGATGCGGTCCATAGGTCTGGATCCTCTGAATTTCAGCTGGGAGCACGAAGATGACTGGGCCTTCCGACGCGGCAGCACGCTGGTTGGCGTTGCACGTTGGATGGTCAGGGCACGCCGCGCGAAGGATGCGTTACGCTTTTTGCAAGAGGCCGAGGATTTCGCCATTCGAGGCGGTCAGCTTTTGTCGCTGGCTAAACTTCGCGTTATCCGAGCCTCGGCACATTGGCGCTTGAACCAAAAAACGGATGCAACAGCCTCTTTGCTTTCATCTGTGCGCCTTTTGGGGGGGCAACCTTTTCGCCGCTTCATCATCGATGAAGGTGATGAGGTCATGATGATTGTTCAGTCCTTACTGGACGGCGCGCATTTGTCTGCCCCGATATCCGCCTCAATACGGAAACGGTTTGCTGAATTGTCGCATTTCTCTCGAGTCCGAGGCAGCGACCGCACGATGGCAACGCTTGCAAGTCCAATGGATTCTGCTACCGAACATGGCAACTCACTGAAGTATCTCGAATTACTGGCGTTGGGAATGTCCAACAAGGAAATTGGCCGCACCATGGGCGTTTCAATCAACACAGTGAAGTATCATCTAAAATTAATCTTCAAACAGCTGAGAGTCGACAACAGAACCCAGGCTGTCGTCGAGGCGAACCGCCTCGGCGTTACTTCCAAAGACCACCCGAACGGGTAGTGTGTTTCCACAGTCTTTCCAACCAGAGACAGCGCTATAACAACGGTTGGAGACCCAATGTTTTTATCAACATTCGACATTTTCAAGATAGGCATTGGCCCATCTTCTTCGCACACGATGGGCCCAATGACGGCTGCGCGCAGGTTTATTGGTGAACTTGAAAACGCCTGTGCTGCTTCAGTCGATCCGCGCATGCTGGCCCGTATTACCGTGACCTTGCACGGCTCTTTGGCTTTCACCGGAAAGGGGCATGCGACAGACAAAGCCGTGTGTCTTGGTTTGCTTGGAGAGATACCGTCAGAGCTTGATCCCGACATTGCTGACATGCGGTTGCAAGTCCTTGGCGCGACCCGGGTCCTGCGACTAAAAGGTGATTTGGAAATCGCGTTCGATCCAGAGTTAGATTTGGTATTCGATTACGGCCCACCGTTGTCCGGGCATCCGAACGGCATGATGTGTCGGGCTTTGGATGCGTCAGGGCAGCCTGTAATGACGCGCTGCTACTACTCGATTGGCGGTGGTTTTGTCGTTTCCGAGCAAGACCTCGGCGCCAATCCTAAAGATGAGACGGAGGCAAGCTTGCCGGAGGTGCCTTACCCGTTTGAAACTGCGGCGCAGATGCTTGCAATGGGTGACCTGGCCCAAACCTCAATTGCCAAAATGATGCGAAAGAACGAAGAGATCGTGATCCCCACCGATCATGTGGATCAAGAAATCGACGCGCTTTGGGCTGCCATGTCCGCGTGTATTGATCGTGGCTTGCGACATGAGGGCGTGCTGCCGGGTGGCCTTGAGATCAAGCGCCGTGCCCCTGCACTTTATCGGCAACTGGTCGGTGAGCTTAAGACACGCGGCCGCCTGCCCCTTTCGGACTTTGACTGGCTTCATGCCTATGCCATGGCGGTGAATGAAGAAAACGCAGCAGGCGGACGCATCGTTACCGCGCCCACAAATGGTGCAGCCGGTGTCATGCCAGCTGTGCTAAAATATTACCTTGATCACTGTACCGGAGCAACCCTAAGCGGTCTTCGCGATTTCATGCTCACATCGGCGGCAATAGGAGGCTTGATCAAACGCAACGCCTCAATTTCTGGCGCAGAGATGGGTTGCCAAGGCGAGGTTGGGTCTGCGTCGGCGATGGCAGCAGCCGGGTTATGCGCGGCATTGGGCGGGTCGAATGCACAAATTGAAAACGCCGCTGAAATCGCCTTGGAGCATCATTTAGGAATGACCTGCGACCCGATTGCAGGACTTGTACAAATTCCTTGCATCGAGCGGAACGGAATGGGAGCGGCGAAGGCAGTTTCGGCCTGTTCGCTCGCGCTGCGCGGCGACGGTGCACATTTCATGCCGCTCGATAATTGCATCGCGGCGATGCGCGCAACCGGCCAGGACATGAGTGAAAAGTATAAGGAAACGTCGCAAGGTGGCCTTGCAGTCAATTTGCCAGAATGTTGAGCGCCGTCTTGAAACATGCACCAGTCAGTCGGCAGTCTTTTTGCTATCCCCATCCCAAAAAGCATTACTACCCACTTGGGTAGTCTACCGATCTGTATTTCGTAGGCTACGATCAAAACAGACTGCTTGGGAGCTGCGTATACCTCATGACCAACATCCGCATCATAACACCGATCATATCGGCAGGTTTCAGGGATGACGCGCCGCTTGCATCGGCAGTTCCCGCTGGGTGTCATCTGACATCGGTCTTTCTGGAAAACGGACCTGAATCCGTCGAGTCTGCTGTTGACGAAGTCTTGGCCGCCCCCGGCGTGCTGGATGCAGCGTTGACGGCTCAGGGTGACGGCGTAAACGCTGTGATCATCGATTGCATGCTCGACCCTGGCCTTGATGCCGCGCGCGAGGCGGTCGATATCCTTGTCATCGGTTGCGGCGAGGCTGGGTTGAAAGCAGCCGCTGAATTCGGAACGTTTTCCGTCGTTACAGTTCTGGACCGTCAGGCACGCGCTTTTCGAGACCTCGCCGCCCGCCACGGATTAGCGGATCAGCTCGTCTCGGTCCGCAGTATCGGCGTGACCGTCCTCGACCTGGAAAGAAATCGCGCTGGTTCGATAGCCGCGACAATACAGGAATGTGGCCGCGCTGCGCGCGAAGATGGCGCACGCGCAATCGTTTTTGGTTGCACAGGGATGCTTGGTTTCGCGGATGCAGTGGCTGATGCTCTGGGTGATTGCATCGACCGCGTCATCGATCCTCTGCCGTACGCGATCCGCCTTGCACATGACGCTGTCCTTGCCGGCAAGACGACCGACAAGTCACTTTATCCTCGCCCCGACAGGAAGGACTTCAAGGGGTTCTCGGCCTGGGCGTCCCTGAACGGTCAATTGAAATGCAAACCAGAATGAACGCCTCACAATTTCATAGGGCGCAACCTTCTGCGAGGTATCAGCGGCAAACAAAGTTGTTACTGGTGATCCCACTGGCGATTTTCTTTATTGGCTTTTTTGTCATTCCTGTGGGCCTGTTGTTTACCAGCTCGTTCAACCCGCAGGTCATTGGACAAGTTGCTGTCACTTCGGAACTGACGCTGGATAACTACATTCGGTTCTTTTCCCGCTCGAATTACCTCATGGCGGCCTGGCGTTCTGTTCTGCTTGCCACAATCGTGTCGTTGGTAACGCTGATCATCGCGTACCCGATGGCATTTGTGATCGCTAAAACAGAGAATGCCGCGCGCAATACGTTTTTGTTGATCCTTGTGCTGGCCGCGATGCAGCTCGATATGGTTATTCGGATCTACGGGATGATGGTGATCTTTGGCGACAATGGTCTGATCAATCAGATGCTTGTCGCTTTAGGGCTGACAAGTCCCGACGCACCAATTCAGTTCATGTACAACTTTCTTGGGGTTGTCCTTGGGCTGGTTCAATTTTCGATGCCCTTCATGATCCTGACGCTTGTCGGCGTGATCCGGGGCATCAACCCCAGCCTGGAAGAAGCGGCGCGTAGTCTTGGGGCATCGCCACAACGTACCTTCTTGCGTGTGACACTTCCTGCTTCGATGCCGGGTATCCTTTCTGGGTCGCTGCTGGTCTTCGCGCTCTCGATCAGCTCTTACATCGTGCCGGCGCTCATGGGTGGTTTCCGTGTTGGGGTTTTGCCGATCCACATCTTTCAGCAAGTTGCCGAAGGTGCGCGCTTCCAGTTCGGCGCAACCATTGCCGTCATCCTATTTTTAATCAGTGCCGGTGCAGTCGCCGTTTACCTCAAAGTCGGCGCGCGCAACTCGGGAGGTCTCGCCTGATGGGACGCAAGATATCACTGCCGATGCTCATTCTTGCGATCGGCGGGTTCTTCTACATGCTTTTGCCCATTGTGGTCGTCGTGCTCGCGGGCTTGACGGCGGGCGATTTCCTCACCTTCCCGCCAAAGGGGCTGTCATCTCGCTGGGTGATCGCTTTCCTGAAATCCGATAGCTACCTCTCGGCCTTCTTCTTCTCCTTCAAGCTTGCGTTGATGACGATGATCGTCTCGACAATCCTTGGGACGGCAGCAGCGCTATTCCTGTCGCGGTCGCGCTTTTTTGGTCGAAACGCCATGCGCGCCTTCTTCTTGTCGCCGGTGGTTTTACCCGGTGTCGTGATCGGTTTTGCCCTATTTGCATTCTACATTTCCACTGACATCGGGTTAACCCGAACCATCTGGGGTCTGTGGATCGGGCATATCCTCTATTCGACCCCCTATGTGATTGGTACCGTTGGCGCTGCACTGGCTAGTTACGATGTGTCTTTAGATGAGGCCGCGCGCAGCCTTGGCGCCTCACCTTGGCGCACCTTTCGCAAGGTGACTTTCCCGAACATCAGCCAGGGCATTCAAGCCGGATCGATCTTTGCCTTCATCGTCAGCTTTGGTCAGTTCGAGGTGTCGCTGTTCTTGTCTGCGCCAAACACCGAGCCATTGCCGATCGCGATGTATAATTCGTTGCGCTACAAATTCGACCCTTCCGCTGCCGCTGCTGGCATTTTTGCAATCACGCTGGTGATCGCCTCGGTTCTGCTGACCAACCGCCTTGTGAACATAGGCAAACTTCTTGACCGCAAGTAACCCACTTCCAACAGGAGAGAAAAATGACAATGAGAAAACCAAATCACACGCGCCGATCCGTTCTGAAAGGCAGTCTGGCGCTGGGTGCGACAGCTGCGATCCCGTCCACGTTTTTCATCAACCATGCATGGGCGCAGGATACGCGGTACGACGGCGAAGTGTTTGACGCCGGCGGCGCTACGATCAACATCGGTGAATGGGGCGGTGGCTGGGAAGAGTTCGTACGCAAAGGGTTGGTTGATCAGTTTGAAAAAGATTTCAACTGTAGGGTCAACTGGGACAGCTCATTTCCCTGGTTCCCCAAATTTGTCACTCAGGGTGCGCAGAATCCGGTGTATGACATCTGCAACTGGAACCTGCCCAACCTCATGCAGACAAACGCAGCTGGGGATTATTTCCTGGGTGCTGATGAAGTGAAAGCAAACGTTCCCAATGCTGCAGATTGCTGGGACTTCGCCTTTGCCAGTGGGGCCGGTGTGACCTGGGCTTACCAGCCCTATGTCTACGCTTATCGTACAGACCGAGGTGATCCTGTCAGCAATTTCCGCGATTTCTGGGCGTCTCGTTTTGCCAATAAACGCGGAACCTATGGCACCGAAAACGGTCTGATGCATGCATTCTTCATGGCAACAGCGCAAGAGTTCGGCAAGGATCAGTACGACATGGATGCGGCATTCCAAGCCCTGGAAGACGCCATGCCGATGAAAATCAGCGAATTCACATTTAACATGCTGTCGATGCTGGAGCGTGGGGAGGTCGATGTCGCAGTACATATCGAGGGCGAGGCTTTGTCGTTGAAGCGCAAAGGCGCACCGGTCGATGTTTGGCAGTGGGACAGTCACCCAATTCTGACACAAACAAAGACAATCAGCCGCTATTCTGACCCGATGCAGAAAAAACTGGCCTTCGCGCTGATGAACCGGACACTGGAACCGTCATTCTTGAACGCTTTCGGCGACGAGTTTCTATGGCGTCCGACCAATTCCAAAGCAGCGATTACCGCTCCGCTGGCGGAAGAAGGTGTCGAAAACACGGCCGCAGCCACTGAAGCGTTCTGGGTGCCAGATTGGAATTTCTTCGTCGAAAACAAACAAGATATCACTGAACGCCTCAACGGCATTTTCGGACTTTAACACATCGCAACGGGCCGGGAAATCTCGGCCCGTTACTAAAGCTCTAAAAGGGAAACCAAATGTCATCTGTCGAATTCCACGGCGTTACGAAGAAATTCGGCAAAACTGTTGCAGTTGAAAGAACTGATATCGTTATCGAAAAAGGCGAGTTCTTTTCATTGCTCGGACCATCTGGCTGCGGCAAGTCCACAACTTTGCGGATGCTTGCCGGTTTTCTAACACCAACAACCGGACGGATCATGGTGAACGGACGGGACATCACCGACTTGCCCCCAGAAGTGCGCGGTATCGGTATCGTGTTCCAAAATTACGCTATTTTTCCACATATGAATGTCTTTGATAACATTGCTTTTGGCTTGGTAGAGCGGCGTGAAGACAAGGCGACGATTAAACGCAAAGTCAACGCAGCACTCGCGCAGGTGGGCCTGATGGGATACGGCGAACGCTTTGAGCGCGAATTGTCGGGCGGTCAAAAGCAGCGCGTGGCCCTGGCCCGTGTTTTGGTGATCGAACCTGAGATTCTGCTACTTGATGAGCCACTATCCGCGCTCGATAAGCAGATGCGCGAAGAAATGAAATTCTGGATCAAGGGCATCCAGAAATCTATCGGCATCACGACGGTTTACGTCACGCATGACCAGTCCGAGGCTCTGACAATGTCGGACCGGATCGCAGTTATGAACGAAGGCAAGATGCTGCAGATCGGCACGCCGGTCGAAATTTATGAAAAGCCGGCATCACGATTTATTGCCGAATTCATTGGCGATTCAAACCTTCTGGATGCCACCTTAGTATCGATGAACGATGATGGCTGCGAAGTCGATCTGGGTGGTGGCGCAACTGTCAATGCCCGCGTACCAGACGACGTTCAGGTTACACAGGGTCAGCAGATTAGGCTGCTGCTACGTCCTGAAATGGTGCGTCTTGCACCAAATACTGATGGCGAGCAACCGCGACTGTCCGGCACAGTCGTTGATCAGGTGTATCAAGGTGCACTTCGTCGTTACCGGATCAGTGCCAACAATCACCAGGTCATCGTCGAAATTCCCAACCGTCCCGAGCTTGGGCAATTGGTGACAGGCACACCCGTCGATCTATTCTGGAGCACCCAGAGCGGCATCGTTGTTCCATAAGACAGGCATCTAAACCGTGCAGATTGGTGAAAACATCACCTCTGCACCCAATTATTTCAGGGAGATACCAATGCCAACTCTGGTTTTGAATACAAGGCAGGATGTAGAAGATTTCGTCCGCGGCTGCGCGTTCTACGCAACGGGTGGTGGGGGCCTGCCTGCCAACGGGATTGCTTCACTGATGAGCGAACTGGAGGCTGGCCGTGATATCGTGATGACTGATATCGAAGACCTGCCAGATGACGCGGTGACGGCCTGTCCGTTCCTGATGGGGTCGATTGCGCCACATACGACTGATGTCGTGGCCGAGATGCAAGGCTTCGGTTTTGATAAGACCATCAACACCGAGAAAGACCGGATGCGCAAGGCCATCGAAGAGTTGGAAACCTATATGGGCATCACTATCGACGCAATCGTGCCGATCGAGCTAGCTGGCGCTAATACCTCGGCAGCCGTGGCCGCCGCGATGGAAATGGGGAAGATTGTTGTAAATGGTGATTACACGGGCCGCGCCATCCCCGAAATTCAGCAAACCACACCTTATTTGCACGGAAAAAAGATCACACCGATCTCGTCCGTGGACGAATGGGGCAACGTCTGCCTAATCAAGGATGCCACGAATTACCGCGTGGCTGAACGCTTAGGCAAATTGATCAGCGCCGGAGCGTATGGGCTGGCGGGCCAGGCCGGTTTTGTTTTGTCTGGCAAGGAAACCAAAGAACTGCTGGTGCGCAATTCACTAACGGAATGCTTTGATTTGGGCGTTCTGATACGGACTGCACAAGAAGAGGGCGCTGATCCCGTGAGGCGGACGCTGGAAGCATTGGGTGGTTGGCAGATTCTGAGCGGCGAACTCACCAATATCGATGATGAAGATCGCATCGGCTATTACTGGGGCACGCATACCATTGCCGGATCGGGCGCAGATGTCGGCAAAGAGGGAAAGGTCTGGTTCAAAAATGAACACCATATCTGCTGGGTTGATGACAAGCCGATTGTGACCAGCCCGGATATCATCGTCATCGTGAACGCAAAGACCGGAGAGCCTGTGCCAAATCCTCTCGCTGCAGTCGGGATGGAAGTTTCTATTCTCGCCTTCCCTAGTCGCCCGGAATTCAAAAATCAGAAAGCTATCGATATCCTTGGACCAAGGTATTTTGGCTTTGATATCGACTATCGCCCGATTGAAGAAACGATGAGGAATAGCTGAGCAATTATGCTTTTGCCCTTGAGCGATATTCCTTTGAGAAGGTTAATGGAGATCGTCATCCAATTTCACCACGGACATGACTTGCGCAGGACTTGATGCTGTTGCTGATTGCGAAAGGTTTGCGCATGGGTGCAATGCAACATTGGTCCTGTGTGTAAAAACAATGAGCATCCTTAAACCTGTGTCCGCTGATGGCAGAAATGTGGATGTTTTGCTGGCGGTTCCTGGTGCAGCTTTGTCCGCTCTACCAAGCTTCACCCTACGAAAATGCTGCGCTGTGGATGAGTGGCAGCAATGCGACCGGCGCACCGCAGCGTTGGGTGGCGATGTAGATGGCAGCTGTGGGCCTATTTTGTTGAAAAACACCTGTTGATTTGAAGCGCTATCACTGATTCAATTTACCTGTAAATGCGGGGGATTGACGATGTTGGGACCAAGGCAGGAGGCGCAGGCAGCACTGTTTTATGAGTTCTCGCTGGAAGATCACGTTCCCCAAAACCACCTGTTGCGTTCGATTGACCGGTTTGTGGATCTGAGCAGTATCCGTCCACATCTCGCAGAATTTTACAGCCACACTGGCCGTCCTTCGATTGATCCAGAGCTGCTGATCCGCATGCTTCTGGTGGGGTATTGCCTCGGCATCAGATCCGAGCGTAGGCTTTGCGAGGAGGTGCATCTCAACCTTGCTTATCGCTGGTTTTGCCGCCTTGATCTCGCGGATCCTGTGCCGAACCATTCGACCTTTTCCAAGAACCGGCATGGGCGTTTCCGCGAGAGTGATCTTTTGCGCCACTTGTTTGAAACAACTGTGGCGCGCTGCATTGCGGATGGTCTTGTGAGCGGCCAGCGCTTTGCGGCAGATGCCAGTTTGATCGAAGCTGACGCCAACAAACAAAACTCAACCCCGAAAGAAGATTGGGACACGGGCACCATCAAGCCAGAGGACGCAACCCGCGCGGTGCGTGAGTATCTCGAGGTTCTGGACGATGCCGCTTTCGGCGGGGCATCCGAGGTCGAGCCCAAGTTCACATCCCATTCGGATCCCGCGAGCCAGTGGACTGCAGCGCGCAAAGGGCCTGCTTTCTTTGCCTATTCGACCAATTATCTGATCGACACAGATCACAGTGTAGAACGTCAACCACCTTGTCCGCGCGCGACAACCATCTTGGCCGGTTTTCAGGCCGCTGAGGTTGGCGTGTCGTTCAATGTTTCTGGTTAGGTTTCTCCTTCGTTTTGTTTGTCTATA
>Ga0208414_1002488_pt1 | contig 12092 bp, 10 predicted proteins | sample AntAceMetag02UKE_FD_184770 | JGI IMG/M metagenome (GOLD analysis project Ga0208414, IMG submission 184770) | Saline lake microbial communities from Ace Lake, Antarctica - Antarctic Ace Lake Metagenome 02UKE (SPAdes) (version 2) | ecosystem: Environmental > Aquatic > Non-marine Saline and...
CGATTCAACACAATTTGACTCTCCTCGCACGGGACAAAACCCAGTCGGCCATAGCGGCCCGCCACCTCGATATGGCATCCTTACAATCGTCGATCACACGACTCAACCCCACACAATAACCGCAAGCCCTCGCGCTCAAAATATGTGAGGCACCAGATCACTCCACGCGCTCACTTTTCGGTGAGGCACCTCGGGAGCTTGACAACTATGCATTGGGTGTGGGACTATTCACCCAATGCATAGTTGTCTATACATTGCGACATTCTAAGGTTGGGGAAAAATTGGGAATGGACACGGACGTCCTTTTTTCATCTGAGCAGCGAGTTTGGCGGGACCTAACTGATCCGCGTCGGGGCTTCGAAAACGGGAACCTTGAAGCCGGCCTGAAGGACCCAACTTTCGAGAATCTTGAGATTCCCGAACTCTTCGGACCTGTGAAAATCCTCGTGGACGATCACAAAATTAAACGCTACGCGTTCACACAAGATGATTACAAGTCATGGTATTTCCAGTCGAGCCCGTTCGGGGAGCGCATCGGACACGCATCTTTGCTAGCTAACGACCTTCTGCAGCTGTTTACGACCCGCTACGCGGCGAGCAAGGTCGTCGGCTTGCACACTGAGGAGGAACTTTGGTTTCTTTCGCCAGCCCGAGTCGATGAGCAGGTGACGTTATCCGGAACCTACACGGAGTCATTCATCCGCCGAGGTCAAGGATACGTGGTCATGGAGGCAGAAGCCCAGGGCGAAGACGGCCGCGTGCTGCTACGTCATCGCGGGGAGGAGATAATGAAAACAGTCCCAGGGGTGATTGGTGGCCGGGCAAGCAATTCCAGTCACACTTCGGACTCCGAGCGAATAACCGGGATTGTTGAGGAGAATGCTCGTCAGTTTGTCTCGGCGGCTGAGGGGCCTCTCCGGCCAGGAATTGTGCTCGCCCAGAGCGAGAAGACGATCACGCTCGAACAATCGGCAGTATTCGCTCGGATTGGCGAATTCATCCGCAACATCCACAATGACCGTGAAGTCGCGGCTGCGGGTGGTCTCCGCGGCCCCATAATCCAGGGCCAGCAGCAAGTAGGCCTGTTATCCAGTTTTCTCACCGACTACTTCGGCGACAAGTGGTTCACTAGCGGCTGGATCAGGGCCAAATTTCTGCAACCGGTTTACGTGTTCGAGAAGCTAGTTCTCTCCGGCGTAATTACTGCCGTTGAGCATCGGGATGCAACGACAGACCGGGTTGCTGCCCATGTTTGGGTGCGGCGTGGGAATGGGCAATTGGCCACAGTGGCCTGGGTCGCCTGCGATGTTCCCACTCGGCAGACGCGACCGGCGACAACCTCTCGAGATTCCCCCGAAGCCACAGGCTAGAGGATTGGCGAATTTGGCGCGCCTTGCGAACTGACCCAAGCCAATTAAAGCAACCAAATAAGAGAGAGTGAAAGCATGACAACGCAAATAACCGGTGGTCAGCTCGTGGTCGACCTGCTCCGTTCCTTCGGCGTAAAGCACGTTTTTGGTGTTGTCGGAGGTCAGACCCTGGGGATCACAGACGCAATCATCGATGCTCCCAATATCGAATTCATACATACCCGTCATGAGGGCGCGGCGGCAGTGATGGCCGACGCCTATGGGCGACTCACCGGCACTCCAGCCGTCTGCATTGCCACAACAGGTCCGGGTGCGACGAACCTCCTTACTGGGGTCGGAGGGGCTTTTCGGGACTCCAGTCCGGCATTCGTGATCACTTGCAATAACAACGGCGAGAACATCAACAAGGACGACGCCCAGAACGCAGACCACGTTGAGCTGTTCAAGCCTCTGACAAAATTCAGCCGACTCGTTGCCCACCGTTCCTCTATCAAGCAAGCTATCGAAGAGGCATACATTAATGCCGTCACTGGTAACCCCGGCCCCGTGCACCTGGATTTTGCTCGAGACGCGATTGAAGGAATCGTCGAAAACCCTCCTACTGTTCCAATAGAACACCCGGCAATGAAATGGGTCGGGCAGCGTCCCGCCGCCAACGCGGCAGCTTTAGCGGCGGCCGTCAAGAAGATTGCGTCTGCGTCGCGGCCAGTAATTTGGGTTGGCAACGGGTGCAACCGCGCGGGTGCCGCGGACGAGATTTTGGCCCTCGCTGAGAGCTTGAACGCTCCTATCGTGACAACCTTCAATGGAATCGGATCCGTGCCGACGAATCATCCGCTAGTTTTCGGCTGCGTAAGCCGGATGGGCACGAGCCTGTCCACCCGTGTCCTCGGGGAAGCCGACCTTGTCGTGGCAATCGGCAACAGTCTGAATGCGGTGTCCACCACGCGCTGGAAACGCCGACTTCCGGACGTTGTGCAGGTAGACGTAGACCCGACGATGATTGGGCGCTACTATTCGGAAGTTACGATGGGCGTCGTCGCAGACGCAAAGTCTTTTGCCGCAAGTGTTGCAGAGACCCTCGCCGATCGGGGTGAGTCTTTGGCTGAGCCAAGGAAGGGGTGGATTCGCGAGCTTTCCGACGCGCGGGTCGCTTGGTTTGCCGAATCCGCGGTCAAACCTCGGGTGCTGAAAGGTGTGCTTTCGCCACCCGACATCGTCCGCGCTCTCCGCGAAGTGGCGCCGGACAACACTCTCCTCATCCCGGATGCCGGCAACCCTGGCGTCTGGTCTTTTCTTTGGGAGATTCGGCAGGCTGGCTCTTACATCAAACCGGTCGGCTTCGGCAACATGGGATTTGCGCTTCCATCCTCAATCGCCTCTGTCGCTATCGATCGAAAACGGCCTGTTCTGGCGCTGATTGGCGACGGATCCCTAGGGATGAGCCTGGGCGAGCTTGAAACGCTTTCCCGAGTTGGTGGACCTGTGGCGATTGTTGTATTCAACGATGCCAGCTATGGAAACATCCGCCAGGAGCAGGAACTGCACTTCAACGGACGCACGATTGGGGTTGACTTCGGCCACGTTGACTTCGGCCAGGTTGCCCGAGGAATGGGAGTCGAGGGCTCAGTAGTCACAGACCTGGACGAGTTAAAGGCCAAAGTCGGTAGAGTGCTGAGAGGAACAACTCCCGGCCTTTTTGACGTTCCGATTGACCGCGACGTCAATGCATGGACGTACGGGCCCTTCCAAGCAAGTCAGAACTGAGGACTCTTTGAAGGAATCCCGCCCCCATCGCCAATCAGCAGCGCTGGATGGCGTTCGCGTGCTCGACCTCTCACGCTTCATTGCGGGACCCCTCTGCGCCCAAATTCTCGGCGACATGGGCGCTGAGGTAATCAAGGTCGAGCGTCCCGGCGGCGAGGATGCGCGTCACCACGCACCATATTACAAGGGCGAGAGCCTCTACACCATGCTCTATAACCGCAACAAGCATGGTGCAACGCTCGACACCAGGCACCCACGTGCTTTAGAAATCCTCGAACAACTCATCGCAAAATCAGATGTGATTGTAGAGAATTATCGGCCTGGCACGATTGAAAAAATGGGACTCGGCTACCAACGGATGAGGGAGATTAAGAATGACATCATCCTAGTTTCCATGTCAGGCTTTGGCCAAACTGGTCCGTTGTCCGAGCGGGCACTTTTTGATGCTATTTCGCAGGCATCGTCCGGCTTGATGAGCATTACGGGAGATCCCGGCGGTGAACCAACATTGACGGGCACCTATATCGCCGACTACGTGACCGGTTACAACGGTGCGCTAGGAGCACTGGCGGCGCTGTATCACAGACGCCTGACAGGAAAGGGCCAACATGTCGATGTCGCTTCCTTCGATACGATGTTTTCGGCGCTCGGCACCCGTTTGATTGCCCACACGATGCTGGACCTCGATATGCCAAGGTCAGGATCGCGAGATTTGCTGACCGGACCAGCTAATGTTTTCCCTTCCACTGACGGGTCCGTCTACATCCAGGCCGGGACAAATTCACTTTTCCCAAAATTGTGCAGAGCAATTCATCGAGAGGACCTGCTTGAGAACCCAGACTTATTGAGCGTTGAAGGTCGAATGGAGAATCTCGACCTCTTGGAGGGGGCCATCCGCCAGTGGAGCAGAGAACGTAGCGCGAGCGAAATAGGTGTCCGCCTCGACGAAGCGGGTATCCCTTATGCCAAAGTGTCGAGCATTCGCGAGGTGGCGGCCTCTCCGCAGATTCAGGCGCGGGACATGGTGTTGGACGTTGATCACCCCACTTTGGGCACCCTCAAGCTACCGGGAAATCCAATTAAGATGAGTGAAACGCCGACAGCTGTGCGGAAGGCACCGCCGACGGTCGGCGAAGACAACGAGTTTGTGTATTCGGACCTCCTTGGCATGACCAAAGCAGAGGTCCGCCAGTTGCGAGAGGAAAAAGTAATCTAAATGGCTCGAATCCCCATGTACCGCCTAATCGAAGACGATCTTGCTGCCCAGATTGCGACCGGAGAACTAGATGTGGAAGCAAAATTGCCGAGTGAGCACGAACTTGCGGAACGATATGGGGTCAGTCGGATGACGGTGCGGCAAGCGCTGGACCGCCTAGAATCCGTCCATTTGATTGTCAGGCATCAAGGTTCGGGAAACTTTGTTAGCCCGCTTCAGGTCCGGGGCCGGCGGCTCACCCATTTGACCTCATTCACGGACGACTTGATGGGGGTGAATCGGAAGGTAGATACAGTCGTAATTAAACTTGAAATTGTCCCTGCGCCCGGAGCGGTTGCGGATGGCTTGCATCTTAAGCCCGCTCAGGCGGTAAATCATTTCGAACGCCTTCGTACCGTTGACGGCGTTCCAGCTGCGTTGCAAGAATCTTGGGTGCCTTATGCCGTGGCACCGGGTTTGACGAGGGAAGGCATGATTGACGGTTCCTTGTACCGCACGCTACGACACCGGTACGGGATTCAGCTTCAGTGGGCGGACCAAATCATCACTGCGGTCCAGCTGACGACATATCAGAGCGAACTCCTTGAAGCGGCCTCCGGCTCCGCCGCCCTGAGCACGAGACGCACAGCATTCGGGCGAAACGGTCAAGCCGTTGAATTTGCCGACAGCTGGACGTTGCCACAGTTCCCTCTCTACACCCGAATCGACGCATAACGGGTGACCAGTGTTATAGCCATCGACGTCGGAACCTCGGCCGTAAGGGCAGCAATTGTCAATGTTGATGGGATGCTGAAACGCTTAGTCCGTGTTGAAAGGAAATCCGGCCACTCCGGCCTGGTTTTCGATGCGGGGCAACTGTGGGCGGACGTTTGTAGCGCGCTCGCAAGCCTGGAGGCGAAACGAGAAGACGACCTGAGAAGCCTTGGAGTCGCCTGCCACATTGGGACCGTATTTACAGACGAGACCCTGGCACCGCTGGGGGTTGCCGGGTCATGGGCCGATACCCGCGGAGTCGATATTCTTCGTGAGGAATATTTGCACGGCCTCGGAGACCTTCGTCTTATTACCGGCCGTCCGGCAATAACGGGCGGGCCGCTCCCCGCACTCTTGCATCTGCGCATGCGTCACCCGGACCTCTACGAACGCACTCGGTGGGTGCTCTCCCCCAAAGACTTCCTACTCGCAAGGCTCACCGGCGAAGTGGTCACCGACTACACCTCCGCCGCCTACACGATGCTGAGCTCCGTTCTAGACCGCGAGTGGAATGCGGGGATCATGCGCGACCTCGACCTTCCCCCGTCAATCTTCCCTGCACAAACTCTGGCAACCGAAATCATAGGCCATGTGACAGATGTTGCTGCGGCCTACACCGGACTACCAGCTGGACTTTGCGTTGTGTCCGGAGGGCCTGATGGGACGCTTGCCGCAACCGCAGTATTGGGACGACTCAACACAGCGATAGCCGACATCGCCGGAACCACAGATGTACTCGTCCAACTGACCAAAGACATGTCCAGTATTCCTGCCGCTGCTGTCATCAACCCTTTTACCACCTCTAATATGTGGTCGATGGGCGGTGCAACCGGCATGACCGGCGGGGCACTCTCGAGGTGGTCGGAGATACTGGGTTTTTCCAGCGCCAGCCAAGCGCTGGAAAAATACTCGAGCGAATTGGCGTCGATGCCACCAGGGGCAGCGGGTTTATTCATGCAGCCAATGCTTTCGGGGAGCCGATTCCCCACTTGGGACCCTGACGAGCGCGCCGAGTTGTGGGGCATGTCCGATCACCATTCCAGTGAACACCTGATTCGCGCCGCACAGGAGGGCGCTGCATACGTGGTCCGAGAGGGTGTGGAGTTGCTTTCCCCGCAAGTCGGGCCTGAGCCTGTTTTGTTGGCCGGTGGTGTTGCGAAATCGCCGTCCGCCGCGCAGTTGCGCGCCGATGTGCTGGGGAGGCCAATCCTTGTCTGCGACTCAGAAAACGCAAGTCTGCTCGGAGCCGCTTTAACTGCGTTGGTAGGTTGTGGGCTCCATTCCTCCGTCCTCGAGCCGTTAGCCGAAACCTCGAACATAGTCCGCCATCATGAACCCGATCAAGCGCGAGCCTCACGGTATGAAGTGCTGTTCAGCGAATGGAAATCCATGCGAGGTTCACCCAGCGTTTAATCTTCATTTTTATCGAAAGAAAACCTGGCTTATGAACCAATGAGCCCGAGTATCGACGGTTTTCCAAAAGTAGGCCAGTTTTGCTCTTTGAAAAGTAGACCACTTGGTGGTCTTATTGTGTATGGCCCGGGGACTTCCCTGACACTTCGTTGTCAGGACATGCCTGACAGCTTATCTTTTCGACCTTTCACGCGGCGGATTGGGGGTTCTTTCGCGGCCGGCCACGTTTGTATCCCTTGCCGTGGTGCGTGCCGACGGGGCCGAGGTCGACGATTTCGCGGAGGAGGCGATTGTCGACGACGAGGTGCACGGTTACGAAGCCTTTCGCTTCGGCGACACGTACTTTGTGTCCCCACAATGGCATTCCGACGTTGATCTTTCGCCGCCGGTACTTGACCACACCGCTCTCGGACACGGTCAACACCCGTGGGCCCGTGTTGCCGCCACGGCGCAGGTCCTGGCGCGTCATCTTCCGAGACGCGTCGTAAACGACTGCGGGGGTCTGCTGGTTGAGGGAGCCGTACGGGCGTTCGTGGTTGTAGTACCAGCGGAATTGGTCGCACAGTTTTTGCAAAGCCTCGACCGCGTCAGCGGGACCGTTGTCGGCGTAGAATTCCTTGAACGTGCGGTGATACCGCTCAAGCTTCCCGCAGGTCTGCGGGTGCCGGGGGCGCGAGTTGAGTTGGTGAATGTTCAGTGCGGTGAGTCGCTCTTGGAAGTACACCGGCTTGTGCCCCTTACGTGACGTGAACTGCAACCCGTTGTCGCTAATGAGCTGGCGTGGCGCGCCGTGCTCGTTGATCGCTGTCTCCATCGCCTTCCGCGCTGCATGCACCGTGAAGCGCCTGATCACTGTCGCGCCGATGGCATACCGCGCGTGATCATCGAGGAGGTCCACGATCCATGTCTTCGAACGGTCCGTCAACGCGACCATCGTGCCGTCGATCTGCCACAGATCGTTGGGGCTTTGCTTTCAAAACGTTTCCATTCCTTCGGTGCCCGATGCTGCAACGCCACGACGAGGCCATGGCGTTGCAGCACACGATGAATCGTGGACACGACCGGCGGTTGGGGAAGGCCGGCCTATACCAGTTTCATGTGAATGGTCCGCGCGCCCCAGCGCGGGTTATCGACTCGGAGCTTCACTATCAGCGATTCGATCTCCGCCGCCGGTTGTGTCGGCGAATTCGTCGGCCGGGTCGATCTCGGCTGCAACGCAGGGACGCCTTCGGCCCAGAGCCTTCGCCGGTATTCGTAAAACGACTGCCGCGAAATGCCGTATCGGCGGCACACAGCAGCGACGCTGATCGCATCACGTTGCGGAGTCAACAGAATTTCTAGCCAGCGCTCATTCATACTTATTACTCTCATTCAAGAAAGAGTGTCAGGGATGTCCCGCACACAAACTGTCAGCGATGTGTCCGGGCCATACACTTCCATTCTGGTCGGTGGCCCTATTTTCAGTCGGCGTTAACACACGTCGGAGATCGAATCGAGCTCCAATAAAGGAGGTGAAGGAGACCGTGACCCGTCTTCTGGAAGTGGCCACCGAAACTATCCAGCGCCATGTCCCTGGCGACGATCAAGGGCCACCGACCCCATCCGAGATGCGGCTCATGGCTGACCTCAACATGATGGCGGACGAGCCGGAACGCGAAGTGGTGATAGTCCTCACCATGTGCACGACAGCGGCGCACGGTGCGGACATTAAGGACGCCGAGCGGCATGTTTTCGCCGCGCTGACAGTGTTGGGCGTGTGGGCGCCAAAGCTGAGCATGGGGGCTTAAGAGTGCGCTGTTGCCCACTTCAGCGGTGGTGGCGTTTGTGAGCCACGGACCGTTCATTAGCTGATCGGGTGATTGTGGATCGCCTCCCGGTTGCGCATGTCGCCAAGGAGCTTGGAATCTCTAGGCAGTGCGCTCACCGCTGGGTGGGCCCGTTCCGATTTGGTGGTGTGGCAGGACGCCTGGTTGATCGGTCGCCGCGGCCGAATTTCTCACCGAAGAGAACCCGCCCGGACACAGAGGTGCTGATGCCGAAGCCACCGCGCCTGCAATCGGCAAGGTTTCTCGCATCTTCACATCCGTATGGCGGACATCGTCCATCGTCGCTACCGCGATCGACACTCATGCACGTCCATGCAATGCGCGCGAGCGCCGAGTCGCCGAGTCGATTATCACTGCAACAAGGAGCACTGCTCCGGTGATCATGAATCGGATTGACGAATCAAGGCTCACTAGTGTCAAGCCATTCGCGATGGATTGGATGACCACGACGCCCAACAATGCCGACCAAGCGCTGCCTCGCCCGCCGAACAAGCTTGTTCCGCCGATAACTCCAGCAGCAATGGCCATAAGGTTGGTGTCGAGACCACCGCTACTCACGCCAGCAGATGCGAGCCGTCCCATAGCGAATATTCCACCTATAGCAGCAAAAGCTCCACCAAGCGCTAAGACCGAGATGATGGTGCGAGCAACCGGGATACCAGCCCGGCGCGCTGCCTCAACGTTGCCTCCAATTGCGTAGACCGCCCGTCCCCATCGTGTGCGCTTGAGCGCGTAATTCACGATAACAATGAAAATTACGAACACGAGGAACATCAGCCCGATGCCTCGGCTAGCGCTCAAATGCCAGCTGAAAACCCCAAGGATCAAGAGTAGAAGCGCGCCTCGAGTCAGGATTCCAGCTCTTGACGCAGCTGGCAGGCCCGCTGCCGCACGCCGCCTTGCCGTCAATAACTTACTCGTGACGAATAGTGCCACGGTGAGGACCACCAGAAGATACGTGGCAACCTCTGGCAAGAAGGCACGCTGGGCAAAGACGACGAGCCAAGATTCGAACGGAATATTTATCGTCCCGTTTTTTCCCAGTATCCACAACTGAAGCCCGAGAATACCCATCAGACCGGCGAGGGTTATCACGAAGGTCGGCACACCGAACCGCGTGTAAATCAATCCATAGATAAACCCGATTACCGCTCCAGCCAACACCGCGGCCAAGACAGACAGCCATAACGGCCACCCGTGGAAAACGAACCCCACTGCAACGATCGTAGCCGCCACTCCGCTTATCGACCCAACGGACAAATCGATTTGCCCGATCAGCAATACGAGCACTACACCAATGGCGATAGTGCCACTAGCCGCAGATTCTAGGGCAAGGTTCGAGAGGTTCTCGGCGGACAGAAAGTAAGGGTTGAGAATTTGGAAGATTACAGAGATAAGAAGTAGACCGATGAAAACCGGCAATGAGCCGAGGTCTCCCGTACCTATTCCAGCCTTGAAATCCCGCCATCGAGCACCGACATATGTCGATACAGACCCAGGCGATTCTTTGGCGACACCAGTTGCGTTTTGATCCGAATAGGGGTTCATGTTGTGATTCCTTCGCCTTTCCGGGAAGCGTTTCGTCTCGTGACGGCGTTGTCAACGCCACCGGTGATGGCGGCGACGATGTCCTCATGGCTGACGTCGGAGACTCGAAAGTTTCCATTATTTCCGCCAAGCCGGAGCACCACCACGCGGTCGGCCACCGTTTGAACGTCCGCCATGTTGTGACTTATCAAGATCACTCCGAGGCCGCGCTCGCGGAGACGTTCGATCAGGTTTAGCGCCTCGGCCGTTTGCGCCACCCCGAGGGCTGCGGTTGGCTCGTCGAGGACTACCAAGGCTGGCTCGCCGATCAGCGCGCGTGCGATCGCGACGGTCTGGCGCTGACCTCCCGAAAGTCCGGCTACAGCTGAACGTACAGAAGGGATCTTGGCCGATAGTTGTTGAAAAAGGTCCAGTGTCCTCTGTTCCATTTGAACTTCGTCAAGGTTGAAGTTACCTATTTCGCTACCAAGAAAAAGATTGGAGACCACATCGAGGTTGTCGCACAGCGCTAAGTCCTGATACACGGTTGCGATTCCAAGGTTTCGTGATGCTGTTGGTCCGGAAATCTTCACCGGTGCGTTCTTAAACGTGATGATCCCCGAGTCATGCGGGTGTACACCTGCCAGAACCTTAACTAGTGTCGATTTGCCTGCACCGTTGTCGCCGACGATTGCGACAACCTCCCCAGGGTAGACGACTAGGTCAACGTCCTTCAACGCTTGAACCGCTCCGAACGCCTTGCTGATGCCCTTCAACGATAAGATCGGCTGTGGTGCAAGGCCGTCGTCTATTTTGGGTTCCATTACACAATTCCCCTCATGCAGCTTGGATTCCGGCCGACCATCGCAACACCCTGAGTGTGAGGGTGTTGCGATGGTCGGCCGGGGGACTCACTGGCGCCCCCGGCCGGCCACTGGCTTACTTAATCCCCGCTGCGGCGCAGGCATCCGCGTAGTTAGAGGTACAGATCTCTGACACCGTGTAGAACTCATCCTTGATTACTGTGTCCATGATGTTGTCTACGGTAACGGCGATCGGTTCAGTTCGGAAAGTGGGAATACCATCCACCTCTGTGCTCGCTTTCGGGGTCTTACCGTTAGCGAGGTCGACTGCCGCCTGGGCCGCGGCTTCGGCTAGGGCCTTAAAGGGATTGTAGACACTCATGTATTGATCTCCAACGATGATACTCTGCAACCCCGCCAATGAGGCATCCAAACCAGTGATGGGTGGAATCTCGTCTATACCGACCGCCTTCATTGCTGAAATCGCTCCGCCAGCATTCCCATCGTTAGCGGAGTACATCCCCACGATCTGACCACGGAACTTTGTGAGTTGACTCGCTGTCCAATCCTGCGCTTCGACCGGATCATAGGTCGCAAATTCAGAGAGAATCTCCCACCCGGTACCATCAATAACCGAATGTGCTCCCTTGGTCATGTTCAATGCGTTTGGCGACGTTTCCGCACCGACCAACATGAGGATGCCACCGTCTGCCGGGGTAACACCAAGCTCCTTGAGCCTAGTCAGCAAAGCGGTTGCTTGAAGCTCGCCCACTTTCAAATAGTCGTTTGTGATCGAGAACGCAACATCTGGGCTCTGGATGAGCCTGTCGTAGGATACAACCGGAACGTTCTCCTCCGTGGCAGCTGCCACAATGCTCGCAGCTGATACAGCGTCGAAAGGACCGACCACCAGAACATCGGCTCCTTGAGTCAACATGGATTGCGCCTGCTGCAGCTGCCTTGAGGCGTCTGAAGCTGCGTTCGCGTACAAGAGTTCACAGGTCGGGCAGATGGAACTAAGAGCCGCGGTGAAGTAAGGCTTATCTTTCTCCTCGTAGCGGAGGACCGTGATTTCCGGAAGCAGAAGTCCGATCTTCATCGCTGCGGGCTGATCGTTGCCTGACTCCCCCTGCGTGTTGGAACTAGCACAACCAGCCAGTACAAATATCAAACTCGCGGTCACAACCGCAATCTTTCGGGGCAGCTTCGCCACTTTCGTATTCCTCATCATTGAGACTCCTTTGTCGTGCATGATTACGTTGAGAAGATGTCTACTCAACTATTCAATAGAGTTTGACATTAAATGCCACATAGGTCAAGTTTCCGACGTGCCTCAGCTTCTTTGAGCGCGTGGGTGGTGTTGGTGCCTCACATACTTTGAGCGCGAAGCTTGCCAGTATGGAAGGCAAAATTGAGA
>Ga0208414_1002506_pt1 | contig 12040 bp, 10 predicted proteins | sample AntAceMetag02UKE_FD_184770 | JGI IMG/M metagenome (GOLD analysis project Ga0208414, IMG submission 184770) | Saline lake microbial communities from Ace Lake, Antarctica - Antarctic Ace Lake Metagenome 02UKE (SPAdes) (version 2) | ecosystem: Environmental > Aquatic > Non-marine Saline and...
CAACGCCAGGCATTTGGGACGCACGTGGAATCCCGTCTACATCAGAGCCCAGAGCAATAACCGGCTCACCGCTACCCCAGCTGGCCCACCAAGATGATGGAATGCCGGCAACCCCAAGCTGGATATCAAAATCATTGTCAGCCAAAATTTTGGTTAAGTAGGCTTGGGTTTGAAACTCTTGAAACCCTAGCTCAGAAAAAGAGAATAAACTGTCGACTATTTCCTGAGTCAATTTGGCCATGGAGTCAACAGATTCGACGGCATCGGCCTTTAAACCAGTGAAACCAGATGTCTGTGCGCAGAGTGCATTACTAATGCCTAAACCAACAAAAAAAGCGAAAAGAACGGACTTATAACTTTGCATGATGTTGCTCCAATTAAATTAACAGGCCCAAGATTACGGTGTTTTGAAGTGCTGTGCTATAGCACGGTTAAATCACTGGACAGTGTGTAATCGGCGGGCCTGTGATGCTCTGATTAGGTGCGCATGAAGACGGGCTGCGAAGGATTTGGTGGGCATTTCACTGGATTGGTGCGCTAACAAAGCGTCTGGATTATGAACAGAGTAAAAGATGGATGGGGAAATTTAAACTTCGTGGACGCTTTATTATCTGGGCGGCTACATTTTTGAAGTCCTGCCTGCTCAGCTCCCTAGCTATCTCACTGGTTACTTATTTCCTTCCCTCCCTCCACCCCAGCAAGCATGAATAGTTAACGTTTGCGTGTGATGATTGTTTAGATTTCAGTGAGTGGCTTTAGGCTTATCTAAGTTGGGGGGTGGGCCTGCGCTGCCTTTACTGAAAGATTCATTGACAAGGCCTTTGAAACAAGCCAATACCCAAGGGTAGCTGTTCACAATATAATAGCCGTAGACTCCACCGCGCATCATGCCATTGCATTCGTCCAAGTCACCTAGCCCGGTGACATATTCATCGTCATCAACGAACGTGCCGTCATAGCTGCCGCCAGGATTATTAGCTCCGCTGGGGCGAGCGCCAGAGCGCAGTTGATAGCTGCTAGCGACCTCCCTTACCATGTTGTTGTCATTGATGTAGCTACCAAAAATAGGAAAGCCATCAGCGGCAAATCCAATGACCGGCGAGGCTACGGTTCCACTTTGATCGAACAGGGCTTGCGGATTACCATGATAGTGATACGTGCCATCAGGCTGAGTATGAGCATTATGACCATCGGTTCCAAAGCTGGCTAAAGGACTCATGGGGTCATACCGCCATGGTTGGTCAATGTCGTTACAGCCAATGTTGCCATTACCCACGCCAAAGCACCCGGCTGCCAATAAGTCTATCTTTACACCGTTTAACATGACTGCATTGTCATAGCTTAGGGTGAGCGACGTGCTGGAATCAGCGAATACTGGTGAAATAGCCGTTCTAAACTCGGCAGAGACGGCTGCTACATTGGTGGCAAAGGAGGCGGTTGAATCATTAAAGTTATGGTTAGGAATGCTATTAGTGATGAAGACGCATTCAGAACCATCTACCGAAATATCGAGACTTCCTGAGAATAATATCCCCCTTTTTACATCCTATACGGCAGAAAATAATTTATCTGCGTAGTAAGCGCAGCTTGCTCGGCTATTCGTCAGGATAGCATCGCTAATATCGGTATCTAGGAGCGTGACAAGTGGGCCAATTTTGCCAACATAGACAATATCACTGCCCAGAGATGGGCCAAGGGCCCATACATTATCGCCTTGAACCACTAGGTAAACATCATTATCTGAATAATAACGTGCGTAGAATCCTTGAATTTCCTGCACCTGCGCGCCTGCAGGGGTCAGTAATTTTGGGTGCTGCGCTTCAGCCCAATCGAACAAAGCAATGGCATTTGAGCGAGTATCTGCAATTGATTGCTGGCTGATCAAAAAGATGGCTAACGTTACGCTAATTATTTTTCTAAGCATTGATGACCTCTGGGCTAAATAGAGCAATTGGGGTGTGCATAATCGGCTTATACGGAACACGCGCAAAAACCCTTCAAGGTGAGTTTTGACTACCTGTTGTTGAGCCACATTAGATGCAAAGCAGGTGGGCAGTGCTTGACCATGAGCAATAACTATTTCATTCTAGCGGTCCGGGTTTTTTGATCTACGAAACGCCTATTTTCGACTATAATTTTCCCCTACTGACTATAACTACTATTTTTAAATACAGGCAGAATCTATGAAACATTTCCTCGCCATTTGTATGCTTGTCTCAGGCTTCGGTATTGGCTCGGTAGACGCTGAAATTCCGGCTGACTTGACGGGAACGCTCATAGTGCTAAATAAAAACAGCGATAATGCTAGTTTTATCGATCTTGCCTCTGGCCTCATTATTGCTACCTTGCCTACCGGTAAGGGCCCCCATGAGCTAGTTGTTAGCGATGACGGGCGGTGGGCAGTGGCTACCGACTACAGCGGTGGGGATAGTTTGACAGTGTTCGATGTTAAGAGCTTAGAAGTTGAGCGTACCATTGATCTGAGCTATTACCCGCGTCCTCACGGTATTCAGTTTTTGCCTGGTCAGGCTGAGGTCGTCGTTACCTCAGAAACAAAAGCAGAACTTGCGTTTGTTAATATTCAAAACGGAACGACACTTGGTTCGGTAGCAACATCTGGGCGAGGTTCACACATGGTTGCATTGGCTGAAAACGGAGAACTCGCGTTCACCAGCAACCTTGAATCGAACAATGTCTCGGTTATCAACCTCGTGCGTGGACGAATGCAGGCAGCGTTTCGGGTGCCAGGGCGGCCGGAAGCAATCACGGTTAATAAATCAGCGACTGAGATTTGGGTTGGCAGTAATGACGAAGGTGTTGTCTCTGTCCTTAACTCAGCTACCGGGAAAGTCACGGCGCAGTGGTCAGGGTTCAATTGGCCATATCGAATTTTACTGAGTAATGACGAGCGACTCGCCGTTATTCCCGATATGAACAACAATGATCTTAGGTTTATCGACGCGGTAAATAAACAAGAGATTGGCAAGATCGAATTAGGAGACGTTAGCCCGCAAGGGATAACTTTCCACCCTAACGATCAAGTGCTTTTTTTGTCTTTGGCAGGAAAAGACAAAGTCTTGGTGATAGACCGGCAAAGCCGGAAAACACTAGGGGAGTATGAAACAGGATCTGCGCCAGATGGGATTGGGTATTCGCCACTGGTCCTTAAATAATACTTGTTCTTAGTTTATTCTTAGTTTGTTCTTAGCTAGATGCTTTAGGTGTTGGTATCTAGCAGATGTTTTAAAGCAGCTTCCAATTCAGGGTGTTGCAGTTCAAACACCATCTCATTGTGTTTGGTGGATCGAACGTCGCTACTTGCAAGTAATGCCGCGTCGGCCATTTCTCCGAACATAAGTCTCGCAACAGGCGCTGGTATTTTTGGCAGGCTAAAACGGCCACTGGCACTGCTCAAAGCTTGCGAGAACTCATCACTTGTAGCGGCGCTGTTGGAGACGAAATTAATAGGCCCTTTCAATTTCTCGTCGGCTAAACCTAGCTCGATTAATCGCACAACATCGTGAATGCTCATCCAGCTTATTTTTTGCTGCCCGCTGCCAATAGCGCCAACAACAGCTAGGCGCAGTGGTAAAAGGAAATTCTTCAATACGCCGCCAGTGACGCTAAGGACAATACCGAAGCGCATATGAATAGTACGTATGCCTGAGGTGGTGGCGGTCGATGTTGCGTTTTCCCAGCGCTTAGCAACTTCCGCAAGAAAGTCAGTGCCGGCGGGACTAGCCTCGGTGGCATAGCTTGTGGGAGTGGGACCGTAATACCCGATAGCAGAGCCGGACAGATAGACTGCGGGTTTTTCGCTTAGTTTAGCTAAGCTTTCACTCAGGGCCTTAGTTAATAACACTCGGCTCGAAATTATTTCTTCCTTTCGTGCGTCGTTCCAACGCTTGTCGGAGATGTTGGCGCCAGCAAGATTAATAACCGCATAGAGAGATATTTCTGGGTCTAAGTGTACAACCCCCGCTTGCTTGTCATAGCAAAAGGGACCGTCAAGGCGATTGCGCAGTAGAGGATAAACTCGGTAGCCGGACGCTGATAAAGACTTAGCTAAAGCTCTACCAATCATTCCAGTGGCGCCTGTTATAAGAATGTTCTTTTGACGGGTAGGCATTTAGAAGTCTCGCTGTGTTGGCAATTCGGTTTAGCTGCCTATTGAGTTAGCTTTCGGTTTATCTGTCTATTTATTTTCTATAGTAGAAAGATTATCGCCAGGGTGGCCGCCAACCTCAAACATAACCTCGTTACGACGCATGAAAGGCGGCATAAAAGGAGGGTTATACACGGCAGATTCTGCTGCAGATATGATTTCAATCCCTTGCTTTTGGATAGCCGACTTTAACAGCGCCGATTGCTCGTCAAAATTTGTCTGTGTCCATCTCCCTGAATATCGGATTACGGCCATTAATCTTGGTGGGATTTCTCTTAAGGAGATGTTTTCGTTGCTTGGGATTGGCGCTGTATCGATATTGAATTTGCTTGGCAGCATAAAGGCCACGGACCAGCCTAGATCATTCTTGCTCTGCTGAACTGGCGACGTCATAGCAATTTTTTCACCTTCGAGTTCCGTCAGAGGCGTTTGCTGTACCGGGGCGGTCATATCAATTGCGCTCTTGCTTACATTTTCTCCGCTAATATAGTCGAACAATCTCATAAAGCCACTAGTCGCGGCTTGTCCGTAACTATTCTTATCTGTGACTGTGGTTTCAGCTACAACATAACCCTCGTAAAGACGGTATTCTATTTTATCATCGGCATGTAAGACGTCGTACTTTGGTTTTTCTATTGCCACTGCGTTTATGCTCGTCGTTAGGAAAGCTGTCGCTATTATGAATTTTGTGAGGGAGTGCATTATTGTCTTCTCTGAGCAAGCCGCTGAATAGACGTGGTGTAAATTATCTGTGTTAAGTGCTTTAGTCCAACTAATTACAAACGCCATATCGAAGCCTTTGGATCAGTTTTAGCCTTAATAACCTTTAGTAATAGAAGCGTTCCTGTTGTCCATCAACGAGTTTCTTTTTTTTTTGTGATCCGTAAAAAATATTTCCCCGTATGTATGGGAGCTATCTATTATCTATTTATTATTTTTTTTCATCAAATTATCGGGATTTTCCATGTTGAATATTAGACGTTTTGCTTTTGCACTAGTCGCTATTTTTCCAATAGCTTTTAGTTCATCATTAGTTAGAGCTCAAGACATCGTCGACACGGCGATAGCTGCCGGCCAATTCGAGACTTTGGTAGCCGCTGTCCAGGCCGCCGGCTTGGTAGAAACTCTAAAGAGCGAAGGACCATTTACTGTCTTTGCACCAACAGACGCAGCGTTTGCAGCTCTGCCAGCGGGCACCGTAGCTAATTTGCTGAAGCCTGAAAACAAAGACCAGCTAATCGATGTACTAACTTACCATGTAATTCCTGGTGCAGTTATGGCAGGCGACATAGCAGGTAAGAAACTCATGGTCGCTACAGTCCAAGGCAGTGAAGTTTCAATTGACGCAACAATGGGCGTCAAAGTTGATGATGCCACTGTCGTAACAGCAGATATTGAAACCAGCAATGGCGTGATCCACGTTATTGATAAGGTGATTTTACCACAGTAACATTTCTCCAGTTTACCCTAGAGGCTTTAGGCTGACTTATGTCAGCCTTTTTTTTGCTTGAATTTTGACAAACAATAGAACTTACCCGCGCTTGGTTTTTTAATCAAGCGGGTTGTCGCTATCTTCAAGGAATGTGGACCTGCGCCGGCCGGCCGGCCAAGCCCTTGCACTTTTCACTTCCAACTTAAGGTGCTAAGGGTTTAGATATTTCCTCTGGGCCAGTGACGGGATCGTAGGAAAGGGAAAGGGAAAGTGAGAGATTCGCCCGTTTATAGAAGGGCAGGTTTATAAAAGCGCAAAAAACCACCGATATTGCTTGCGCTGCCAGCGTTATGCCACAGGCAGGGTAGGTTGCTCAGAACTATAATCAGTCGGTCGAAGGCGCAATGGCTAATGCGACTGCTGCTGCAGCATGAATTGCAGTGGTATCGTATAACGGGACAGGGGTATGGTCTTGCTGAACTAGCAGTGGAATTTCAGTGCAACCTAGAACGATAGCTTCGGCGCCCTGAGATTTTAAGTCGTTAATGACTCGTAAATACTGCACTCTGGATTCATCCAAGATGAGCCCTAAACACAGTTCTTTATAAATAATATCGTGAACAATCTGGCGATCGCTTAAGTTTGGGGTAAGCACTTCTATTGAATATTTGTCGCTTAGCCTGCCTTTATAAAATTCTTGTTCCATCGTGAAAGCAGTGCCAAGTAAACCAATTTTTTTATGGCCATCACGGGTCAGCTTTTCACCGGTGGTGTCTGCGATATGCAGTAACGGGATTGATATCGACGCTTCAATTTCCGGAGCAACCTTGTGCATGGTGTTTGTACAAATAAGCAGAAAATCTGCCCCCGCAGCCTCTATAGACTTAGCTGCCGCTGACAGAGACGTCGCAGCTGCAGTCCAATCGGCCACACGTTGCATTTTCTCAATCTCTTCGAAATCGACGCTGACCATAGCTATTTTTGCTGAGTGCAGGCCACCATAAGCTTTTTTGACGCCAGAATTGAGCAGCTGATAGTAGCTGACCGTAGATTCCCAGCTCATTCCGCCTAACATACCGATTGTTTTCATTGCTTGGCTCCCACGCCTGTACTTGCACCTGCACAATGTTGAGCCCCCTAAATTTAATTAATTCAGATAAGCCAATTCGAGGCCATAACCAAAAAAGCCCACCGAAGTGGGCTTTCGTTTAGAGCAGTATGAGAATTATTCGCTAGGAGTTAATCTAAGTACGCCCTTGGTATCAGTGGCAAGGTAGATAGCGCCTTCTGGTCCTTGTCGAACGTCACGGACGCGGCCAATGCCGACCATTAAAGATTCATCCATCATCGCTGTTTTGCCATCGTCACTGATGTCAACTCGAGCAAGTAGTTGGCCTCTTAGGCCGCCAACGAAAATATCCCCTTTCCAGTTAGGAAATAAATCCCCTGAGTAAATCATTAGGCCCGATGTGGCAATTGAAGGAACCCAGTAATGCTTAGGGCCTTCCATACCAGATTGTTGCTGTGAGGAATGAATTGGGGTGCCCGGGCCGTAGTTCACACCGAAGCCAATTACCGGCCAGCCAAAATTGACGCCTGAAGCGACAATGTTTAATTCATCACCGCCCTGTGGGCCGTGCTCTCCAGCCCAGACATCACCGGTCATAGGGTGAATAGCAAGAGACTGAGGGTTACGATGTCCGTAGCTATAAATCTCTGGCAGGGCGTCTCGACGTCCAATAAAAGGGTTGTCGCTAGGCACGCGACCATCGTCATGCAATCTGACTATTGTGCCAGCATGATTGGAAAGGTCCTGAGCCTGATGTGCCGCTAGGTCTCCAGAAGGAGGCGCTTGTCGATCACCGGTGGAGATGTAGAGGTAACCTTCGCCATCAAATGCCATGCGGGCACCGTAATGGCCATTTCGACCTTCACTGTCGGCTTGAAAGATAGTTTCTAAATCGCTTATGCGGTCGTTCTCAAATTTTCCGCGTACTACTGCTGTAGTAGATCCGTCGCCTATAGGCTTCGCAAAGCTTAGGTAAATCAGATTATTGGAAGCAAACTCGGGATGTGGCACCACATCAAACAACCCGCCTTGGCCTTCATGAAGAACTTCAGGCACACCTTCGACTGGCGCGGCAAGTAAAGTGCCGTTACGGACTATGCGAAGACGTCCAGGACGTTCAGTGATCAACATATCTCCGTTAGGCAGCCAGGCCATAGACCAGGGCACTTCCAGTCCTTCAGCGACAGGCGTAACGTTAAAGTCATATAACATAGAACGGTATACGTCTGACTGCGCGGTGGACACTGATGCAACTACCATCAGGGCACAGCTTGAAAGAATAAGTAGGGCGCGTCGAATCATGATTTCTCTCCTCTAAAGCGGGTGCCGATAGCTAAATGCAAAGCGCCCACAGATCCAAAATTTTAACGATTTATATTCTAGTCCTAAAACACACTATAGACCATGTTTTCCGGCCTTGGATCGACTAAACTGCGTCACAATGAGATACATACATAATTTACTAGTTTTTCGAGGTTTGAGTTCAGGTCTAAGCGCGGGTATTGGCCTAAATCAGGGCCTAAGGCTAAATCAGGTCGTAAAACCGAGTATTCAGCCAGCGCTAGTGGTTGCAGTTGCCGCCAGAGCACTTATTCTGGCTATTACAGGCTTATTGACCCTGACCGCTTGCGGCAGTTTAATCCCCTCAAATACCCCTGCTGGCCTTGGGTTCGTCAACTTGGCCGACTTTATGACGCGCAATGGCCAGGCTCTAGAGGTTGATGTTCGTTATCTGGGCACAGATAACTTTGTCGGTGCGCGAGTTGATGGTTATGCCGCTGAGAAAATTTATGTGACCCGAGAGGCCGCTGCGGCCTTACTTACAGTCCAGAAAAAGCTTAACACGCAAGGTTTGGGGCTGAAGATTTTTGACGCCTACAGACCGCAACAAGCAGTAGATCATTTTGTGCGCTGGGCCGAGGATTTGGACGATGTTCGGATGAAGGCTAAATATTACCCTCGCGTGGACAAAGAGACCTTGTTTAGAGACGGCTATATAGCCGCCCGATCGGGACACTCTCGGGGCTCGACGGTAGATTTGACACTTGTTACTCTTGCCGATAATACAGAACTAGATATGGGCACGTCTTGGGATTTCTTTGATCCTTTATCTTGGCCGTCAAATGATCAAATCTCGCCGCCGCAGCGTGCCAATAGAGATTACTTAGCCGATGTAATGATCCAAGCAGGGTTCAGACCGCTAATAGAAGAGTGGTGGCACTTTACTCTAGATGAAGAGCCTTACCAAGATCGATACTTCAACTTTAAAGTAGAATGAGCGGTTGAATAGAGCATTGAAAAAAGAGTTCGATACCTAAGCCAACAGACTCAAGCCAACAGGCGTAGAGCTCAAGCGGAAAAAATAATAAAATAGAGACAACCGATAGCATGAACAATATGCGAGAACGTGCTCAACGCCAATTTCCAATAGTACTTCTTACCCTTATCAGCATAATTCAAGCATTGGCTTTGGAGCTGCTGTGGTCGAAGATAATCGAGAGCGAATTCCTCTGGTATTTTGATGCGGCGGCACTAGTGGGCTGGGGTATGCTGAGTGTATCGTTGATGGGAATTTTGCAAATATGGGTTATGTATTCAACTATAGTTATGGGTTTTACTTGGCGGCCCTCCTTGCGAGACTCTATTATTCCCTTCGTATTAGGAATTCAGCAATTCATGATGGTATCGATAATATCACCAACTTTTAATGTCATGTGGTTATATAACCTAGCTTCAATCTTCTTGGTTGGAAATTGGATGGCTCATATTACTTTTAGGCGTGCGCGAGCCAACAAAGAGAACGATCTGTTTTTTAAAAGCCGAAGTCCTGCGACATTGAAAAACTTCACCTGGCCCTTCGTAATCATCTCAACACTCGTCATGTTAGGGATGATGTTTACGGCACTTGGTGGTCCAAATTGGGTTGCACTGTCTTCCATTGTGTTCGCCAATGGGGTGTTAGCGCTGCAGATTATCTCTTCAAGAGTTCTTTGGAATGCAATGATGCGTTCAGACGCTGTATAGGCGGCAGTGTAAAAATGCTCGCTAATCGATACAAATTTTCTATTTAAAGGAAGTTCGTGTTGAGGGCCAGCCAGGCGGTGACAGTAAAGAGGGCGAACATTTTAAGAATCTATTCGGCAAATTGGGATGGGATGCTTAATCGATGTTTGCGCTTGTATCTCAGAGCACCAAGGGCGCGCTAACGCAAAGATTGTCAGCGGCCGCCGATCCGTTACTTTATCTTATAGAAGCAGGTTGAATAAGTTGATTGGTATCGCCTTATTGAAATTTGGCGCTGAGCTTAACCACAATCACCGGATAAGCTGCCGATCCAGTCACGCATTAATTTAAGCCCTTCTCGATGAACCAAAGAGCGACCCAATTCTGGCATCATTTCATCCGGTTTATCGGATGCCATTCGGTACAACAGGATAGATTTTTCCGGTGCTCCGGGAACTATTCCGTACTTTAAATTCCCGGTTCCTCCGCCAGCTGCGATAGGTGGTTTACATACGCCGCGGCCAACAGGGGAGGTATGCGATCCATCCAATAACAAGGCTGAAGTATCAGCTGCTCCCTCTGGATTGTGGCAGTGTCCGCACTGCATGTTCAAATAAGCCACCGCTCGCTCTTCGGTAGAGAGAGACGCGTCACGCCACGCAGCGGAGGCAGGCTGATCCAAGGTTTGGTCTAGCCAACCTTTGGCAACAAACAGGTCTGATTGTAAAGCGCTATCGGTAGGGCTGCGCTTTGCATGGAGCTGCTTTGCTACCGCGCCAAGAGGATGCATGCCACCATCTGGGTGGGAGGTAACATGACAGCCAGAGCATTGATTACCATTGGGCACGAAATAAACAAAATCTAAGTTTTCATCAGTTTCAGTTTTTAGACTTATCGCTTTGCTTGAACCGGCTACCCGAAGGAATGCCTCGGTTTGTTCATCATTCCAAACATAGGGCAGAGCATCCCAGCCAGCGTCTCGTTTTACTAATACTCGGGTTTCAATTAGCTGATTGTTTTGAGTATCAACCTCCAGTGATGTTTTATCGGCAACCTTAAGCAGTGTGCCATTTTGATCTTTAGGATAGTAGAACGTCTTGGTCAAAACAGTGCCAGCGGGGTAGACAATTTCCTCGTCAATCAGCTTGGCAGACTCCCCCGCAGGTATCCACGCAGTGCGCAGCTTATGAGCATAGTCTGTGAATAGCTGGTTGGCGGGAAAATAGACTTCGGTTGATCCGTTGGGTGTCAATACCGAGCCTTGCAATGCAAGCTGATTCCACTGGGATAGCCGAGCGGGGCTGCCATCGGCGTGATATACCGGTTTCGTTTCAGTGCAGCTAGCAACACCAACTATTATGATGAGTGAAATAGTTATTCTAGCTAAAGCTGAATGCATTTCTAGTCCGCCGAGCTAAGTGAGATAGCAGATAAGCTTGGCAGAGAACAGCTATGAACGTTGCCATCAAATGAAGGTGCAGCAAAATCGTTGCTGGCGTCTAGGTTTACAAAGGTTGGAGTGGGAGTTTCTTGGATGCATAAAATTTGCTGTGGTGTTTTTCCCCCTAACACCATGCCATCCCAAACGATGTCAGGAATTGCTTGACCCGTTGCCGCTTGCAACATTTTCAGCGGCTCTGAGTCCGGTGCATTACCGCCGCCCATATACTGGTTGTCATGAATAAAGATAGCTTCTGGGTAAGGGTCGTAATTTAGATCGTCGGTAGTGCGCCCGCCGAGTAAATAGCTCACGATTAACACGCTTGCAGTCTGGTTGTTAGTAAACTCGTTGCCGAACACCTCAATGCTGTCGTTGGCCATAACCATTAGGCCGGTGCCTGCCGGCACGCCGGCAACAATATTTCCCACGGGTGCGAAATTATCGACATTGTTGCTGATGATTTGGTTGTTAAAAATACGTGTGTTGCGCCCGCCTTGGACAGGTATGTTGGGCAAATCAAAAACTAGAATTCCACCAGTATTGTTTGTCGCCACATTGTCGTAGACGTCAGCAAACGTAGAGTTTTCAATTTCAATTCCGGCAACGTTATATTCAGCGCGTGAGTTGCGGACAATAATTTGTTCGGATTGGCCCACATATATTCCAGCGTCGGATGCGCCTATTGCGACAGCGCCTTCGATCAGGATATTTTGTGATTGTACGGGATAAATGCCATAGGCGCCGTTAGTAGACAGAGGGCCGCCTGTCCATTCAGTCCGTACGTTGCGAATCACAACATTGCGGCTCTGGTTGATCTTGATAGCGTCGCCTACGGTATCTTCAATAGCGAGATCTTCAATGACAAAATCGTTGGCGCTGACTAAAAGCCCCTCTGCCCCTTGAATTTGATTTGCGAAAGACAGGACGGAT
>Ga0208414_1002511_pt1 | contig 12012 bp, 7 predicted proteins | sample AntAceMetag02UKE_FD_184770 | JGI IMG/M metagenome (GOLD analysis project Ga0208414, IMG submission 184770) | Saline lake microbial communities from Ace Lake, Antarctica - Antarctic Ace Lake Metagenome 02UKE (SPAdes) (version 2) | ecosystem: Environmental > Aquatic > Non-marine Saline and Alkaline...
CACGCGCCAGCGCGGTCAAGGTCCTAGATCCTACTCCCGGCGAGTATTACCAGGTCTGACGGGAGGGTCTGATGGGAGAAGCGAAGGGCAGCCAAGTAACTCGGCCGCTCTCACCACCCCAGGGCCTCTACCCCATCCGGGCGGCTGACATCAACCGACAGACTTTCGGGTTCAAAAAGTCCGGGCGCAAATTCCAGATCAAGCGCGGCGGCCGTCACCTTGAACCGCACCTTGTCCCGGGTCATCTCGTCGCGCACATCGATCGTTTTCACGATCCATTGATCTCCCAGTTTCTTAAGATCCATGACGGAGAGCTTACGGATGACCTCCTCCTCGGGCCCCAGAAAGACCGCCTGCATCAGTGCCGAAAATTTTGCGTCCAAGTGTAACCGCACGCCCAAAATATCCGGATGAGCCTCCGCAAAATCCGGTGGCGGATACATCAGAAATGAATGGACCGCGCGGCCCCGCACCTGATCGGTGCCCTCGTAAACAAAATCTGCCCAATGCACGAAAGGCATCTGCAGTTCAAACATCGATAGCTCCGTGCCGCCAATGGGCTCGAGCAACGCCGTCGCATCCAACGCTTCTACGCCATTGTCACCCGCCCAGCGCCACGATTGTGGCTGCGCTCCATTGTGGCCTAGGAGCCGGTCGGTCATCACGCCTGCCGTCGACAGCAACTGGGCGCGAAATGCGGTGCCCGCTAAACGCTGGGTGCCCCACATTTGCCCCCGCACGACGGATCCCTTGCCGGAGCGCGGGAGGATTTCTAAGTCAAACTCGAGGTAATAGTCACCCGGCAGACCCAAGCTGCGAAACTGCGCCATGATTTCGGATCCCCGCTCGGGGTCGGGCGATGCGTTACTCAGGTAGCGAGGCTTGAGCCGGTTTCCCTTACCCTGAGCATCCGCGATCGTAGCCGACAGGATGACTCCGCCCAAAAAAAGACAGACCGCGCGAACGGCCTGTCGGGAAATGAAGGAGTGGAGTCGCATCATGCGCTCCTTGACTCGGAGATCAGGGTTGAGGTTCCGTGGCTGGAACGGGTTCTTCGGTCGAAACGGAAGCATCGAAGTCGGGCATTGCCGATGTTGGGGCCTCAATGGTCGGTAAGGCGGATCCTGCCGCCTCGGCCGAGCTACTACGCACGTGAATGTGACCCAAATACAACAGCAAGCTTAGCACAAAAAACGCGATGGCGGAGTTGATGGTCGCCTTGGTGAGCACGTTTCCGGTGTCAGCACCGAAAGTGGCCTCGGTCGCGCCACCACCTAAGGCAGCACCCATGCCGCCGTCGTTTTTGGCCTTCTGCATGAGGACCAGCAGCACCATAACGAGAGATACAATGATAAGGACGAACGTGAAAATACCGATCAAGAGATTCATGGAAGCGGTTAGAAGTGCCGAGCGAGAGCGCGCTTGTCAATGCCGGGGAGCCAACGACGGTTTTGGGTTCTGACTTAGCGGTTACTCTGCGCCAATCTAGGCGGCGCCAATCATGGCAAGATTTCCAAAGCTCGCAGGTCGGACGGCTCGCCACGGTGCGCCGTTTGAACTGACCAGCCCAACCACCGATTCCACCCGGCCAGCGGCGGTATAACCGCGAGGCAAGGCAGACGACAAAGAAGTTCATTCCTTCCGACGACTAAAAACCACCATAGATCAGTAAACCTGGGCGCGCCGACGTCCCCGTCGGCCCCATCCTGCTACACCCCGCCATCCGAGCCAAGAAACCCACTAAGCCCGCGCCCTCCAATCATCCCACGGCGGAGCCGAAAGCGTCCCGTTGGGCAGCCTCACGATCACGCCGCTGCGCAGCGAGTGCCGCACCAGATCCACCGCTGATCGGATGTTGAGTTTCGACATGGCGTTGCGCCGGTGAGTTTGGACAGTCGATTCGGCCATGCCCTCGGCCTCTGCAATCTCGCGGTTGGAAAGTCCCAGCGCCATCTGCGGCACTAGCCGCAGTTCTTTGCGGGTCAGCAACAGGTCGATTGCTTCGCTCGATTTGAGCGCCCGCTCGTAGATCGATTGCATATTGGCGGAGAAAAACCGTCGCCCAGCCAAAACCTCGTCGATTGCCTGCAGCAGGATTTTCGACGAGGCCACCTTATCCACAAATCCATCTACTCGCAGTTTGGCCGCCCGCCTCATGGTGACCTCGGTCACCTCGCCCGAAACCACCAGAATCCGCGGAGAGGTTCCGGGCATATCCAGAATCCGCTTGGCCACCTGCAACCCATCCATATCCGGCAGGACCAAATCCAAAATCACGACATCCGCTAGGGCCGGAGACCAACCCTGCAAAAACGCTTCACCGGTGTCGCACGACAGCACGACCTCATGAGACGTGAACGATTCGATCAAGGTGCGGTAGAGGTTTAAGACCAAGGTTTGGTCTTCGAGCATAGCGATTCGAGCCATCGGGGTAAGGGTTCAGATTTATCGGCTGATTCATCCGAATCAGCACTGGCAGCAGCGGACTCAAACGCAGACTATTTTCAATTTAACGGATTGTAATATTCACCGCTAGAGCCGGTCTTAATAGCTAAGCACAAATCAAATTCCTTGCGCTAATACAGGACCCGACGGAACGGGTGATCGGAATGTCAATTGTTGAACAATAGCCACGCATCAAAAACTAACCTTTGCCCTCCGTCACCGCCCAGAATCTTTATATTTTGCGTTTGATCCCTTCGGCTGCCCCAGGAGCGGAGGGAACAATCCGACGTGACAGATCGCAGAACTGGCGCGACGTGTGCCGCAGAGGCGTGGTCAGCGTTGGTTTTGAAACGGAATCGAAACCCACCACCACAAACTACAAAGCCTGACCCGTTTCGCCGCCCCTGACCCGTTTCGCCGCCCCCGCTAGAGCCGGTCTTAATAGCTAATCACAAATCAAATTCCTTGCGCTAATACAGGATTCGGTGGAGCGGGTGATCAGAGTGTCAATTGTTGGACAATGGCCGCGCTTCAAGAGCTAACCGTTGCCATCCGTTACGATCCAGAATATTTATCATTTGCGTTTGACCCCTTTGGCTGCCCCGCCGTCTTTTTGCTGCCCTTCGGCTGCCCCTCGTTGTTTGACTCCCAACGCCCAAAAGGCTGCTCCGAATAAAATACCTACCCCGCCAACAGAAGCGAGACGTCCTGCGTTCCAGCGGAGCATATTAATTCCGGTATCTCTCCAAGCGTTACATGAAACAAATAATATCCACAAGAACCCCGTTACCGACAACAGGACCATAGCCAAACTCGAGTATCTCTCAAACGAATACTTTTTCATCTCCCGGAGCAATTTGTGTCGTAGAGTTGTTGGTTCTCAGCAATCCGCCCTACTGCCCTACCTTCGCTGTTCTTCAAATCTGAGTAGTGTGCTCCGATCTGTTGGGCTGCATCAGCTTCAAGAGAACTGGTTGCTACTTGCTCCGCCATGAATATCGCGAAACTACCTACCCCTAAAGCCCAGCCATAACCTGGCACAACTCTCGCACCAGTGAGCACGAGCGATGTGATATCTCCTGCAGCTCCAGCAAAATTTCCCGCCGCACTCCAACCACTCCCATCGTTCAAGTCATTCCCCCCTGAGCCCAATCTGGCAGGATGACTAATCCCATCTATCATCGCAGCTCCTGCCGTTACAGCGTCAACCGCCGCGTCCCCACCGAAACGTCGAGCGCCGACGTCCGCAACGACCGATATAATGCCAGCCCACCCCGCTCCCTGCGAAACACGGTCATATGCGGATTGCCCGTATAACTGGGCGAACTGCTCTGCACTTTTTTGTTCCACCAACCCAGGGTTATCGACAAAACTCCCGCCGTTCGTGGTTCGGAATGACGCCAAAGAAGACTGCTGAGTAGCTATCTGCGCAGCGAGCCCCTTACATCTTTCTTCCGACCAAGGCTCATCGACTGTTATCTGCGGTGGATTTGATATAAAATTATCCAAGGCATTACTAATATCGCCTGCAATGGTTGCCTGCAAAGCTGCTTGATCATCGAGTGCTGCTAGGTCGTTAATCACATTATTCTGGCGCATTTCTGTAAAAGAATCCTCCGCAGTATCCTTCTTTCCGTATACTACAAATGGAGCCATCGTATAAACATCATCCACCTGCGAGCTTGCCAGAATATCCCTGAAGTAGTCGGCCAATGTTCTAGACACACTCATCCCCAAATAGTCCCAACTATTGACGGTATTATTAGCGACGAAGGCATAGAGGTTAATCCCGCCCTGCTCCTCAATGGGATCCCTGCCCACAAACCGTCCATCCTTAGGGTCATAGTAGCGTCTTCCATAATAGACTAGGCCGGTCTCGTCGTCGGTGTATTTGGTGCTGAAGCGGAACGGGTTGATGAGCGCGTAGACTCCCTCCGCTTGGAGGAGCTCGCCAAACGGGCCGTATTCGTAGGCGGCTTCCAAGGTGCCTCTGGCCTGATCGGTTAGGGTCGTGAGGTTGCCGTTACCGTCGTAGCCCGCGAAGTAGGTTTGGGCGGTCACGGGTTGCGCAGTCGGATCGCTGCCGAGGGAGTCATGAATGCCCAGCAGGGCACCTACCCCACCCGAAGCGGTGAGACTGTTCACCAGATCTAGGCCCCAAGCATAGGTGCGCTCGTGGCCTGACACCGTGTCGATTTCGTAAACTAGGTTCCAGCCTTCGTAAATGAAACGGCGGTTCGCGGCGGGCGTGAGCGCCCAAGTGCCATTGCCCGCATCCCAGGCCGACTCGGTTTTCTGCACGCGGCGATTCATATAATCGTAGCGGAATTCCAAGCGTTGGCGCGTCACGCCCATGGCGACGGCTCCGGTGGTGGTTTCCATGGCCACGAGTCGGTTCTCACCGTCCCACGTGTAGAGCCACAGGCCGTCGTCGGTCAGATTGCCATCAAGGTCGTAGAGTTTGGCCTGTAGCGCGCTCGCCACGGCTTCCGTCGCGGTGGCCGTGGACATGATATCCGGGTTACCGGGCTCGGCGGCGATGACGTTGATCTGTTGGGCTACGGGTCCAGAAATATTCGCGGGAGTGACGTTGTGCCCCCAGTGATTTGCTTCGCGGCCGGCTGATTGGTAGGAGCTGCCGGCTGCTTTCACCACCACGTTGATACTGCTGTTGGCCACCGTGCCCGACACGGCAATCGTGTTGTTCTCGCGCGAGGTATATTGGTTGAGATTGTTCACGGTGTAATGGTCCATCACGACGGGATTGCCGGAGCGATTGGAGGAGGTGCGATTGCCCAACGAGTCGTATTGAAACTCAAAGAGACGGCTAGACAAGGTCTCATCGTCTTGTCCCGCGAGATTAGCGTGCCCGTAGCTGAAGTCCTGAATCAGCTCGCCCCGGTCGTTGTAAGCAAAACGCCGGTGGGTCGCCGCAACCCCATAATCGGCAAACGCGGTGCCGCCTTGGATGACGGAGGTGCGTTGGTGGGCGACATCGTAAGCGTAGGTGTAACTCGCGATGGTGCCGCCGTCCCAGTTGGTCTGAGCTACGTCCACAAGGTCTCGATCGGTTTCCCAAGCGCGGGCGAAGGTGAACAGTTTGGTCGCATCTGGGGCCTCGACGGTCATCGACGAGACGAGGCTCGAATCGGCGAGATAGGCGTAGTCGAAGGTGTGGCTGCCAATGTCGCCTCCCGTCGTGATAGCGTCGAGACGGCCAATCGTATCGTAGGAATAGGAGAGGCTGTGGACGGTATGGGCGGCGTCATCGATGAGGGTATAGCCTTGCGTGCGACCGCGGCGGCGGTCGGTGGCGGCGGCTCCGGGATCGAGCTGATAGGTCAGCTCCCAGTCGTGGTGGTGGGAATTGGGACCATGTTTTTCCGACGTGCGTTTACCGCACTCGCAGTAAGTAAAGATGCGTTCGTCGTTGAAGTCGGCAGAGCTGCTGGTGACGCGGGTGAGAAAACCCCGGCGATCATATGTGTAGTCGATATCAGGGGTGTCGTCGGAATAATCCACGGCCACCAGTTCACCGGTGCCGAGCGCATCATAGGTGTAGTCGGTCACGAGACCGCGCGCCCAGCTGCGGCGAGAAAGCTGATTGGAGCTATTGTAGAGGTAGGTGACGGCAGCATTGGCTGCGTCGCGCTTTTGGTGCACCAGTCCGGTGGGCGCATCCAAAATCCACGTGGTGGTATCACCAGTGCCAGCCGTGCCAGAGGGCCACGTGGGATTGTCCCAATTCGACCCACCCCGGTAGGTGGTAAGCGCGGTGCGATCTCCGTAGGTGGAATCGTAACTGTGGGCGAGCGGGTAAGTAGCATCGCCCCATACGCGGTCGATCTGGCCGCGCGAATTATAGCGGGTGCGCGTATTGCGTCCCAGCGGATCGTTTACGACCACGGGGCGACCTCGATTATCGTAGCTGTAACTGGTGACGCCGAGGCTCGGCTGGGTTATATCTTCGGGCAAGGTCGTGCCCGTGAAATAGCTTCTGCTCGTGATCCCGATGCGGGAATCCGCAATCTGGCTAGGCCGTCGCAGGCTATCGTAAGTGATAGTGGTAGAACGCCCATCCGGCGCGACACTTCGCAAGGTGAGTCCAGCATAGGAGTTGGTGGCCGCATCAGCGAGTCCATCACCACCCATAGTGGAGGTGGTGAGCTGGTTCCCTGTATCAACCGAGATCTCCTGAAAGCTCATCGCGTCGAAGGCATTCACGGAGCCGAGTGATTGGTAACTATAGGAAATCGAGGCCATCCCAGCGCCCAGATCACTCACCGCTCGGTAAGACGTGCCGAGTAGCATGGCGCTGGCATTGTCCAAACCGTTCTGACCATCGCGGTAGGTGCGCTCGACCCACCACCAGCGAGTCGGACCATTTTCTAGAGCGGCAGATTCAAAACCGAACTGCTTCCATTGGATGCGATCATTGGAAGCGGAAACGAGATTGTCGTGAGGCGCTTCCAGATCTTGGCCGACCTCCTGAAGGGCGCCGAGTCCATCGTAAGTATATATGGTATTAGCCAGCCCGGTAGTCTCGGTCTTGGTTTTGAAGCCGGTGTTGTTCTGGTAAAAATGCTCTACCACAAAATCAGGATTGGAAATACCGCCGGAGTTGAAGCCGGGCCGAACTGTTTTGGTCAGCCGACCGAACCAGTCATGGTGGGTTTCCGTCCATCGGGGTGAGCTAGTTTCAATGCCGACGTTGGTCTTCGTGACCAGTCGTTCACTCGAACCATTGACCGTGTAGGTGTAATACTGGGGGACCACGGAGCCGCCGGTTACACTCTTGGGCTTGCCGTCCTTGTAGTGGGCCACGATCTCAGTGGAGTTGTCAGCGAAGGTCTTGGTGATGGTGGCTCCCGTGCTGGCATTGGTATCGAGCACGTAATTCATGGTAGTCGTGCCAGTATCCGGAGTGGTTTCAGTCAGCATTCGGCCTGCGTCGTCATACGTGCGAGAGACGACTAGATTTTCTTGGCCAGCCCCCCCTACTCGAATTTCTGTCACCAAACCGGCAGCGTTGTAGGTGTAAGTCGTAAGGAGCGCAGGCACGGCTGGGAGGCCGAGCGAGGAACCGCGGCCTGATTTCAACACGGTTTCCACCCGTCCGGCATCGTCGTAAGTATAAGTTGTAGTCTGTCCGCCGGGGTCGGTAACGGTGGCGAGTTCCCCTAGTCCGTTATAGGTGTAGACCACGGAAAGACTGTTAGATTGGGTCGTCTGGGTGAGCACCCGATGGCCATGATCGTAGGTAAGGTTTTCCGCTTCAAGCTCCGCCCAACCGGTCGACGCATAGACGTGGCTCTCGGTGCGAATCACTCGCGCCATCTCATCACGGATGATCACGCGCTTGGTCGACCGTCCGGGCACGAGCCAAATTGTATCGATGCCGTAAGTCCCGTAGCTAGAAATAGCCGTCGCGCCCGTCATAGTCGGATTAGCATCCGCTCCTTGAATCATGACCACCCGGCTGCCGTCACCTGTCGCTACCGCGCTGAAAGTGCGGGTGGCGGGGCTCGCATCGATACTTCCAGTGAGATCGCCTCGCTGATAAACGAACGATGTCTTAGTCCCATCGGGGCGCACCTGACTGTGGATCTTCATCCGAAAGAAGTAATCCCCGACATCCTCGCGGTAGTAAGTCGTCTTGGACTTCAAATACTTGCCGTCTTGGATCCAGTCGTCCCGCGTAGCTGTCACGATGTTCTTACCGTTGGCCGTTGAGTTCGAATAGGTGATGTTGGTGTTCGCCACCGTCTCCGCCCAAATACGCCGGAGAGTGGTCGCCGGACGGACCGCCTCGCCAAAGGCATTGTTCGAATAAGTGTAGGATTCGACATCGCCCAAATTCCCATCGCCGTTCATGAAGATCGGTCCATTCCCCCAGGGTCGGTATCGCGACGTCACTTTGCCCGTGTCGACGTCACGTTTGACCCGTTCCCATTGGTTAGAAGAAAACTGCCGACCGGTAATGAGTCCCCAGTTAGCAGGATCTCCACCATAAGTTCCCGTAGGATATTGGAAAGAAGTGCTCACCGGATCAGCCGTGGCCGTTCCAACTTGGACTGAGGTGGGCATCTGCCCCCAAGTCTCATTTTCGAGCGTCCGGGACTGAACCATCGCTGGAGTGGACGAGCTGCCCGGTAGAATTTTATTAGTTTCCGTCGTGACCGAACCGGAGGTCGAACGTGTCACCTCTTCAACAGTGATGGGGGTTGTGCCCGCAGTGTGCCGCCCTTCGCTTTCCCATTTGAAGCCACCGCTCCCATCGGATACGTAAGAGGTGGACGTCAAAACGGAATCCAATGCCGTGCCGTCAGCCGCGAAATCGGTGCGAGTAACTCGAACGGAGTTAACCCCGGTAGTGTGACGCTCAATTTTGAATTTTCTGAAAGGATGCCCCGAAGTCGTGAAGCGTTTACCGTATTGGATACCGGTATCGGTCGCTTGATCAGACTGATACAGACTGATCTCATAAGATTCGGATGTCAGTGCCTCGATATCAGCCAAAACTTGGGGGGCAAGGACCTGCCGAACCGCATTTGGCACTTGAGGGGAGGATACACTGCCCGAATTCGAAACAACCGTCACGCCATCAGGCGAAAACTGCCAGGCGTAGTTTAAGTGCGTCGCAGAGAACTCCAGTCCACCCGGTGTTAAAACCTTAGCTTCATTAAAACCATTAGTGGAGTTATCGACGATTTTCAGTTTCCCGGCTGAAGAACCATCCGGCATTGCGCCAAGTGACACGTCCCAATACACGCGGCCTTCTTTCAATCCGCTGTCTCGACCAGGCTGAGAAGCCACGCGGTCCGCGAGGGATACGACGCGAAGGACTACCTCGGTCTGAAAAACTCCACCACCCATACTGGTCCAGCTTTTCGTTGACCGCAGTTGTCCTTCGTATTCGACCTGAAAGCCCTCGGATGTTCTAAAATCCACGTCGATGGCATTCGGGTGATTCGCATAAATACGAAATCGGTAAGCTTTGTTGGGCTCGACCCAAGATAAGCCCGGACCGCTAACACTGAACCAGCCGCCATGAGTGGATGCACCGTCTCGATGAGTGATCGTCCCTCCCGCGGAATCAAGCAAGGTAAGCCCGAGAGTTGCGGTTTGGTTTTGCGCCCAAAGGTGCTCGGCGACGCCATAAAACCGTAACGGCACGAAAGGAGCGCCAACGCTGGCCAAGGCCCTGCTGGGTATCAGCGCGGAGCAAGCTATAAGGAGGATAAGGACCAGAGCTGGTCGGTGGCGAGGCTTGGTGGCGATATAGCAGCAGGCGGCCTTCATCCTTCACCTCCCTTCCCGCGAGTTGGTTTTACTAGCTTCGACTGCTCAAGTCGGTCGCGGCTCCTTTTGGCCTGTTCGTGACTTGGATCAAGAGCCAGAGCCCGCTGATAGCTCGCCTCGGCTCCTTCGGCGTCACCGACAAACTCCTCCTGTAATTTTCCGGCATGAGCCGCCATTCGAGCCCGCTGCTGGGCGGAAGCACCCTCACGAGAAAGCACTGATTCCGCTGAATTATATTGTGCGATTGTTCTATCCGCTACGGCCGCTGCCATCCGATACTCCCCGCCATTCTGTAGCAGGGCCGTCAACATCGAGAGCTGATGAGCGACGGTTACTTCCCAGGTAGCTTCTCCAGCACGTCCGGGTATTCGCTTCTTGAGCTGCTCTTCGAGTTGCGTAGCGGTGAACCGCCCCTGCTTTTGATCTCTAATTTCTTCGTAAAGCACGATGGCCTCCATGAGTGGGGCTGGCTCGCCCCGGAAAGGATTCTCCCGACTACCGTCGCCGGTTCGTTCTTGGCCAAACGCTAGGCCAGCAGAGGCGAGGTATAAGATTGTGCACAGGTATCTCATGACTTGTTTTTCAGGTTTCGGAATTGGCCGATTCAGTCGCTGGCAGGCTGATGAATTTTAAGGTTAATCTGGGTGGGATTAGCGGTAGCGCTGGAATTGGGGTCAGTCCCCAGCAGAGCCTCTACGTAGTCCTCTATGCCGTCCCCGTTGTTGGGATCGGAGTCGTCATCCAACGTCCATATCGCTATTTCTCCCGACCACGCAGACGTGTTGGATGAGCCATCGCGGGCGCGAACTCTGATCAAATATTTCGTGTGAGGGGCCAGCCCCGACAGAGTCGCAGTTGCGCTCGTTGTTGTGGCTACGATGCTGCCATCCCGGGATATCTGATAATCGAGCGAACCGCTGTTGTCGGTCGATCCAGACCATACTAGGGAAATCGACGTTGTCGTGATATTCGTCGCTCGAAGGTGAGCGGTATCCGTTGGAGATACGGTATCCACAAAATTAACCGTATGCGTGATGAACCCCGAATCTGCTCCGGCTGAATCATCGGCTTTGGCTTGGAATGGGACATTCATCACCGACGATGCCGTGGTCGAATTAGGGTCCGAGTAGCTAAGATAACCATTGGTTGCGCCGGTAAACGCGTGGGGTGACCAATTCCGCCAAACCAAAACTATACTCAAGTTACCATCCGCATCCTCTCCTTTGGCTTGAACTGGGACCCAACTATTGATCGCCACATTCGTAGGTGCTTGCTCCCAGCTAACCGTCGGGGCGGCATTTGGTGCAGCCACCACATTGACCGTGGCGTAGACCGTGGGAGGCGTGCCCCAGTTGCCCCACGACCCTCCCCAATTTATCCCCCCTCCGGCGTAATCTACGTCGCCGGCACCGCCTCCCCGGAAAGCGATTCTAACCCGAATCTTAATTTGAGTGCCTACAGCTCCGGCGGTGATGAACGCATTGCGAGTAGCCGACTTACCCACGTTCACGTCGAAACAAAACCCGCTCCACGAGGATCCCCCGTTGGTAGAGTATTCGGCATGATAAAAGCCAATCTGTTCGCTATCAGTTGCACTGGTGCTAGCCGATGTGGGAATCGTGATACTTTGACCGGTATTGACCGTGGCTGGAGCACTGATGGTCACCGACCGGGTTACCGCCCAAACCGGAGTCATCAGACAAAGAAAAAGGAGTAGTGAGCGTTTCATGGTTGAACGAGCGGAGTGGTTTCGAAGCCCCATCGAGCTAATTTTTCTTCGAGATGGATTACGGCTCTCACCTCGACGATCGTGTGAGAGTCATCCGCCAAATAGACCTGCAAAGGCTGCTGGATCTCCAGGGCCGCAATGAGCGGTTTGGTCTCTTTGAAATCTTGGTAAAAATGGATCCCCCCTAGGCCTTCCTCGTGTTGAATCCTCCTCGCCTCGTCGAAGCCCTTATCCAAATTAATCGCAATCGCAGCAAACCGCCGGGCCTGCACCATGCGGCCGAAAGCGATGCTACGTTCGTCATCTCCGGACCAGCTATAGATCAGCACCGGCTGAGCTCGGTAATCGGATAAGGTCTCTTTCAGGCTCTCGATCTCGTATAAACTCAAATCAAGTAACGAGAGGATCGGAACCAGCGCTAGCGCCTGACTCTTGATTCCGTCAGGAGCCTCGGAATCTAACAATTCTGCCACAATTTCCGCCGCTAACGCGTCCTCGCCTCCTTGTGCGGCGACTAGCAACGTTTGGTAACCCTG
>Ga0208414_1002514_pt1 | contig 12006 bp, 11 predicted proteins | sample AntAceMetag02UKE_FD_184770 | JGI IMG/M metagenome (GOLD analysis project Ga0208414, IMG submission 184770) | Saline lake microbial communities from Ace Lake, Antarctica - Antarctic Ace Lake Metagenome 02UKE (SPAdes) (version 2) | ecosystem: Environmental > Aquatic > Non-marine Saline and...
GTGTGGCTTCTCAAACAAGCCAAGCCGACAGATGGGAAGTTTATGCCGATAATCGACGAAATTTTGGCACACAATATAAACCGATCTAAGCTGTAGTCTTTGTCTCTGAGTTTGAGTAATCAAGAGACAACTTATGGATAAAGATGCTGCTGCGATTCAGACCAAAAAAAACCAACGCTAACGCCATAGCGGCAACTACTCTCCATTGTGCGGCACTGACAGCTTTATGGATAAGCGCCGCTCCCTCCGCAATCCTTTTAAGTGTCACTTTAGCCATCGGTTTGAGCTTGTTTATTGTGCTTAGAGCTTTTAACGCTAGCGCCGCAATCACCTCGATTCATTTTCAAGCACTGTCTACTCAAATCTGTCTACATGACAAGCAATGGCTAAGAGTCAAAGTCACTCCTCGGCGCTGCGATCGATTAGTCGTGGTTATGCGGCTAGAGTGCCTTGATAGCGATTCAGCATTCTTTGAGCAGCACTGGTTTCTTTGGATAATTCCCGGGGTGCTCTCAGCAACTGAGCAGCGGCGTCTGCGCCGATTTATCCGCTGGCAGTTGCCCTGATTTATCGACCTATTTCAGGTTGGGAGCGCAGTAGGACGCCGGTGTAAGGATAGTGTCGTGAATTTCCTTCTCAAGATCCGGGTAGTCCAATGTAAAATGTAAGCCGCGACTTTCTTTCCGCTCGATAGCGCAAGCGATAATGATCTCAGACACAAGAGCTAAATTTCTGAGTTCCAGATTGTCGTTCGTCACTTTATGGGTCACGTAATAGTCACGCACTTCCTCTCGGAGCAGCTTGATTCGTCGATCGGCACGGTTTAGACGCTTGTTGTTGCGCACTATGCCCACGAAGTCCCACATAAAGCGCCGAATTTCATCCCAGTTGTGAGAGACCAGCACTTCGTCGTCAGAATCAGTGACTCGGCTTTCATCCCACTCAGGGATCGTCTCTGCCGTGCCCACGTCAGCAATCTTACTTTTTATTTGCTCAGCGGCACCGAATGCCAACACAAAACATTCTAATAAGGAATTGCTGGCCATGCGGTTGGCACCATGGAGTCCTGTAAAACTGGTTTCTCCTATTGCGAACAAACCGTCAATATCGGATTCGCCATTTTTATCGACCATGACCCCGCCACAGGTATAGTGGGCCGCTGGCACCACCGGAATTCGGTCAGTGGTGATATCAATCCCAAACTTAAGGCATTTTGCATAAATAGTGGGAAAGTGACTTTTAACGAAGTCAGCAGGCTTGTGGCTAATGTTGAGATACACGCAGTCGCAACCGATGCGCTTCATCTCATAGTCGATTGCTCTAGCGACAATGTCTCTAGGGGCGAGTTCTTCTCGTTGATCAAAATCGGCCATGAAGCGCTTGCCGTCAGGTAATTCTAACCAAGCGCCTTCGCCGCGCAGGGCTTCCGATATTAGGAAGGATTTGGCATGAGGGTGGTAGAGACAGGTTGGATGGAACTGATTGAATTCCATGTTGGCGACACGGCAGCCCGCACGCCATGCCATTGCAATACCATCGCCGCTGGCACCATCAGGATTAGTGGTGTAGAGATAGGTCTTGCTGGCGCCCCCGGTAGCAAGGGCGACAAATTTACAGCGAATCGCTTCAACTTTTGAGCTGTCCTGATTTAAAACGTAAACTCCTGTGCAGCGCTTGGCTTTGCCGCTATCCTGAGGCTGTGTTACTAAGTCTACAGCGGTACAATTTGACAATAGTCGGATATTTGGGTGATTGGCAGCTCTGGCTTGGAGAGTCTCGAATACGGCTTTGCCGGTTGCGTCTGTTGCGTGGATGATGCGGCGATGGCTGTGGCCTCCCTCTTGGGTAAGATGTAAGGACGTCAACTGCGAGTCGTCAATGTTGGATGCAGGGCTAGGTGAGGGCGTCGATTTAAGGGTGAAGGGAACACCTTGTTCGACTAGCCATTGGACTGCCCTCGCGCTGCGACCGACCACATGTTCGACGATGGCTTTGTGGCAAAGACCCACACCGGCGATCATAGTGTCTTTAACGTGAGCCTCAATGCTATCCATTTCATCGAGCACCGCGGCTATACCGCCTTGGGCATAGTAGGTGGCGCCCTCTTTAAGGTCGCCTTTGCTAAGCACTGTCACCTGACAGAAATCTGCTGAACGCAGAGCTAAGGTTAGCCCGGCGGCGCCGCTGCCAATAATGAGAAGATCTGTTTTGTTGTTAATCGAGGCGAGCGAGTCTTTCATGTCATCCTTGCCAGGTAGTTGGCGCATTGAAGGCGTGTGTGTTGCAATTGATGTGCAGTAATTATGTCTTTGTGAATGTGCCGCACTGTGTGTCGTATTAAAGGTAGGGCTGTTGCAGCGTAACCCTTATACTCACTTTACGTCGAGGATCAAAAAAAGGATGTCGTGGTTAGCTGAGATCTGCGCTATGAGCCTCATTTTGCAAGCGCTGAGCGGCGATTGCTATAATTTTGACATAATTTTTAAAATTTCGAGAACTTTTACAATCAGACATTGTCTATCTATGAGCAAGGAGTGCCTTTGTTCCAATGTGGTGACAAGTGAAACCCGTTTTAGCGGAGTTGGGACGAATGACAGAAGATACCGATCAACAGCTTGTTGACAGGGTCTTGGCTGGGAATAAAAACGCATTTAACTTCTTGGTGGTGAGATACCAGCATAGAGTATTAGCGCTCATAGGGCGCTTTGTGAATGATCCGCAGGAAGCGGAAGATGTCAGCCAGGAAGCGTTTATCAAGGCCTATAGGGCGCTACCGTTATTCAGAGGAGATAGTGCTTTTTACACTTGGCTCTATCGAATTGCGGTTAATACAGCAAAGAATTACTTAGTTTCCAGAAAGCGACGGCCGCCCTCTAGTGATGTAGACGTAGAAGAGGCCGAAGTAAACGAAATCGGGACAGTGCTCAGGCAAATTGAAAACCCTGAAAGTAGTCTTGCTACTGAAAAGCTAAAACAGGCGATTGATGTCGCTATTGAAGAATTACCGGAAGATCTGAGAACGGCCTTCACGTTAAGAGAATTCTCAGGGCTGAGCTACGAAGACATCACCGAGGTGATGGATTGCCCGGTAGGGACGGTTCGGTCTAGGATTTTTAGAGCGCGTGAGGCGATCGATAAGAAAATTAGGGACATGCTGTAGCATCGAGCTAAATTGCTATCTACTCGCTTAGGTTTTTAGTGTGTTAGCTGGTTAGGGCTGAATTTAGATGTCAATTTATTTGTAGAAGATACGTTGTATAGTTGTTGTAATTAATCGTACTTATTGGTTTTATTTTCTAGCAGAGATAAGACCTCCAACAATCTGAGGCTGTTTATGAGCGAGCTTGAACGAGAATCCCTTTCTGCATTATTAGATGGTGAAACAGATGAACTGGAGCTGCGCCGAATTCTGCAGAAAAGTGAAACCGATTCATCGCTCCTAGAAACTTGGGAACGCTACAACCTCGTCCATTCAGTGTTAACTGCCGAGGCCGTGCCAGTGAGTTCTGGGTTCGCCAGTGGGGTTGCAGATAAGCTCGCCAACGAGCCTTTGCTTAGTCTAACGGCAAATTCTTCAACAGCCGGAACTTCAGATTCTTCAAACGTAGTGACATGGCGGCAAAACATAAGCAAGCTTGCTATCGCTGCATCGGTTGCCTTGGTCTTTGTGTTCGGATTTCAGACTGCCAATCAGCCAAACCCACCTTCGATCGCAGGTTCTGATTCAGCTGCTGCCTCCGCTCCCGCAAGCAGTCCAGATGCCACGCAAGAGTCTGGATTTGTTTTGGCAACTACGCGTAAAGTTGAGCCTGATCCTATGGCCTTGCAGCGCCTCACTGACTACCTGAGCAGCGCGATGACAACAAAACAAGATGAACCGGTACGCATTGAGCATATTCAAGATTCACCTCTTTATCGTTTAGTAAACAATCTCCAAGCTAAGCCTTAGGCTAAATCTCACGCCCAAGCGATACTTTTATCTTTTCTCGGTGGTTATTAGCTGAGTTCGACGTGTCGGCTATCTCAAAAACTGACTGATACCTGTCATTATCGCTAAGGCAGATGCGCTTTTGCCAATTGCGCTGAATATTCATCACAAGTCCGCTTTATCGCTAAGTTTATCATTACAGTTTAATTGTTACTTTTTAGCAATTAGGCTCTAAGACCGCAGGCAATGCGGGCCTCGCATAATGTTTCAAACCCAATGACGACTAAAACTAAAAGCAGCATCACACTCATAGCGACATCAATTGTTACTAGAAATTGCATTTACAGGGCTCTGAAAACCGTATCCCTTGGTTGGATTTTTAAGGCAATATGCTACAGTGTAATGACTACATAAATTCGTAATATTAGCGGCCATTCATGATTAGGGCTGCTATCTGAGAGCTGGTACATGACTTCTTTTACATCTGTAAATACAAAGGCGGCAAGGTGCTTATCATTGCTACTCATCTCTTTGCCGGTTGTTCTATTACACCAAACACTCTTTGCGCAAAGTTTGCCAAACTTCGCTGATTTGGTGGAAAAAAATGCGGCCACAATCGTGGAAATCACGACAACCAAGCGTGTGGCTGCCCGACCGAGCTTGCCCGATGGGGAAATTGAAGAGCTACTTCGAAGGCTTAATCCCGGGGATGACCCGAGCGAGCTATTGGAAAATACGCCACAACAGCGGCAACGCGGTGCAGTTGGTTCAGGGTTTCTGATTTCTGCAGATGGCTACGTGATTACTAATAATCACGTAGTGGAGGGAGCAGATGAGATTCAGGTGAATTTGAATGACAGGCGGGTTTTTGACGCGCAAGTTATAGGTTCGGATGAGCCATCTGATCTAGCGCTCTTAAAAATATCTGCAGAGGATTTGCCGTTTACTGAGTTTGGCGATTCTGACGCGATTCGTGTCGGAGACTGGGTTCTGGCTATTGGTTCGCCATTCGGGCTGGAATTTTCAGCGGCTGCAGGCATTGTCAGCGCAAAAGGCCGATCTGTTCCGGGACGTTCAACCTACAATTATATGTCATTCATTCAGACTGATGTCGCGATAAATCAGGGCAATTCCGGTGGGCCATTATTTAATTTGGACGGTGAAGTAATAGGTATAAACTCTCAAATTTTAAGCAGTACAGGTGGCTCAAACGGTATTTCTTTTTCTATACCAAGTAATGTCGCCATGAATGTGGTTGCTCAGTTGCGAGATTCCGGGCGGGTTGAACGAGGCCTGCTGGGAGTGCGTATGGGAGAAGTTGATTACGCTTTAGCAGAAATTTTTGGAATGGAGACGCCTCGCGGTGCTTTCGTTCAAGCGGTTCAGCCTGGCAGTCCGGCAGCGGCTGCAGGAGTTTTGGATGAGGATATCGTGCTTGTCTTCAATGATCATGAAATTGATTTCTTTACTGATTTGCCATTTTACGTCGGCCAATACCGCCCTGGAACCGAAGCTGGAATCACAGTTTACCGAGACGGCGAAATTAAAAACTTAACCGTTTCATTAGGCAGTTCACCGACTAATGAAACGGTAAGCGAAGCGCCAGAGGTTGTGCGCGAGAAACGTAATCCACTAGGCTTTCGGGTCGCCGAGCTCAGCAGTGAGATTCGCCAGATAGCAGGAGTTGATGGTGTGCGCGTCGCAGAGATAGCGCCAGGCCCAGGCCGTGAAGCCGGCTTAATGGAAGGCGATGTCATCATGGCCTTAAATCGGCAGACGCTTAAATCAACCGAAGAATTTGCTGAGATTGCGAACGCTCTTCCCGAGGCTGGCTTTGTGCATATTCGTATATTCAGAGAAGGCCAGGCTTACACTCTCAATCTTGAACTCACTCCTTAGTATTTCTAGGGCTCCCGCTTTACGGACTCCCTGACAGGGCGCGCTATTTGCTGTAGACTGCGCCCTTTATTTTGCCCAGCGAATACTTTCATCCACCAGCTCCTGACCACATACTGACGATCCTCTATTGACTGACCTAAGCCATATTCGAAATTTTTCCATTATTGCCCACATTGATCACGGTAAATCCACCTTGGCCGACCGCTTTATTCAAGAGTGTGGCGGACTAAGCGCGCGCGAGATGGATTCTCAGGTTTTAGATAGCCTGGACATCGAACGGGAGCGAGGAATTACAATCAAAGCGCAAAGTGTCACTTTGTACTTTGATTCAAAGGATGGTCGGCGCTACCAATTGAATTTTATTGATACACCGGGCCACGTCGATTTTACTTACGAGGTGTCCCGTTCTTTGGCGGCATGTGAAGGTGCCTTGTTAGTGGTGGATGCGGGGCAGGGAGTTGAGGCGCAATCTGTTGCTACTTGTTACACCGCAATCGAGCAAGGCCTGGAGGTGATTCCGGTATTGAATAAAATGGATCTGCCACAGGCAGAGCCAGACAGAGTGCGCCTTGAGATTGAAGAGATTATCGGTATTGACGCATCTGATGCGGTGGCCGCGAGCGCTAAAACAGGTCTCGGTATTATTGAAATCTTGGAGGAAATTGTTGCCAAGGTACCGCCGCCAGTTGGAAATTATGAAGATGATTTGCAGGCACTAATTATAGATTCATGGTTCGATAATTACCTTGGAGTTGTTTCTCTAGTTCGAGTTGTCGCCGGCAAGTTAAGCAAAGGCGATAAAATTATTGCCAAAACCCTCGGCAAAGCACATGTCGTTGACAGTGTAGGCGTCTTTACTCCCAAACGGACTGAGACTACTCATCTGGCTGCTGGAGAAGTGGGCTTTATCGTAGCGGGCATTAAAGAAATTTTGGGCGCGCCAGTGGGCGACACCATCACCCTCGCGAAAACACCCGATGTGGCTGCCTTAGCTGGTTTCCAAAAAATACAGCCTCAGGTTTATGCGGGTCTTTTTCCAGTTTCTTCAGACGACTTTGAGAGCTTTAGAGATGCGCTTTCCAAACTCACACTGAACGATGCGTCGTTGTATTTTGAGCCGGAAAACTCTGATGCTTTAGGGTTTGGTTTTCGCTGTGGGTTCCTTGGCATGTTGCACATGGAAATCATCCAAGAGAGGCTGGAGCGAGAATACGACTTAGACTTAATTACCACCGCGCCGACCGTTGTCTATGAAGTTCTGCTTACCAGCGGCGAAGTAGTAAAGGTGGACAGTCCTTCTAGATTGCCACCGGTAAATTCTATCGAAGAGATGCGCGAGCCTATTGTGGTAGCAAACATTCTTGTCCCCCATGAGCACTTAGGCAATGTGATTACACTGTGTGTTAACAGACGTGGTGTGCAGAAAGACATGCAATTTATCGGCAAACAAGTGTCTTTGCGCTATGAGCTACCAATGAACGAAGTAGTTTTGGACTTCTTTGATCGCCTTAAATCCGTAAGCAGAGGTTATGCTTCATTAGACTACCAGTTTATTCGATTCGAACCGTCCAACTTAGTACGTTTGGATGTGATGATTAACGGTGACCGAGTCGATGCGCTAGCAATCATAGTTTATCGCGAGCATGCGCATAATCGAGGCCGAGCCTTAGTAGAGAAAATGAAGGAACTGATTCCGCGGCAGCTTTATGATGTTGCCATACAAGCGGCGATAGGTGGCCAGATAATCGCTCGTCAAACGGTTAAGGCGCTGCGAAAAAATGTAACCGCAAAATGCTATGGCGGCGATATAACGCGCAAAAAGAAATTACTCGAAAAGCAGAAAGCCGGTAAAAAGCGCATGAAGCGAGTTGGTAATATCGAAATACCGCAAGAGGCTTTCTTGGCCGTACTCAAAGTGGATAGTTAAAAGATGGATGTAGATTTTTCATTGATTTTAGTTTGCTTGGTTGCCTTTTGCGGAGCCCTCTGGCTGCTCGATAGTTTTTTGATCAAGAAAACACGCGATGCAGACATACAAGACTATAAGCGTAATCACGCTAAGAATAAGTCTGAAGCTGAAGTTGAGGGCCAACTTGCACTTTTGGCTCAAGAGCCGATAGTTATCGAATATGCCAAGTCGTTTTTCCCGGTTCTACTAATAGTACTGGCCTTGCGGTCTTTTCTCGTTGAACCTTTTCAAATTCCAACTGGCTCCATGATCCCTACCCTAGAAGTTGGGGATTTTATTTTGGTGAATAAGTTTGCCTATGGTGTGCGGCTTCCAGTTATAGGCACAAAATTGATCGATATTGATAAGCCTAAGCGGGGCGAGGTGATGGTATTTATTCCGCCTCACGTAGATCAATACTATATAAAGCGGGTGGTTGGCCTGCCAGGCGACACCATTCGCTATGAAGATAAAAACCTCTACATTAATGGTGAAATGATCAGCAAGGCTTTCGTGGGGCCCATTACTGTGGACACCAGTGTTGGTGAATTGTCTGGTACGCTTTACTCCGAGCTATTAGGTGATGTTGAACACCCCGCACAGTTTATTGATGCCGCTGGTAGCCGACGCACCAGAACTACCTGGCTAATTCCCAACGGGCATTATTTTATGATGGGGGATAATCGCGACAACAGTGCGGATAGCAGAGAATGGGGCGCTGTTCCTGAATCTCAAATTGTTGGTAAAGCGTTTGCAGTTTGGATGCATAAGGAACCCGGCTTGCATCTGCCCACTTTTTCCAGGAATCAGCTAATAAAATAGTCATTGAACTCTAAACTGCGATGCTTCTAGTGTTTTCTCCGCTGTAAGGGCTAAGATTAACGTTGGTGGCAAAGAACGCGATAACCTAACAGACCTTTTGTTGAAATCTCGTGGGGCACAGGTCTTCGCTAAGATGGTTCTAAGGCAAATTGAAATTCCTTATGGGGATTAGCTAGTATGATTATGAAAGCACTAAGAGTGACTAATTTAAAACGGCAGGCAGGGGCATCAAAGCTCGGCCTAACTATGATACTTGTGGTAACGGTCGTATTTGTGACTTGTGCGCTAAGAATTGGACCTTTGTACACCGATCATAATAGTGTCTCCAGCTATACCAAAGACCTTATCGAATTGGGGGGAATAGCGAAACTAAATACCAGAGAGCTTCGACTCAGAGTGGGTGATAATCTGCGAATCAACAACGTGCAATATTTCGATGTGACAAGTATTCGATTGGCCAAAGAGAACGACAAGCCAGTTGCGACAATAGCGTATGAAAGACAAGTTGAGCTATTGTTAAATTTAGATGTCTTTGCAAAGTTCAACACTGTTTTGCTGTAAGTAGATGATCAATAATGTGGAAAATTTTCAGCAATTGCTTCCCCACCAGTTTGCTGATTTAGAGCTTCTCAAGCAAGCGTTAACTCACCGTAGCGCTGAGAAAAATAACAATGAACGTTTCGAATTTCTTGGCGATTCTTTATTAGGGTTTGTTGTCGCCGAACTTCTGTATCAAGAATTCCCGGCCGCCTCAGAGGGTGAGCTTAGTCGAATGCGGGCAAGCATGGTCAGCAAGCCTGCGCTTGCAGCTATTGCGCGTCAATTGGATTTAGGCAGCTTCCTGCGCTTGGGTAGTGGCGAGCGCAACAGCGGTGGAGCCGCTCGCGATTCAATTTTATCTGACGCTGTAGAGGCGATTATTGCCGCTATTTATCTTGATGGTGGCATTGAGCCTTGCAAGGCGCAGGTGCGTGCTTGGGCGTTTGCTCAAATCAATGTTCAGCATACGTTAAAGGAAAGCAAAGACGCAAAAACCCAGTTACAGGAGCTAATGCAAGCTAAAGGTTTGGCGTTACCCCAATACGAAGTGGTAAAAATAGAGGGTGTTGCCCACGATCAAGTTTTTACCATTTCCTGTTCCGTTGCCACGCTGGAAAATACCCAGCTTGGAATAGGGCGAAGTAAACGTGCAGCTGAGCAAGAAGCTGCTGCAAAACTCTTAACCGAATTGAGTGCAGAAATTGACTGAAATAAGCGAAATAACCCGATGTGGCTTTGTTGCAATCGTAGGTCGGCCTAATGTTGGTAAATCCACACTGTTGAATCATATGCTGAAGCAAAAGATCAGCATAACTTCGCGTAAGCCTCAAACAACTCGTCATCGGATTCTGGGAATTGCCAGTGGTGCCGATTATCAATGCCTTTTTGTGGATACCCCCGGCTTGCATGGCAATATCAACAAAGCTCTTAATCGGGTGATGAATGAGACAGTCGCATCGGTTGTAAATGATGTCGACGCAATTTTTTTCGTTATTGAGCGGTTAACCTGGTCAGCCGCAGATGAATTGGTTTTGTCGCTTTTGCAGGGAACTAAGGTGCCTGTTTTGCTAGTGATTAACAAAATCGACTTGGTGAAAGACAAAAAAGAATTACTCCCTCATATTCAAGCCATGTCGGAGAAGTTTGATTTTGCAGAAATAGTGCCGGTATCAGCGCTGGGCGGGCATAATTTGCCGTCGGTGGAAGAGTTGGTAAAAAAATATCTGCCAGAGGGGCCTTTTTTATTCCCTGATGATCAGGTTACCGATCGTAGCTCTCGGTTTTTAGCCGCTGAGCTTATTCGCGAGAAGGTGACTCGTCAGTTAGGAGATGAACTTCCTTACGAGGCGACTGTTGAAATCGAAAAATTTGAACAGGATGGCAAGATACTGCATATTCACGGCCTTATACTGGTTGATAAAAAAGGCCAGAAGCGAATTGTTGTTGGCAAAGATGGCGAGCGCTTGAAAACTATCGGTACAGCGGCTCGGGAAGACATGGAGCGCAGCTTTGATACCAAAGTCATGCTAAACCTTTGGGTTAAAGTAAAGTCTGGGTGGGCGGATGATGAACGAGCCTTACAAAGCCTTGGCTATATAGATCCCTAGCTCAGCATGTGATCAGTTAACGAAAACCTTCGGCGTGTAATCTGCAAATTTTAATCTTCGCTACTTCCTAATAAGCATAGCTCATGGAAAATCGAGTCCAGTTACAGCCGGCCTATGTGCTTCACCGGCAGGCATTTCAAAATACCAGTATGCTAGTGGACTTTTTTTGTCTGGACTATGGCAGAGTGCGGGCCGTCGCCAAGGGTGCGCGCAGAGAAAAATCCAAATACCGATCCAGTCTGCAGCCCTTTCAGCCCCTGTTGCTGTCTTTTAGCGGGCGCGGTGACGTTAAAACTGTTATTGATTCAGAGCCCAGTGTCGCGGCACTCAATCTACAAGGCCAAAGGCTGTTTAGCGGGATGTATATTAATGAGCTGCTCACGCGCCTATTGCATAATTATGTGGAACACAAACCCCTTTATTTAGCTTATCAAGACTCTTTATTGGCCTTGCAGGGAGATGGGGGTTTAGAAGTACTCCTTCGTAAATTCGAGCTAGGCTTGCTGGCAGAGCTAGGTTATGGAGTTAATTTTGAGTCAGACTGTGAGACAGACCTACCTTTAGAGCAGGGCAAGACCTATAGCTTTAGTCCGAGCAGAGGTTTCTCCCCGATTGAAAATGGCGCTAATGACTCGCCAGAATCAGTCAAGTTTCATGGTGCTGATCTACTGGCACTCGGGGATTTAGACTTTTCACAGCACAGTGTTCTTATCGCTGCAAAAAGATTGCTGCGTATTGCCCTCGCTGTGCACTTAGGAGACAAGCCTTTGCACAGTCGTTCTTTGTTCAGGCAGAGGACTTAAAGCCCATTGCCTTTATCCGATTCACTAATCAATGTAGAATTTAGCTATCTTAGCTGTGACCAGATTTAACATGTCTTATCAAACCATCGAAAGCCAGATCGGTAACACTCCTTTGGTGCAATTGCAGCGCCTGCCTGGAGATACCTCCAATACCATTCTAGGGAAACTGGAAGGGGATAATCCTGCCGGCTCAGTCAAAGACCGGGCAGCTCTTAGCATGATTCGCCAAGCTGAACTGCGTGGTGAGATAAAACCTGGAGATTTTTTAATCGAAGCCACCAGCGGCAACACCGGAATAGCGTTAGCCATGGTAGCTGCGGTTAAGGGCTATAAATTAACTCTGATTATGCCCGATAATATGAGTTCAGAGCGCAAGGCCTCGATGAGCGCCTACGGGGCGAAATTAATATTAGTTACTGAAAGTCAGGGCATGGAAGGCGCTCGTGATTTGGCGCTTGA
>Ga0208414_1002517_pt1 | contig 11994 bp, 7 predicted proteins | sample AntAceMetag02UKE_FD_184770 | JGI IMG/M metagenome (GOLD analysis project Ga0208414, IMG submission 184770) | Saline lake microbial communities from Ace Lake, Antarctica - Antarctic Ace Lake Metagenome 02UKE (SPAdes) (version 2) | ecosystem: Environmental > Aquatic > Non-marine Saline and Alkaline...
CAAATCGTGAAGTCCCCCCATCGACATGCTCTGCGGCAAATGCACCGCCAAAAAAGGATCCGTAAATTTTTCTACTCGCATCATCTGCCAAAACCATTAAATACAAATCGCTGCCTGTCGTAGTAGCTTGAAAAGCATCACTGGTAGTGTCCATGCCAGTTACTAAGGTTGAATTGTTGCCTTTTCCAGAATTTGTAGTTCCTCCCCAGCCTGATAAATACACTGAATTGCATAAATCAACTAAAAAGGCAGTAGGAGAGATATTCGGTGTTGCGTTTCCAGTAGTAACTGGTGTGCCAAATTTGGTTGACCAGATTATAGAATCGATGGATGGAGTGAATTTGGTTACGAATTGTCCTGCAGTTGGAACGGAATATTGAGCATTTTGGACCAGTTTGCTTGATGCGTCTTCAGTTTGGCCAAACACATACACATTCTCAAAGCGATCTCGCTCTACAAAATAGATTTGATCGTATTCACTGGTTCCAAAATAGGTTGAAGCAACAACTGTTTGTCCATCGTTACTTATTTCTGCTACAAATCCATCAGCTCTTCCTCCTTGAAATCCGGTATATCCTGGAAGGGCGCCTGACGGAAATAGAACAGACGATGTTGTTCCGCCAGCAATGGTAATGTTTCCATTCTTTCGAAATGCCAAAGAGTAGATAGCATCAGAAAATGCACCTCCAAAATAACTACTCCAAATTAGCGTGTCTAATAATGGTTTGAATTTTACAATAATTCCATCTTGAGTTCCGCCGCGATATATTGGATAAACAGGGTTTCCTTTTATTGGAAAATCTGTAGATCGGGTAGAGGTCACCACATAAATATTATCATCTTTATCAATATCTATTTCACCTCGAGCAACATCTGCATAGTTGTAATTTAATACTCTAGGGTTTCCAAATCCAAATGGGCTGGGGTTGTTTAAACCATCATTTTCACTTCCTCCAATATAGGTGCTTGCCAATAGCTTTTTCCCGTCAGATTGAAATGCGGTCACGAACATGTCAGAACCAAAAGTGTAGCTAACTGCAACTTCCAAAGTTCGAACATTTGCAGCATTTGGCTGTGTTAGTGTATCTTGATAAGCACTTGCTGTTGTTGGGAAGTTTTGTGAGCCGGTAGTTCCGTACACGTACAATTGGTCGCGACTATTAACTACAATAGAATGTGGCATTTCATCACCTGATCCGCCTAAATAAGTAGAGAAAAGTGCAGTCCTTCCATTAGTATCGTATTTCGTTATAGCTATATCGCAGCCCGGTAATCCAAAAACACCAGAACCGCCATTAAATGTTCTGTCAAATGCTCCAATTGTAGTTGGGTATCCAGTACCAAAAATGATACTTCCAGAATATAAGAATCCTTCTGAATCATAGGTTGCCGTCGCGCCAAAATTGGTAGTGGTGCTTCCAGAATAGGTAGAAAAAATAAGGTCTGGATCAATTACAATTGGGCGACTTTTGTTTTGTTCTTTTACTTTCAAATCATAGGACAGTATGTTTTTTGAAAGTGAATAGTTAGCGACAAGCGTATCTTGATTTGATTCAGACGGATGAAAAACAACTGGAGCATTTTCACTCACATCTCCCAAACTGGTGAATACTGTAAAACTGCCATCTTTTAATTTTAAATTATCGTGGCCTTCGTATTCAATTTTAATTTGTTGAGATGCAGTATAATTCTTACAATGAAACTCGTATTTAATTCCACCGTCTTTGGAAAAAATCAGCAGATCGACTCCATTGTAAAGTTCCTTATATCGCACAGCATGACTAACTGGAGTCTCTCTTGACCACTTCGTTTTGTCATTCCCTAAGTAGTAATTGTAGTAATTATCTTGGATATCTTCTTGTACGATTTCGCAATTGGTATTGCAGCCAATAAAGTTGGCGTTGTAAACGTGGTTTTTGATTTTTGCATTCTTTGTGTTGCCTTTAAAAGTACCTACGTGAATTTGAGAAATAACACTCATATCAGCTAAGTGAAATTTAAGTCGGCCTTGTTCTAGGTAAATATTGCCTTCGGGAAGCTGAACTTTGTAAGCAATGTTATTGTGCCATTGGCCTTGGTTTTTTATGAATTCAAACTCGGCAAACCCGTCATTGTGCGCATTCAGCGTAATGCCGGCAAGGAGCATAGAAACGCAAAGAAAAAATCGGTGTAATGTGTTCATAAAGTTCACAATAATAAGACGTAGAAATGATTTCTGCGTTGCCTTTTATCTATTGGTTAGGCTAATTTGTAAATCTACTGATTTAGCAGGGCATAATAGATTATTGTTATCGATTAAACAACAATTTGAAATAGAATGTTGGCTTTTGAAGTTCTTTTCTCAAACCCAAATCATAAATCATTGCCGTGAGAAAGGTTTGAGGAGATTTGTTTTTGGTGGCTTTATTTATGAGTAAGTTGAAAAGGCTAGGGAAGTGCAGTAATTTTTTCATGGAAGCACTTACCATTATCTCACTGCCCATTAGAGCAAACATCTCTTGGTAGTATTGTTTATTGAAGTCAGCTTAAAATCGATTTTCTTGAAATGCCTTTTTTAAAAGGTCTGCTTCAATATGTCCGCTTCGAATTACATTTGCAATACCTTCTCCAGAGAAAGAATCGATAAGAGTTGCTGCAGCTTCCAACAACAAAAATCGATTACTAGAACAAGTCACTTTTCGAGCATCTAAAGACCAGCCGAAGCCTTGTATTTCCTCTAACGATTTTGCATTTTTAAAACGTTATTTGATAATTGGGAGGTTCTCTAGAATAGAATTTAGTTTTTGTTTTAAGTTGATTTTATTGGCGCTTACTTCGTCTGAAGGAATACCTAAACCTGCATTCCACTTATTATTAGGTAGAGGAAAGATCCAAAAATAGCCCGGCAATAAATCCTTTTGAAAGTACAATTCATTGGTTTTGCTCTCTTGGTAATTATCAACTCCTTTAAAATACTGACGCACTCCAGGCATGTAATGTTTTCGGTCAATTTTGGTTGAGGTAAGTTTCTTATTTTACAATAGATTTAGCGCTATATGCGCTTAAAACTATTTTTGCGGTAAAAGTTCCTTGGTCAGTAACAACTGTTGCTGATTCAGTCTCGGTTTTTACATCCAATACTTTATGATCTTGGAAAACGGTAACGTTTGGTAAATTGATAATCTCTTCAAAAAGAAAGTTATCGAAGTCTATCCGTTTGGAAACATAGGCTGCAGATGCTGGATCTTTAGCCTGCAAAAAATGAATAACCAACGGAACATCATTTGGCGCAACAAACCGAATAATGCTTACTGGATGTTTTTCTGCTTGAACGGTAAATCGTTTTGCTAATTCTGGGTCAATTCTATACAGTTGTTTTATCACATTACCAAATCACCACTCAACGCATCACCACATATTTTATCTCTAGGAAAAGTCGCCTTGTCAATCAGGGAAATTTTTAATTAGGGGTTGGTTTTAGCCAATTGGAAGGCTGCAACACAACCTGCTGGGCCAGCGCCAACTGTTAGAATATCGAATTCTTTTGAAATCATTGCTGCAAATAAAACCTAAAGCCCTCGAATACAAAACAAAATCTATGGCTTTGATTTATTTCGATTTTTATAGGCCTTGGTGTCCTGAAATGATAAACCGCTTCAACTGCTTATTGGTTCAAAAGGAAAGTATAGGATTTGCTCCGTGTTACCACTGAAAAATGTAAGTGTTACTAAGGAGTTTCATACGATTGTTATTCTTCTTAGTTACTTTTAGGGTATCAATTGAAAGGAAAGCGAAATATTGAAGATTGCTCCTAGTACAACAGGAAAACCGAATGATAGTGTTTGAGCAGTGGAAAGGATGCTTCATGCCTTTTTCTGATGGTAAATGGTTGAAAGCGTTTAAAAACAACTAAATGATTGAATACTAGCATTTATGTATTATTTTTCGGTTGTAGATACAAGGCGGATATATCTACCGGTGGATATATCGAATTGTTGTGGTGCATTTAAAAAAAATCGTGACAACTAATAAAATTTAGGAATGACAGAAACGGAATTACTTTATTATTATCTTTATTCTATTGACAAAAGAAATAATTTCAGATATTTTGCGAATGAATATAATGATGGATTTTTGAGATAATTTATTGCAAAATATAATGGTTCGAACACAAACTGACACGAATTTATTTAAAAACAAACTGACAAAAAATGATTGACAAAATACTTAATACCAAAAAAATAAATTATTCTTCAAATTTGAGTGGAGATAATTTAAGGCAAAAAATTGAAGACATTTTTAAGCAAAGTAACTTAAGCTTTGTTGGAAAATTTACAAGTCAAAATGAGTTTGAGACTTATGACAAATGGACTTATATTGCGTGGTACGTACCAAATTTTAAAAGAAAAACGGCTTATTTATATGGGGAAATTATAAACTCAGGAAAAGGCACATTAATAAAGTTAAACATTAAACCAAATCCGGTTATAGCCATTTTCCCTATTCTTACTTTATTAATAGGAATAATTACCATAATAGTGGCAGAATCAAATGATAAAAGCTTAATTTTTGGACTAATTATAATCGCAGTTGGAATATTTTTTTATCTATTGGGAATGTTTTTAAGAAATCGACTACGCAACAATTTTAAGAAACATTTGGATTTACAAAAGGTTTAAATGGAAAATTGAATAAAAACAAACCGTGGAATGAAAACGCACCACAACAATGTATATAAAAAATAGGCGAAACAGTAGTAAATTCAGGGCTTTTGGCTCGTATCAAACTTTGTGCTTAACCGAAAGTTTCTTGCTTCGAAATCGCCTACTTTTCATATACTAAACGTTACCTGCAAGCTGAAAAAAAAGCCACCGCACGGTCAAGCACATTTATTTTTTGCCAACGCTCAAAGCCAACGCTCGAAAAAATAAAAGAGCTTGCCCTTCCCCACCGCCACCCGAACAGAATTTTTACATTTTATACACAGTTTTATGAGATGTTCAAAATAAACTACCTATTTTAGTGGCTGAAAAAAACAACGTCTGAAATGAACAGAATTAAGGAAGTGTTGGAACAGAAAGGGATTAAGCAAACTTGGTTGGCTGAAAAACTTGGAAAAAGTTACAATATGGTAAATGCTTATGCACAAAACCGTCAACAACCGAGATTGGAAACCTTAATGCAAATTGCAAACATTTTGGATATTGACGTGAAAGATTTAATAATATCAAACAAAGAGAATAACTAATGGCAACAGAGAAGGAACTATTTGCTGAAATAGAGGCACTAAAAAAGAAATTAGAAATTGCCAATAACCGAATTAAAACCGAGAAATACGGAATTACTTGGTTAGACGTTCCCGAAGCATTTGAGGAAGAAAGCGAAAACCAACTGCCAATTTTGACAGAGGTAAAAGAAAAAGCCATAAGGAATAAGGACGGAAAACCGACCCATATTTTAATTGAGGGCGACAACTACCATTCACTTACTTGCCTAAACTACACACACAAAAATAAAATTGACCTTATTTATATTGACCCACCTTACAACACAGGAAAAGACGGTTTCACATATAAAGACAAAAGGATTATTGACAAATTTCCTGATGGAACAACTGTACCAAAAGACTCACCATTAAGACATAGTTATTGGCTTTCTTTTATGTACAAACGATTAGATTTAGCAAAAGACTTACTAAAGGATACAGGCAAAATCGTAATAAGTATTGATGATAATGAAGTAGCCAACCTTGTTTTGTTATGTGCAAAGGTTTTTGGCAGTTACAACCAAGTTGCAATACTTCCAACCGTAATGAACCTAAAAGGAAATCAAGATGAATTTGCATTCGCAGGAACCCACGAATATACTGTTGTATTTGCCAAAGACCTTTCCAAATGTAAATTCAATCAATTTGATTTAGATGATTCTGAATTGGAAAAATGGGAGGAAGACGAAATTGGATTTTTCAAAAAAGGTGCGCCAATGCGTGCAACAGGAGAAGAAGATAAAAGAGAAGATAGAGCCGAAATGTTTTATCCGATTTTCGTAAAAAATGATGAAGCATTCTCTTTAACTAAAGAAGAACATTTTGAATTGTATGATAAGCCTTCTAAAACTTTCAACGATAAGTTTTTAAAAGAAGTTGTCTTAAAATATGAAAAAGACGGTTATGAAACCGTATTACCATATTCAGGAGATAAATATGGCAGATGGCGTTGGGGATTTTCAGAAAAAAACAGAAAAAGACTAAAAACAGACGTTATAATTAGTCGAACCAAAAATGGTATTTCTCTTTACAAAAAGCAAAGACCAGATTTAAACGATTTGCCAACTAAAAAGCCGAAATCATTGTTTTACAAACCTGAATATTCAAGTGGTAACGGAACTTCTCAATTAAAAAACATTTTAGGTTACAAGGCTTTTAAAAATCCAAAACCGATTGACTTAATAATTGACCTAATTCAATTATCAACAAACAAAAAATCAACTGTTTTAGACTTCTTCGCAGGTTCAGGCACTACACTACACGCTTGTTTAGATTTGAACAATCAAGGTTATAAAATTCAAAATATTATATGCACAAATGATGAGGGTAATATTTGCACAGAAGTAACTTATCCGAGAAGCAAAAAAGTTATTGAAGGATATACAGATTTGAAGAAAAATAAAATAGAAGGTCTTGGAAATTCATTAAAATTTTACAAAACTGATTTTGTAGGTTCAAATAATATCCTTTCAGCCACAGATGAAGATAAATCTTCATTGGCTCATAAAGCAGGTTATTTGCTTTCAATTGCAGAGAACACATTAGAAGAAATAGAATTAAGCAGTTGCTATCAACTGTTTGAAAACGACAAAAAAGTAACTGCCATTTACTTTAAAGAAGAAATGACAGAAATGGAAGATTTTTTGGAGAAAGTAGAAAATATAGAAAAACCTATCGCATTGTATCTTTTTAGTTGGGGAAATAGAAGTGAGTTTGAGGCTTTGTTCGACCATTTGGAACACATTACCATTAAAACCATTCCACAACCCATTTTAGAAATTTACAAAAGGATATATAATATAGTTACCGTATGAGCAGATATAGTCCATTAAACTTTCAAACGAAAGCCATAGATAAATTAGTTTCCACATTTACAAATTTGTGGGGAAATACAGAACCGCAAAGACTTTTGGCGTTCAAGTCACCCACAGGAAGTGGCAAGACTTTTATGGTTGCCAACTTTGTGCATAGCTTAAACGGTATGCCAACTTGGGATTATGACAAAGCCTTTATTTGGATTACGTTTTCGGAAGACTTGGCAATGCAAAGCAAAGATAAGTTTCAAGAATATTTTGATACAAACCTCGAAAACGGTTTGCTCACAGTAAATGATTTTAAACAAGGTAAACTATATAAAAACGATATTCTATTTATCAATTGGCAAAAGTTAGTAGCTTCAAAAAAAGATAACCGTTTATTGAGACGACCAGACGAAGAAATAAATTTAAAAGAGCAAGGCTACTATTTTGATGATATAATTGAAAACACGCATAAAGAAGGAAGAGAATTTGTTTTAATAATTGACGAAAGCCACAAAAACAGAGATACGGATTTAGCACAAGAGGTTATAGACGTTATCAATCCAAAAGTAATTCTCAATGTTTCGGCAACACCGAAAAACATTCCAGGCATTGATGAAATAGAAGAAGGAACAGCAGGCTACGTTGGAGTAAAACGTGAAGATGTTGTAGAAGAAGGTTTAATCAAAGAAAAAATTGCAGTTCAAACAGAAGAAGATTTAGCTAAATACAAGAATAAAGATTTAGACGAGTTGCTTTTGGATTTAGCCATTGAACGTCAACAAGAACTCAAAGCAGAATATAAAACATTAGGCAAAGACATAAATCCTTTGGTTTTAATCCAATTACCAAATGACGATAGTCGTTTGAAAGACGCAGGACAAAAAACTAAAGAGGAAATTGTCACGGACTACCTACGAAAAAAGAAAATAGACATTGATAGAAAAGTTGCCTTATGGTTTGACGGAAAGCAAAAAAATATGGACTTCATTACCCACAATGAAAGTGATGTAGATTTTATGCTTTTCAAACAAGCAGCAGGAACAGGTTGGGATTGTCCGAGAGCACATATTTTAGTAATGTTCAGAGAGATAAATTCGGCTTCTTTTTATATTCAAACTATTGGTAGAATATTACGAATGGCAGAACCTAATCGTAAAGACGATTTCAAAAACAATCCGAATTTAAGAACAGGATATTTATACACTAACTACAAACGAAATGATGTAGAAATTCCAGACCAAGGAGCTAAAAACAAACCGTTTATCTACACTTCAAAACGAAAAGAAGATTTAGAAAATATACAAGGATTATTTTCCGACTTTGTTTCTCGTGTAGATTATGGCGATTTAGGTCACGCAGTAAAGTTTCAAAAAGGTTTTTTAAAATCATTTGACAATTACTTCGGCTTTGACGAGCAAGACCACCCAGCCATAATGCGTGAAAAAATTGAAGCAAAGGGAATTGATATAAATCCGACTTTGACAAACAAGTTAATTGTTGACGCAGAATTTACGGATTACGACAAAATCAATTTAGACTTTGCAAAAAAAGGACACGAAGAAGATTACGAAATATCAAGAAATGATGTCGAGAAGATATTTAATTGGTATTGCTTTCAACTATTATCTGAACAAACAGAAGCAGAAGCCAAGGTTTCAAACGTTTCTCGTTCTTGGTCGCCATTGAAATCAGCATTTAGAGTTTGGTTTAAGAGTATTTTTGACCAAGATAGTAATTTGTACTATCGCATTTTAATCAATGATTTAAACGAAGAGCAATCAAGTATTTTCAGACAAGCGTTGACCAAAACTTTGAAAGAATATTATCCTGTTAAAAAGGAATATCTTGAAAAGCGTAAAAAAGATATTGAAAAACGAGAAGCACCACTTTTTGAAATTAAAGAAGAATACACTTTTACAGAAGATTATGCAGAATTAACTGCACAAGAAGGAATTTCGGAATTAAGTGCAATTCAACCTTTCTACTTGAAAAAAGAATATAAAGGGCGAGATAACGAATTAAAATTCTTGAATTACCTCGAACAGAAAAAAGATAAATTGGATTGGTGGTTTAAAAATGGAGATTCAGGAAAAGAATTCTATTGCTTAAAATATTACAACACAGCAAAAAAAGAAGAAGCACTTTTTTATCCTGATTGGATTTTAAAATTCAAAGACGGTAGAATCGGAATATTTGACACAAAAAGCGGACAAACAGCTCAAAATCCAGAAGGACGAGCTGAAGGACTTGCAAACAAACTGAAAGAATTAAATGAAAACGGTGGAAAATATATTGGCGGACTTGTAGTGTTAGAAAATAACCAATGGTATTATTTCAACAACGAAAAGTATTTATTAGAACCGACAGTAAGCGGAGTTGAAGAACCAAAAGCAGAATACGGAGTAAAATTTGAATACGATTATACGCCAGGAAAATTGACTGAAAATTGGAAACCATTTAATGAACTGTTCGACTAATGCCAACGCAAGGTTCAAGCACATTTATTTTTTGCCAAGGCTAAAAAAGCCAACGCACAAAAAAATAAAAGAGCTTAAACCGCCAACGCTAACAACATACGGAAAGAAAAGCCAGCAGGTAACAATGTATATAAAAAATAGGCGAAATAGTAGTAAATTCAAGGCTTTTGGCTCGTATCAAAGTTCGTGCTTAACCGAAAGTTTAGTACTTCGTAATCGCCTACTTTTCATATACTAACCGTTATTCATGTTTATAAAAAAACCACCACATAAAAAAAAGGTTGCTTCCAAAGAAACAACCCTTCCAGATTGAAGAGCAGATTTTCAATCAACAACCACTAATCCATGTTTAGATCGCATCGGCTACTCAACAATTCTATCTGCGCGTTTTTGCGCTGCAAAAGCCAACTCGTCCAAGTTCATTTGCTGGAGTAGTGTTCGCTTGTAAGAATGGCTAGTTTTTAAGATTATAGAACAGCATAGGCGCTCACGCATTCTAGTTTTAAAGATTTGATAAATCGAATCCTTTAAATTGAATTACCAAGTAAAGGGATAATACTTCCAATCTATTTTAATTCAATGTGCCGGAACATATTTTATAAATAATCCACAAATCAATGCAATAGACAGAAAGGATTACTTATTATTATCGAAAAAGGAAAAACACCTCTATGAAGACTCAAATAGAAATAAATAAGCCAGAGCCAATTCCAGTTAGTGCGGAAGTACAATCGTATACAAATGGAAATGATGTTGAGCTTACAATCGAAGACCTAATACAAGGTAAATCGGTATTAATCAATGAGTTTTATAATGACGGAGTTTCCCTTCTTCAGGAAATACACAGCTATTTAAATCTAAAGCTTCCGAATAAATCTTTTAAGGAACAACAGAAGTACCGATCAGAGTATTTCAAACTTTCAAATCTGGTATTAATAGAAGTTGTCGATCAAGAGTTATGCGCAAAGAAAGCTCCTAGTATTGGCTGGTTAGAAAAGTTTTATCCAGAAAACAATCATTTCTTTTTGACATTCCCTCAAGTTCAGGGAATGAACAGTGCATGGCAATGGTACCAAAATGGAATTTCTATTCCTGTATTGCGGAATAAAATTCACCCGTATTACGGAACCTATTTTCCTACACGTTTTGAGCATTTAGAAGTTTTTGATAATTGGTTGAAACGTTACAAAGGACCAAAAAAAACCGCAATTGATGTTGGAGTTGGTTGTGGAGTATTGTCTTTTCAAATGGTGCAATATGGTTTTCAAAAAGTATTTGCAACCGATACAAACCCTAATTCTATTGTAGGATTGCAAGAGTTTATGGGCACCACAAAGCTCTCTCGGAAGATTGAATTGGATGCTGGACATCTTTTTGGTAAGTGGGAAAAGCAGACTGAATTAATTGTTTTTAATCCGCCTTGGTTGCCAAAAACACATGAGTTGGGTGGTATTGATAAAGCGATTTACTACAATGAGAAACTTTTTCCTGAATTTTTTGCTGAGGCAAAAAAGAGACTTTTACCTGATGGAAAGTTGGTAGTTTTCTTTTCCAACCTAGCTCAAATTACCAAGGTAACCAACAAACATCCTGTAGAAACTGAATTGGCGGAAGGCGGTAGATTTCAATTGGAGAACTGTTATAAAAAATCGGTTAGAACAGCTTCCAATAAAACAAAAAGAGATCCACATTGGCGTTCTTTAGAAGAAGTAGAGCTTTGGGTGCTAAACAATAATTAGGTTCTGAAAACTACTGAATTAGATCATGAATACTGCAAGCTTGTGCTATTAAGAAAGTGTTAAATGTGCGTTCTCTATTGTTGAACCTTCTTAGTATGTTCTAATGTGTCAATTAGACCAAAGTCCTTAGTCGGATTAAATTGAGCCCTCCGTTCTCTATGAAAATCAGTTGATGGTTTGCGGTATATATTCAATAGGCCTCCATATTTTTAGTCTTGACCTGTGAAGTATCAATGATTACTAGAAATTTGAACAGTTCTATATTTTCTCCAATATTAGATTGATCTTACTTCTTAGTTTGACAAATGGTAAGGGAGGTGAGAGGTCAAATGATTGAAAGTTTGATCAATTATTTCAAGCCTTATTTCAAAATGCATGTCAGCGTTTTTATTGCTATTAGTAACAAATAGGATGGAGCAATTGTCTAAAGGGCTTATTGCATATAGTTTTTATTTTATTTTTTCAAGTACTTGTTGCACTTTATCTTGGCTTAAAGGTTTTTCTATAAATCCTATAACACTTTTAAACTGACTTGCTTGATCCCTGTCACTTTTGCGATTGGATGAGGTAAGAATTACAACGTTCATGTCTCTGCATAAAAGCTCTTTTGCCACTCTAGTAAGAAAATCAAAGCCATTCATAACTGGCATATTGATGTCCAAGAACACTAAGTCAGCGCATTTCTCTTTTATTTTGCTCAATGCTTTCGAGCCATCGGTGACTGCGGTAAT
>Ga0208414_1002522_pt1 | contig 11962 bp, 7 predicted proteins | sample AntAceMetag02UKE_FD_184770 | JGI IMG/M metagenome (GOLD analysis project Ga0208414, IMG submission 184770) | Saline lake microbial communities from Ace Lake, Antarctica - Antarctic Ace Lake Metagenome 02UKE (SPAdes) (version 2) | ecosystem: Environmental > Aquatic > Non-marine Saline and Alkaline...
ATTGAGCTCACTCGCAGATTTAATGGCGTTTCGTTATCGATCGCCGTGGGCAGGGACAGCCACTACCGTGGTTATTCTAATCGGGGTTACCCCACTAATCGCATTGCAAATTCAAGCAGTAGCGGATACCGCTCAAATAGTGACCGATCAGGCGTCTGAGGGTGCTGTTGCTATCGGCTTCTGCGTGCTCATCACCCTATTTGCTATCTTTTTCGGCACATCGCATCAAGGCGGGCGCACTCGAAATAATGGCCTAATGATGGCAATCGCGTTCGAGTCATTGGTCAAACTCATTGCGTTTTTAAGCGTAGGTTTATTTGCAATCTACGGGGGCTTTGAGGGCTTCGCTGGTGTAGAGCAATGGCTCGCCACACAGCCTGCGCTCCTCACCAGTCTAAAAAACACTGACTACTTCAGCTCATTTCACATCATGGTGCTGTTATTTTTCACCGCCTCTGTTGCTATGCCGCACATGTTTTATGCCACATTTAACGAGGTGAGGGGACAGCGATCCCTGTCGTTCGCAAGCTGGGTATTGCCGCTGTATTTTTTCCTGCTCAGCCTTCCTGTTCTGCCTATTCTATGGGCAGGAATAAAATCTGGAACTGACGTTCAAGTAGAGTACTACCCGGTCGTAATTGGCGCACTTTATGACCAGCCTCTGCTGAGTTTATTAGCGTACGTGGGAGGGCTATCTGCAGCTAGCGGCCTTATCATTGTATTGACCTTAGCGCTTTCTAACATGTGTCTTAACCATATAGTTTTACCGATTTTTCAACCCAGCGCTAAACAAGATATTTATAAGTGGCTGCGCTGGCAGCGACGCACATTGATCACCGCGCTAATCTGGTCTGGGTATTTGTTTCATTACCTGCCCGGTGACAGAACTGGGTTGCAAGTAATAGGAACCGTTGCATTCACCGCAGGATTGCAGTTTTTGCCTGGAATGGTCGCTATCCTCTACTGGCCACAAGGCAATCGAAAAGGCTTCCTGTCCGGCTTAGTTGCCGGAGTCCTCACTTGGTTCTTGCTATTGATGTTGCCCATCGCCACGGGCTCGGACTCTCCTTCACTAATATCTCTGCACTGGCGCGAAATAACCGCTTTGTCGCTAATAATCAACACTGTGCTGTTTGTCGGTGTCTCACTGCTTAGTCATACCAGCGATGAAGAACGCAGCTCCGCCGACGTCTGCGCACTCGACACAATAAAACGCCGTCGGCGCAGCGGATTGGTTGCTAAAACCTCGGATGAATTTATTAAAAGCCTGAGCAAACCGCTCGGAAAGAAAACCGCGAATCGCGAAGTTCGCCAAGCCCTTAGTGATCTTAAAATTGAAAAAAGTGATAGAAGGCCATACGCCATGCGACTTCTCAGAGGAAGGCTAGAGGCTAACCTTTCAGGATTGCTCGGACCATCGATAGCGAGAGAGATAATCGATGGCTACCTGCCGTACAGCAACGTTTCTCAGCACGGCAGCTCAGATCTAAATGTTATTGAACGTCGCATTGAATCCTATCGAAGCAACTTGTCTGGCATGGCGGCGGATTTGGATAAGCTTCGCCGCTACCATCGCCAAATATTACTCGATCTACCACTAGGTGTTTGCTCGCTCAGCTATGACAATGAAATTGTAATGTGGAACCATAGTCAGGAGCAGCTCACCGGCATAAATAGCAGCGAAGTTGTCGGCTCCCAGCTGACAGATTTGGAGGAGCCCTGGCGCTCGCTACTACTTGGGTTTCTGGACGAGGACGAAGATCATTCCTTTAAACAGAAATTCGAGCTTAGCGGACACAAAAAGACTGTGGATTTACATAAAGCGCGCATCGAGGATTCTGGTGAAAGTGATGCCTCTCGGGAAGGCGTAATTATTCTAATCGAGGACATTACCGAAACTGAAATGCTCGAAGCCGGACTAACTCACAGCGAAAGACTTGCGTCTATCGGCAGACTTGCAGCCGGAGTTGCTCATGAAATCGGCAACCCAATAACCGGCATTGCCTGCTTGGCACAAATCATACGAGACGAATACCCCTCGAAAGATCTCAATGGTCTTGCTGAGCAGATAATCGAGCAAACCGATCGCACGTCAAAAATACTTCAGTCTTTAGTTAACTTTGCCCATGCAGGGACCACTCAACCACACTACAAAAACGAAGTTTTCGAGATAAGCGACTGCATGGCTGAAGCACAAACCCTTATTTCTATTGATAATAAAAATAAAGACTTCAATTTTGTCTTAGAAAGTCAGCTAGGCGCAAGGATCATGGGCGATCCGCAGCGGCTTCTGCAAGTTTTGGTCAATCTAATAAACAATGCCAGAGACGCCAGCCAAAAAAATACAACAATTTCACTCAATGCTGAAATCGACCAAGACAAAGTTAAAATATCAATCACCGATGAAGGCTTTGGAATTCCGGCAGCTATCAGAGACAGGATCTTCGATCCGTTTTTCACCACAAAAGAAGTGGGTGAAGGCACAGGGCTTGGACTCTCACTAGTCTTTAGAATTGTTGAAGATTTAGGTGGAAATATTGATATAATAAGCCCTATCGACAAAGTTAAAGGTAGCGGGACTAAGGTTATCCTGCTCTTTCCCTGCTATCATGAAGGCAATTAACAAAGGCCCCGAACGTGGGGAATTTAGTATAAAAGAATTCAGTAATTATTATGACAAGCATTAATCAAGTATTAGTAGTTGAAGACGAAGCTGTTATTAGAAGCTCGCTGCGGCGTATTCTCGAACGAAACCAGTATCAGGTTAGTGAAGCTGGATCGGTCAAAGAAGCCACAGAGAACTTTGATATGGACACCTTTGATGTGATCATCAGCGACTTAAGGCTGCCGGGCGCCCCAGGCACAGACCTAATTAAAGCTACCACCACCCCCGTACTGATAATGACAAGTTATTCCAGCATCCGCTCGGCTATTGATTCGATGAAAATGGGTGCTGTGGACTACATCGCGAAGCCGTTTGAACACAATGAGATAATCGAGGCGGTCGCAAAAACCATTCGGGAGCATGCCAAAACAAAAGCTTCAAAACCGGCCAAATCGGGCGAAACCGATATAGAACCTCCGGTTCAAGGAATGATCGGTAACTGCCCACAAATGATGGAGCTATTTCGTCGAATTCGTAAAGTTGCACTGACTAACTCTACGGTCTTAATTAACGGAGAGTCTGGCACCGGCAAAGAGCTTGTTGCGTGCGCTATACACAACTTAAGTAGCAGGCATTCTCATGAAATGATTTCGGTCAACTGCGCCGCTATTCCAGAAAACCTTATAGAATCTGAATTGTTTGGTCATGAAAAAGGCGCTTTTACTGGTGCGACAGCAACCAGAACTGGTTTAGTGGAAGCGGCAAACGGTAGTACTCTTTTTCTTGACGAAATTGGTGAGCTGCCTTTAGAGGCACAAGCCAGATTACTTAGGGTGCTGCAAGAAAACGAAATTAGAAAAGTCGGTTCAGTCCAATCAAAAAAGGTAGATGTGCGGCTCGTCGCAGCCACCCACCGTGACCTTAAACAGCTTGTGGTCGACGGCTTGTTTAGAGAAGATCTTTACTATCGAATCAATGTGATGACTTTGTTAATCCCACCGCTTCGAGATAGAGGTAACGATATTCTGCAGTTAGCGGATGCTATATTGCTGCGAACCTGTAATCGACTGAAGACGGCAATGCTCACCTTTTCGGGCAGTGCGAGCAAGGCAATAGCCGACTATGGCTGGCCTGGCAATGTCCGAGAGTTAGAAAATGCCATTGAGCGAGCAGTAGTTCTGGCCGAAACCAGCGAGATTGGAGAGGAACTGCTAGCAATAGAAGCAGACATCGTAAACACGCAAGGTGAAGCAAATAATGTGCGTCACATTGTGGCCCCGGTCATCTCCGAACCAACCGAAGAATTGTCTTTAGAAGATTACTTTCAACGCTTTGTTCTTGAACACCAAGACGCCATGAATGAGACCCAATTGGCCAAAAAACTCGGCATTAGTCGTAAATGCCTCTGGGAACGCAGGCAGCGATTTGGAATTCCCCGCAAGAAAAAGCAAGCAGTCTGATTGCTTTAAGCGCTTGGTGATGCCCTTGCTGCGGCTTGGCGCTAGGCAATAGCAACGCCAAAATCAACTTGAGCATCCTTAATTATCGTGGCTGCGTTGTTTAATCTTAGTTTTAATGCGACTGATTTGACCATCAAGTCTAAAGTTCATGAACCCAGGCCCAATTTGTTACCTTTTTGTAATATATGTTACCGCTACCCATCTACCCATTTATCAGGGATTATTAGTAACAAAAACAATCGAAAAAATGCGAGGCTTTTATCCTTATTTTTGCAAGCCACTGTTTTAATTAAAATAAATTAAACTGGCACGCTAACTGCTTTGTATATACAAACAATAAAAATAAATAATAATAATAAGCCTTAATAATAATAAAAATGGCATCAATAATAATAAAAATGGCATTACTGAGTTACAAAGCTGAGATAAGTGCGTTAATAAAAAAAGGTTGGGTTTGTGGTCTAAAAAAGACTTTATTTGGTCAATATGGCTCAATATCACCACCTAAATACTATGGTTGCTCGTTTTGGGCTTCCACAAGAAGAATAATAATAAATAGATAAATAATAGCTATAATAATAATAGGTACGCTTAAAAAGGGAGATATTTATATCTCCCTTTTTTATTCGCTCGCTATATTAATAAACTGTCTTCCCCACTATCTTGCCCATATTCACCTTATTCAGGGTTTTATTTTGCAAATCTGCGTGTATCATGCTTTTGCTAATTCTTCTGCTGTGAGCTGACTTTGTATTGCTTGTTCAAACCAAACCATACCTACCCAACTGCCCTTCATCGCGGCTGTACCGGATTACATTTCGGCGAAATTCTTGAACGGCGAATTTGGGCAGGTCTAAAGGAAGGCGCGAGCCGGCTTTTCAGGCCGCCATTATTATGAATCACATTGAAAACTCACCCGGGTTCGAAAAAGCCAAAATCATCAATCGAGAAGACCACAATATCTCTCGAAAATTGATATCGCCAAATGCTCTGAAGGTATTATATCGATTAAGCGAAGGTAACTTTGACGGTTACTTGGTTGGCGGCTGCGTTAGAGATATCATGCTGGGGCAAAAACCCAAAGATTTTGATGTGGCCACTAGCGCAACACCGGAGCAAGTGAGTTCGCTGTTTAAAAATGCGAGGATTATTGGGCGTAGATTCAAGATAGTACACATTCGCTATGGCCGCGAAATCATCGAAGTAACAACCTTTCGGGCCAACCACGATGCCTCAAATGAAATTGCAGACGGTGCTTCCAGAAGAAAAATCAAAGAATTAGATTCTGCGCACTCCACCAGCGGGATGATTCTAAGAGACAATGTCTATGGCAACATCGATGAGGATGCTCTGCGCCGAGATTTTACGATTAACGCTCTTTATTATTCATTAGATCAATTCAGGGTCCTCGATTTTTGTGGCGGCATTGAAGATTTAGACTCTCGTTCGATTCGAATGATTGGCGATCCAGAAGCTAGGTATCGCGAAGACCCCGTGCGGATGCTGAGAGCTATCAGGTTTGCAGCGAAGCTAGATTTTGACCTTGAGGCCTCCACAGCCGAGCCCATTGATAAACTAGCGTATCTTCTTGAATCAATCTCCTCGGCACGCTTGTTTGACGAGACTATCAAACTTCTAACCGGCGGCAATGCTGTAAAAACATTTGAGCTGTTGCGCCAAAGTAAGGTGGGGGATTATTTATTCGCTCCAACCATGAATGCAATTTCTAGTGGACCTGATAACGCGTCAAGGCTTTTAGATCTGGCATTGATTAATACAGACTCTAGGCTTGCCTTGGGTAAGTCAGTCACACCAGCATTTTTATTTGCTGCTCTATTGTGGCCAGTTCTCCAAAACCGTATAGCATCGATTTCCCCCACTAGCGCTAACGACTATCAGCGCCACCAAAATACTGCAAACGACGTTATTTTAGAGCAGCTACCTTACACCGCCGTGCCAAAACGATTTACGATTGCAGCCAAAGAAATTTGGGAACTGCAGCTGCGCCTCGCGCGCCGCAACAAGCGCAGCATAGAAAGCTCATTCGCTCACCCGAGATTTAGAGCAGCATATGATTTTCTGCTCTTGCGTGAGCAGAGCGGCGAAGAATTAGGCGGACTTGGGCAATGGTGGACGGACTTTCAGTTAGCGGACCAAGTGCAACGCAGCGAACTTGCAATGTCCGCGGCTAAAACACCGCACCGATTAAGCCGAAAACCAAGCCGCAAGCCAAGCCGAGGTAAGGGAGACGCGGGATGAACCCGTCATCCCGCTTTTCTAAAACCATACCCCGTTTCATTGCTGTTGAAGGCCCCATCGGTGTTGGCAAAACAAGCCTGGCCAAACGATTGGGGGATACCTTTAATTACGATTTATTGCTGGAAAAAGCTGAAGAGAACCCTTTTCTAGAGCGTTTCTATCAAAATCCAAGACAGCATGCTTTATCAACACAGCTTTTTTTCCTTTTTCAACGCTCTCAGCAAATCCAAGAACTTAGGCAAGATGATCTGTTCGAACCGGTGCGGGTTGCTGACTTCCTAATTGACAAGGATCAGCTGTTTGCTCAGCAAAATTTAGACAAAGATGAGTATGAGCTTTACCTCAAAGTCTTTGACCATTTGACTATCGATGCACCAAAACCAGATTTAGTGATTTACCTGCAAGCCCCCACCGAAGTTTTGCTAAATCGAATTCAGCGACGCGCAATAGCCGCGGAACAGCTGATTGAATTAGAATACCTGGAAAATTTAAATCGAGCCTATACAGAGTTTTTCCATTACTACTCTCGAACACCACTATTGATTGTGAACAGCGCCGAGATTGACTTAGTTCGCAATGAAGATGATTACAACCAGTTGGTGGACTACATCTCATCCGCGCAAAATGGCACCCAATATTTCAACCCACGCCCGTCGCTGTTATAGTCCGGCAGGTTAAGCCTCTTAAGCATCAAGCCAAGCCTGTGAAATTGAATCATTGAAGAGCACACCCTATGAGCACTCAATCTAAAGCTAGAAATGTCACTTTAACTACCTTGCAAAAGATAAAAGAAAAAGGCGAAAAGTTCGCCTGTCTCACCGCTTATGATGCCGGCTTTTCTTCCATTCTTGGTGAGCAAGGCGTTGAGGTAATTCTTGTCGGTGATTCGTTGGGGATGGTCTTACAGGGCCATGACAGCACCCTGCCGGTGACGATGGAAGATATTATTTATCACATGCAGTGTGTGAAGCGCGGCAATAAAGGCGCCCTACTGATGGCGGACATGCCATTCATGAGTTATTCCTCCGAGACTCAAACTCTTGAAAATGCCGCATCATTGATGCGAGCGGGCGCGCATATTATTAAACTCGAGGGCGGCGCATGGATAGCCAACACCACTAAGTTATTGGCACAGCGCGGCATTCCAGTATGTGCACATATGGGATTAACCCCTCAGTCGGTCAACCGAATAGGCGGCTTTCATGTCCAAGGTCGTGACACCGAGCAGGCACAAGCCATAATCGAAGAAGCTCACCTTCTGCAGGATGCCGGAGCAAATCTGCTTTTATTGGAATGCGTGCCGAGGTCATTAGCCAAAGAGCTCACGAACTCAGTGGATATACCCGTTATCGGAATAGGAGCTGGGCCAGATACTACTGGCCAAATCATGGTTCTTCATGACGTATTAGGTATCTCACCTATCACACCAAAATTTGTGAAAAACTTTTTAGTTGAGTCAACCAACGGCATTCCCGGCGCAATACACGCGTATGCGCAAGCCGTTAAAAACGGTACGTTTCCAACCGAAGACCACTGCTTCCATTAAGCGGCAAAAGTAACCTTGGACAGAGCACCAATAACAGTATGAAAATCGTCACTTCCAATGAAGAGCTCCAAATTTTACTGGCCAATGCCAAAGGCAAAAAAAGTATTGGCCTAGTGCCCACTATGGGAAACCTCCATTGTGGCCATTTAAAACTCATTAATGCGGCGGTTAGCGATTGTGATTTAGTCGTATGCTCGATCTTTGTCAATCCTACTCAATTTGGGCCTGGTGAGGATTTAGCAAATTACCCAAGAACACTTGAAGCTGATAAAGAAAAACTCAAAAACGCCAATTGTGACATTGTTTTTTTACCTAGTGTCGCTGAAATGTACGGAAACGACCCTAATAACGAAACTGCAATTCACGTGCCTGGGGTTAGTGCAAACTACTGCGGGCAATCCAGGCCTGGGCATTTCGATGGTGTTGCGACCATTGTTTGTAAATTGCTGAATATAGTACAGCCAACAGCTAGCTACTTTGGCTTGAAAGATTATCAACAGTTTTTGGTGATCAATAAACTGGTCAATGACTTAAGAATGCCAGTTAAAGTGGTAGGGATAGAAACCGAGAGAGAATCAAGCGGTCTTGCAAAGAGCTCCCGTAATAACTACCTAGAGCCCAACCAATTAGATCTAGCGGCAGAACTCTATGCTACTCTGCAATGGGCCGCAGGCCAGCTAAAGGTCGCGGAATATGATTTCAAGACCATAGAGGAAAGTGCTAAAACCCGCTTAGACAAACAGGGGCTAACGGTTGATTACTTCTCAATCTGCAATTCTAAAACCCTTAGTTGCGCCTCTGTTACAGACAGCGAACTTACCATCTTAGCCGCGGTATTCTTAGGCAAAACCAGATTGATTGATAATATTCACGTGCGCTAGTGAACATCCCTTCCGCGCAGGCGCAAGCATCTACGCAGCCGGCTTAATCGACTGGCACAGCTTGCCTCTTTGCCGTACAGTATTTAATAGTTCAAGCACCAGCATCACACTAAACCCGCCGTCCGTTCAGTGCTCGTCTACGCACGTAGTGGTGCCTCTTTCCCACCATACTGAACATAAATTAAGGTAAGAGAATAATTAGCAATGTCAAAAGACAAAGTTTACCCGGTAGACCCTGCCAGCGCACAACGAAGCCATTTAACCCCTGCGACTTACGATAAGCTGTACAAACAGTCTATCGAGTCTCCAGAGAAATTTTGGGCAGAGCAAGCCGGTGAACTCATCCATTGGCATCAGCCTTGGCAAACGGTAATGCGCTGTGACTTTAGCAAAGCCAATGCAAGCTGGTTCGGTGGCGGCAAGCTGAACGTTGCTTTTAACTGCATCGATAGACATCTTGAGAGACGCGCAGATCAAACAGCCATTATCTGGGAAGGTGATGAACCCTCTGATGACAAAAACATAAGCTATCAAGAGCTTTATAATCAGGTAGGTAAGTTTTCAAACGCCCTAAAATCCAGAGGCGTTAAAAAAGGCGATCGGGTCTGCATTTACATGCCAATGATCCCGGAAGCTGCCTATGCAATGCTGGCTTGTGCGCGCATTGGAGCAGTGCACTCTGTGGTATTCGGCGGCTTCTCACCTGAATCGCTGAAAGACAGAATTTTGGACTCCGATTGCCAAACAGTTATCACCGCAGACGAAGGCGTTCGGGGCGGCCGCACCGTGCCCCTTAAAGCGAATGTGGACGAGGCGCTTGAAGACTGTCCCGATGTCCATTCAGTCTTTGTGGTGAGACGAACCCATGGCGAAATCTCATGGCATGATGATCGAGACGTGTGTTATCACAAGTCGACTGAGGCCGCCGCCACTGAATGTGAACCTGAACTGATGGATGCAGAGGACCCACTCTTTATTCTTTACACATCAGGCTCCACAGGCAAGCCAAAGGGGGTCTTGCATACAACAGCCGGCTATTTGTTGGGGGCCAGCATCACTCACAAATATGTGTTTGATTACCATGAAGGTGACGTTTATTGGTGCACCGCTGATGTAGGCTGGGTTACAGGACATTCGTATATTGTTTACGGCCCACTTGCCAATGGCGCAATCACTTTAATGTTCGAAGGCGTTCCCACTTACCCTAATACCTCTCGCTTCTGGGATGTTATTGATAAACACCAGGTCAATATTTTCTATACTGCACCAACTGCTCTCAGAGCTCTAATGGCCAGCGGTGACCAACCCGTCAAACAGACCTCTAGAGCGTCTCTGCGATTGTTAGGCTCAGTCGGCGAGCCCATAAATCCTGAAGCATGGGAATGGTATTATCATGTGGTCGGCGACAGCCGCTGTCCCATCGTTGACACGTGGTGGCAGACCGAAACCGGCTCAATTATGATTTCGCCGTTGCCAGGTGTTACTGGTTTAAAACCAGGCTCAGCCGCCACACCGTTTTTCGGTGTAAAACCTGCTCTTTTAGATGCTGATGGCAATGAGCTAGAGGGCGTTGCAACGGGTAATTTAGTGATAAGCCAAAGCTGGCCAAGCCAAATCAGAACGGTTTATGGCGACCATCAACGATGTATCGACACTTACTTTAAAGCCTACCCCGGATATTATTTTACCGGAGATAGCGCCAGGCGAGATGATGATGGCTACTACTGGGTAACTGGCCGTGTTGATGATGTCATCAATGTCTCAGGACACCGGCTAGGCACCGCTGAAATAGAAAGCGCCCTAGTGTTGCACCCGAATGTCGCTGAAGCGGCGGTTGTCGGCTACCCTCACGAGATCAAAGGCCAAGGTATTTATGCCTATGTCACCTTGATGAATGGAATTGAGGAATCCTTGGAACTACAAACCGATTTAAAACGCTTCGTGGCCAAAGAAATAGGCGCTTTTGCAAAACCTGAGGTTATTCAATTTTCCCCTGGGTTACCAAAAACTAGATCAGGCAAAATAATGCGCCGCATTCTTCGCAAAATAGCGGCAAATGAATTAGACAACTTAGGTGACACTTCAACTCTGGCAGAACCCGCCGTTGTAGAGCAATTAATAAGCAAAAGAGCTAACCACTGAGGTCAACCCGAAATGTCCCGTTATTGTGCCCTTATTAAATGGTCTTGCGACACGGATTTGTTTGCGGAAAACAAATACTCCCGCGCCCATAGTTGGACCTTCGACGGAGGAATGACAGTGGCTGCATCCTCGTCCCCTACTGTAGTGCCTGAGCCATGGTCAGATGCTGCAAATGTTGACCCTGAGGAAGCCTTTGTAGCGTCCCTCTCGTCTTGCCATATGCTATGGTTTCTTTCTATCACTGGCGGCCAAGGTTTTATCGTAAAATCCTATACCGACAATGCTGAAGGAGTTATGGCCAAAAACGCTTCAGGAAAACTCGCGATTACTCAAGTTACCCTCAACCCAAAGGCGGTGTTTGAGAAGGCAAGAAGCCCCAGCAAAACTGAGCTTGCCGATTTACATAAAGCCGCGCATAGCAAGTGCTTTATCGCAAACTCAGTTAACTCAAACATCACTATCAACCCAGACTTCGACGAGTAATTCAATTCAATATGGCCCAGAGATTTAAGTTTACACTGTCCCGAAAAGACTCACGCTTTTTCCAGCTTGTTAGTTTTTTTGCAAGTCTATTTCCCCTCACTGCACAAGGCTCAATAACCCTGCTGGTCACTGCGCTCGCTCTGAGCGTTTTTGGCTATGGCTCTCTTGACCTAGTGGTTTTTGCACTCTCTATTTGCGCCCTCGCAATTGTTCTTTTTTGTCTTTTTTGTTCCATAATAACCGGAATTATCATCCAGCGTAGAATCCAGAAAGTATTGGTTGATGCTAGTGGCAACCTAAGCTTTGTTAACGTGGAAGCTGGCTACCCAAATGAAACTGGGTTCTCATTACCGTCACTGGGCTTTTTTCCCTTAGTCAAACTGAGCTGGAAAATAGAGACCCCTGATGCCATTGAAACTCGCCTGCGCTTGGAGCGAGACGGCACAATAGTCGAAGAAATTATTCCCCAAAAACGCTTCCTTAGCGATTCAATAACACGGGTTTTTACGGTATCCGATGTTTTAGGCTTTAGTCACTACAATTGGCGGCAAACGCAGTCAATCACAGCCAAGGCCTTGCCGAAGGT
>Ga0208414_1002523_pt1 | contig 11947 bp, 9 predicted proteins | sample AntAceMetag02UKE_FD_184770 | JGI IMG/M metagenome (GOLD analysis project Ga0208414, IMG submission 184770) | Saline lake microbial communities from Ace Lake, Antarctica - Antarctic Ace Lake Metagenome 02UKE (SPAdes) (version 2) | ecosystem: Environmental > Aquatic > Non-marine Saline and Alkaline...
CGACGATCGAGCCAACAGCCAAAGCCAGCTCCACCGCCGAACCAATGGAAACATCCGCCACCACAAAATGCCTGCAAGCCATGGCCAGAGACTCCGCATAACAAGTCGGACACCGTCTTTCACGAGGAAGCCAATTCCTAGTTCTTGAGGATTCAACTCAGTCGCCGAACTAACGTTCGCATCACCGTCGCGCTCAGCGGTGAACAACCAATCGGTGCGCCACGTTGGGCTGCAGCGGTTGCGCACCACTAGTCGAATAAGACTGCGTTCGCCCATTACTCGTGACCTCGAACTTCAACAACTTAGGCGTAACCGTATTATAGGTATCCGGCGTGATCGTCCAACCGTCCGTAGTGCGGTCAATCCGCCCTTCGAACCGTCCATCAAAGCGCATCTCAATCGTCTCTTTCTCGGAAATGAGCATCACCTCATCCTCGTTCATCACGATGACCCGACTCACCTCGCCTGCGACCCGCCGCACCCACCATCCCGCGTCATCCGCAATCTTCTCATCGTGGTCCGGCCAGTCCGCCAAACTCCACGTAAATTGATCTATCTCACCCGCCTCCGTCTTGATCTCAACGGTAAACCCATCCGCGCCGTCTTCGATGACTCGGGCAACCGATTGTCGCCGTTTTTTGTCGATCGAAGGCGTGACCACCAGTACCGACTTAAACGGAAAATTTACCGTACCCGATTTAACCAACGCCGGCGCCGGATAGCAACGCACTGGATCCATCGGCGAATGATTACCTAACGCGCCGACCCAGCCGCGACCACCCGGCTGCCAGTCCACAAAACGGGGATACTGTCGCGGGAAAGTCGTGCCGGGAAACTCCGTGTCCCCCTCCACCACTTCCGAGCTCAACCCTTCCCCAAAAACCTGCACCAAATCGAGCATGGCTCGGTTGGGCGCGACCACCTGAGTGCGTTCGTCGCGAAACCGCACCTCATTCCCCACCATGAACTGCAAGTTGCTCTCCACCCGGTGCTCCCCTTCGCCATAAAGCGCATCGAGGATGATCCAATACTCCCCCTTCACAAAGAACACACTACGCCGCCACATTGCATCCAAGCGGTTGTTGCGAAACTCATAGGTGCCCTCCAGAAAATCGTAAACCGGATTGGTGACCCAACGGTTTTCCAAGATATCAAACGCGTAGTGCCGGTCCCAGCCCGTGTTCGGGTCGATGCCATTCACCGTGATCACGTTATGCAAAAATCCCAACCGCATGTCATAGCGTGGCCCCGGTTCCTTGGAAGTATAAAGCGACGTGCCGGGATCAACCACAAACGCCGCCCCATCGGCCGACAGGGTGATGCTCAATTTATCCGCGTGTTGATGGTTAGTGCCAAACGGTCCCGCATCCATCGACAGGTATTGCGCGTCCTCATGCCAACCGTCGCGCATCGCGTAGTATCCGCTTAAATAATACGGATTCGATTTAAACGGAAACGAAAGCATGCCATCCGCCCGGTCCCGCGCCGTCGGCTCATCTGCGATCCGGGCTAGGTCCGGCCGATCAAACAACTCGGCCCCTTTTCGCAGCAGGCGGTCCCGGATGTCGTAGATGCCGTGGTCGCCATAGCGCGGGATCCCCCGGTCGGGTTTCATCATCCCCACGTGCGCATCAAAAATCGCTTCCAATTTGGGCGATATGCGTGCCTTAGCCGGCGACTCCGGTAAGGACTCAAACATCTTCCGACACATCATTAGCGTGCCCTCGGAATACCCCAGCGTGAGCTCGATCAAGAACTCCCGCGGGTAGAAGGCCATGTCCAAAAACCCTTCCAACAGCGCCGTCGCATCATTTTCCCAAAATACCGCCGACTTGGCTTCGGGATACTGCAGCGACGCATACAAGATCGAACCCGCATTGCCGAGCGTGCCGTTGTGCAGCCCCAGAATTTTATGGGGCACCAACCAGTCCACCTCATCCCAAAGGTATTGCAGGATGCGCAGATAATTTTCATCCGACAACGACGGCGACTCCCGCAGGTGCGCCAAAACGTCGATCCACCGCTTCACCCGCCACTGCAGCAAAACCCAGTTCCACGGGTTCTTATTCGACGGCACCTGCACATGATAATCGACCGCCTTGGACAGCGGCACGTTTTCGATGAAATCGAACATATCCCGCACCATCGCTGCCGCATAACGCTCATCCTCGGTGGTGTTGTAAGCCCGCATCATGTAATCGAAATGCGGAAACCGGGAGAGCGTATAAAAAGCCTTCGGCGCATCAAACCAAGGCAGTTTGTCTGGCAGCTCAAATACGCCCGTGCTCTCGGTGATAACATGCTCGATCGCTTTATCGGATTTCGCGATATCTTCATTGGATGCAATGGCCGTGGTCGAAACCTCCCACAGCGGAGTCAAGGGCTCCCGCGAACGAAAGTAACCCGCCGCGACCTTAATCACCTCCGCCCGCGGCGGCTCATCGCCCAACCGCGCAATTTCCCCTGCCACCGCACTCGCGGGATCGAGTTGCGCCACAAAGCGCGGCAACCAATCATCCGCGACCTCCTGCGCCCTCGCCGCCGAACCCAAGCCACCCGAACCGACGATGAATAAAAGAGAGAGCGTCCAGTGTTTCATAGTCAGGGGGCCACGCGCCGGATTCGGCAAAGGTTACACGTTGGGAGTTTCCCAACAAACGAAACCCAACGCCTTCTCCCCCGACCTAGCGAGTCCCGACCTTCTGAAAGAGTATGAAAATCACCTCCTCAGTCGCACCCTTTGCCCCTTCGCGCTAGCCTCCCCTCTCCCCATCTTGCTCCGCATCGGCCAACCCATTCACTCAGGTCTCTCGAAACCCTGATGATCCCACACCGCGGAACCATCGCCATCGCGATGCCGTTCGTGCGGTTGGGCTTGGGGACGCTCCTGCTCGCCGTTGTGCAGTTTCAACATTCGAACATCGGCCTCCCCGAGAAATTGGACCGCATAATCCGCTGGGTTTTCGTCATCCCCGCCCTTCACAAAGTGCATCATTCCGTTAGACGCCATCAGGCCGATTCCAACTACAATTCCCTATTCTCTTGGTGGGATCGATTGTTTCACACCTGGCTCCTGATGCCCCCAGCCGAACGCCCCCAAAAATACGGTGTCAAAGACTAGAGTGACCCTAGACAGATCTAGCCCTCATCCCTGACCACGCAATAGGTCCACAAATAGCCCTGTGGCTTTCCTAAATTGCCCACACACCCAACCCAACAGATACGACCCGTAACGTATCACGCGAGGATTCTTAGCTAAGCGTGCCTCAAGACGATCGTTCAAAGAGACGACGCACATAGCCACTGGCATGCTCACTTGGGATACTATGCACTGCCTCCAGAGTCCACGGGGTATCGTAGCCGAAGAGAATCGAATAGGATTTCAAGTAAGGGCGCAGTAAGTCTTCATCATCAGCCGTAAACCATTGTCGCCAGCTCCCAGCCGCTCGCGTGCGAACGACTCGTTGAAAACCCCGATCGACCTGAATCTCACTAGGTAATGACCACCCTAAAAAAGACTCCAAGTCCATCACCTTACCCGCAACCATATCCTCGTAGCGATACACATAGGCCTCGGACATCCATCCATTCACCCGCCCAAACTCGCCTAACCTCCTCTCGAATCTTTCCAATAATTTACCGATTGAGCCGTCACACCCAGGGTTCCAAATAGCCACATTTTCCAACAGGCTCTTCATCGAAACTTGGGCAGGGTTCCGTTCCTTTTGCTCAAGCAGTGCCAACCAAGCCTCTTTCTCCACTGGAGCGAAGTCATCTCGCCGCTGCCAAGCACTGTAAAGCATCGAACTAACTAGGATGTCCCGAGGATCGCGAACCAACATAATTTTCTTGTGATAGGAACGGGTGAGCTCTGGATCGAGGGAGACTTTCCAGTCCGTGGTAAGAACCTTGCAGATCAGCCCACCTTTGTGCGCAACAACATCGGCCATCGCATCGTTATTTTTAGGTTCAAAAGCACCGTAGAGTGCCTTGCGAGGAAGTGATTTCTTAATCAGGAAATACAACGCGGTTGATCCACACTTCCCTGTTCCGACGATCAAGATGCGCGGACCTCGCTGCCGAATAGACGACCGGGCATCGCTGGCCGCCACCCAACGATCCCACCAGCGATCAAACCGACACTTAACATATCGAATCTGTTGCCGCACACGTAAAGCAAGAGGACCGGTTGACACCTCTGGGGATCCGAAAGCCTTTTCAGCCAATGACAAGAGTCGAGTGCGCCGCACTGGAGAGGGCACTCCGGGGATACGGGGTTCCGAATCAGTGTTCGTTCTTCGTGGAAGCGTCGTCGAAATGAGCGGAAAGTCATGACCAAACCAACGCCGATCGTGGCCCATTGCCCGCAAGATAAATCACTCCAGATCAGACCTCACCCTCCGACCACCTCGCCCGCCCCAGCCTCCTGAGTGCCTCACTCCCAATAGAAATCTCCAGAGCCTCACCCTCCTGCCGTGTAACGATTGTAGACAAAAGACTCTGCCCCTAAGTCAAAAAATAACCACTTCAGTGCTTCAGCCCTCAGTACGAAGCGGTAGCGGAGTAATTCGTGTCCATTCGTGGTTAAAAAAATCCTTCGACTGCTCCCGCAACTTTCGCTCGAATCCACTCTGCTCGCGCCCTGCCTTCACCCCGCGTTCCACTTTATCCGTCTACCTCCTACATGACCGTCCTTTCCTGTTTTGCTCCCGTCTCGCTTCGTCGTGTCAGTTTCACCGCCCTCCTCGTCGCTGGATCCGTTTCCCCTTCGCTCTTCGCTCAAAACGGTGACCGCGAGGGCGACCCGCAGCAGCCCCCCCCCGAGCACTGGGTAATCCCACCCGCTCCCGCCCTCTCCGTCGAAGATGCCCTGAAGACCTTCGACGTCGCCCCCGGTTATAAAATCGAGGTCGTCGCCGCCGATCCCCTGATCTTCGATCCGGTCGCAATTCAAATCGGACCTGACGGCCGTATCTGGGTCGTAGAAATGCGCGGCTACATGCCCAACGTAGAAGGCGACGGCGAAGACCAACCCGTCGGCACCATCGCCGTGCTCACCGACACCGACGGCGATGGCCGCATGGATAAACGCAGCGAATTCGCCTCCGGCCTCATCATGCCTCGCGCTCTCGCTCTCGTCCGCGACGGCGTCCTCGTCGCCGCCCCCCCCTTCCTCTGGCACTACCGCGACACCGATGGCGACGAAGTCTCCGACGAACGCACCGTCGTCTCCGATGACTACGGCGACACGGTGAATCCCGAGCACACCGCCAACGGCCTCATCTTGGGCCACGACAACTGGATCTACAACGCCAACCACAGCGCGCGCTTTCGCTACCAAGACGGCGAATGGGAGCGTGAAGACGCCCCTAGCCGCGGCCAATGGGGACTCGCCCAAGACGATCGCGGTCGCCTGTTCTACAACACCAACAGCAATCCTCTTCGCGGCGATCTCTTCCCCGGACGTTATCTGCTCCGCAACCCGGAGCTCTCCGGCGCCAAAGTCACCAATTTCGAAATTGCTCCTTCTTCCTCCGTGCCCGTCTTCCCCGGCCGTATCACCCCTGGCGTCAACCGCGGCTACAAGATCCTCGACGAAAACGGCTACCTCAAAACCGTCACTGCCGCCTGTGGTCCCATCATCTATCGGAGCAACCTCCTCGGCGCCGACACCTACGGCGACGTCTTTGTGGCCGAGCCGTCCGGCAATCTCGTGAAACAACTGCGCCTTGAAGAGACTCCCGATGGAGGACTCGTCGGCCGCAACGTCTACCAAAACGACGAGATTCTCACCTCGACCGACGAACGCTTCCGCCCCGTCAATCTCTACAATGGCCCCGACGGCTCCCTCTACATCGTGGATATGTATCGCGGCATCCTCCAACACCGCATCTTCGTCACCACTTTCCTTCGCCACCAAATCCTCGACCGCGGACTCGAACAACCTCTCGGCATGGGCCGCATCTACCGCATCGTGCCGGAAAATCACGTGCCGTCCGCGACGCCCAACCTCGCCACCGCCTCCACCGCTGAGCTCGTCCGCGCCCTCGCTCACCCCGATGCCTGGCGCCGCGAAACCGCCCAACGTCTCCTCGTCGAGCACGGTGACAAATCCGCCGCGCGCGCCCTTCGCCAACTCATCACTGTCCACACCGGCCCGGGCCGCATCAACGCCCTTTGGGCGCTAGTGAGCCTCGACGCCCTCGACGAGAGCACCCTCCTGTCCGCCCTCAAATCGCCCGACATCGATCTCGTCATCAACGCGCTGCAAGTCGCCGAACCGAACCTCATCGCCAACGCTCCTGCGATCATCCAGGCCGCTATCGCTGCGACCGGTCACCCCTCCGCCGTCGTCCGGCGCCAAGCCGCCCTCTCCATCGCCTACGCCCCCGCCGATATCGCCCTGCATGAGCTCGCCCACCTCGCCGCTCACGACGACGCCATCATCGGCATGGACGCCGCCATTGTAAGTGGTCTACGCGACCAGGAACTCGCCCTCATCGAGTCCCTCGTTACCCACCACTCCCTCAAATCCGCTCGCAAGACCGCGACCATGGCCGCCGCCACCATTGTTGCCCGCCGCGATCCCGCTCAGCTCACCGCGCTCCTCGCCCATCTTGAAAACGCCGATCCTAAATCGCCCCTCGCCGCCGTAATCATTGCCGGCATCGAGCGCAACAGCTCCGGCAAAAAGGGCGAACGCCAACGCATTAAACTCCCCATCGAACCGACCGGCCTGATCGCGTTTGCGCTCAAAGCCCCCAGCGCCGAACTCGACGAAATCATCAGTCTCATCGATGGCCCTAATGCTCAAAGCAAGATCGCCAAAGCCACCCCACTCACCGCCGCCGAACAGCTCCGGTTTGACCAAGGCAAAGCGACCTTCGCCCTCTGCGCCGGCTGCCATCAACCCAACGGCCAAGGACTCACTGGCCTCGCCCCTCCACTCGTCGGTTCTCGTTGGGCCACCGGCGACCCCGCCATCGTCGCGGCCATCGTGCTGAAAGGCAAAGAAGGCAACGGCCTCGTGATGCCTCCGCTCGAAGCACTCGACGACAACAGTCTCGCCAACGCCCTCACCTACGTCCGCCGCTCTTGGGGCCACACCGCCTCCGCCATCTCCCCTGAACACATCGCCGAGGCCCGCAAAACCCACGCCAACCGCAACGCCCCCTGGACCGACGCCGACCTAGAAAAACTCAAATAACCCCGGGCCCTCCATGTGGGTCGGGCTTTACGCCCGACATTCCCTGCCCCTCCGCCACCCTTCCGCTCACTCCTCGCGCTCGCCTACAAAAACTCAAATACCCCCCCCTGGGCTCTCCATGTGGGTCGGGCTTTACGCCCGACATTCCCTGCCCCTCCGCCCCCCCTCCGCTCACTCCTCTCGATGAAAACACCCCACCTCCTCCCTCTTCTCGCGCTCGCCTAGAAAAACTCAAATACCCCCCCCTGGGTTCACCATGTCGGTCGGGCTTTACGCCCGACACCCCCTGCCCCTCGTCCTCCCCTATCTCCGTGCCTCCTCCGTATTCTCAGTAACCAAACTCCCTGCCCCGCATCCCCCAAAAAACCAGTGCGTTAGCCCACATTGCGTAGTCGGTAGACGAAGCCTTTCGTGTCCATTCGTGGTTAAAACAATCCTGCCTCACAGCCAACCTCCCCTTCCCCTTCTCTCTCTCTCTCTATGAAAACACCCCACCTCCTCCCTCTTCTCGCGCTCGCCTAGAAAAACTCCCCTAAGACCTCCCCCGGGTTCACCATGTCGGTCGGGCTTTACGCCCGACACCCCCTGCCCCTCGTCCTCTCCTATCTCCGTGCCTACTCCGTATTCTCAGTAACCAAACTCCCTGCCCCGCATCCCCCAAAAAACCAGTGCGTTAGCCCACATTGCGTAGTCGGTAGACGAAGCCTTTCGTGTCCATTCGTGGTTAAAACAATCCTGCCTCACAGCCAACCTCCCCTTCCCTTTCTCTTTCTCTATGAAAACACCCCGCCTCCTCCCTCTCCTCGCGCTCGCCGCCGCCTTCCTCGCGAGCTCCGTTGCGACTCACGCGAATCATCACAAAGAAGACGGCTTCGTGCCCCTGTTCGACGGCAAGACTCTCAACGGCTGGCACACCGTCGGTGGCACCGGTGAATTCAAAGCCGAAAACAACCTGATTGTCGGCTTCGGCGAAAACGTGAAAGGCAACACCTTCCTCCGCACCGACCGCACCTACCAAGATTTTGACTTCCGCGGCTCTTTCAAACGCGAAGACGGCAACTCCGGTATCATGTATCGTGCCGCTCAAAAACCCGGCGAGAACGGCCGCGTCTTCGGTTACCAATACGAACACGGCAACAAACCCGAACGCGCTTGGACCGGTGGCCTCTACGATGAAGCGCGCCGCAAGTGGCTCCAGCCCCACTCCACCGATCCTCGTGGTCAAGCCGCCTTCACCGCCCAAGGCCAACGCCTCATGCAATGGGGCGAATGGAACGACGTGCGCATCCACTGCGAAGGCAACGTCACCAAACTCTGGCTCAACGGCGAACTTCGGGTTCACTTCGTGGATACCGATCCCGATCACAATACCCTCGCAGGCTTCTTCGGTCTCCAAGTTCACTCCGGCACCAAGAGCCTCGTGAGTTGGAAAAACCTCCGCATCAAAGAACTCAACCAGTAGCTCTCCCCCTTCTCCTCGCGCTTCGACCTCCTGCCGCAGCGCCCCCTTCTCCCTTCCAAATCATGAGTGTCGATCATCCCGAGTTAATCGACATGATTAACCAATCTCGCACCACCAATGCGATTAGTTTAGTCATTTCGGATCACCTCCCCTGGGATGACGTCGGCACCCACGCTGCAGTCCTCCAAAAGAAAATCCAACGGTATCTCCTTTTCATCAAAAACGGCGAAATCCTCAAACTACATCCCCACTCGGCATCCGATAAAAAGATCATTGAAGTCTATTTCCTCGTCGACCCGCCCCCCGGCTCCGCGACCAAGTTCCTCCAAGACATGAAACGCTTCGTCAATCTCGCCGGCGTCGGCTTCCGCTACCAACTCTTCGACGGCACCATCTAAAAAATCCTGCCCCTCGGCCAAAAAACAACTCAGTGCGTCAACCCTCATTGCTTAGTCGGTCGACGAAGCCTTTCGTGTCCATTCGTGGTTAAAAACCCCTGCCTCTCAGCCGCCCCACCCACCTCCCCTATGAAAACACCCACTACCCTCACCCTCGCCGCCACCGCTCTATCCCTCCTCTTCTTCGCCGCCTGTAGCGCCCCCGAAGAAAAGCCTGCTGAATTCGTCGAACTCTTCGACGGCAAAACCCTCGACGGCTGGACCGCCCACGGTGGCGGAAACTTCTACGTCGCCGACGGTATGATCGTCGGCGAATCAGTCCCCCTCTTGCCCAACAGTTTCCTCCACACCAATCGCCCCTACGCGAACTTCGAATTGGAACTCGAAGTGAAAATCGATTCCCTGCTCAACTCCGGCATCCAGATCCGCAGTGGCACCTACGCTGAAGAAACCACCACGCAACGCTGGGGCGGCATCGTCGACGAAAACGGCGAACGCACCGGCATGAAAGAACGCGTTTGGGAAAAAAATCGTTATTGGGGCTACCAAGTCGAAATCGATCCGACTATCCGCGGCTGGAGCGGAGCCCTCTACGAAGAAGGTGGCCGGGGTTTCCTCCACACCCCCGGCGCTGATGACACCGTGAAACAAGCGCTCAAAATCGACGACTGGAATCAGTTCCGTATCATCGCCAACGGCGACCACTTCCAGACCTGGATCAACGGCGTTCCCATCGCCGACGTGCACGACAGCCTCACCCCCACCGGCACCATCGCCCTCCAGCTCCACGGTATCGGCAAAAGCAAAGAAAAGACCGGACAAAAAGTCCGTATGCGCAACGTCCGCCTCAAAGAACTCTAATCCGCCCGACCCCGATCGCCCGTTCCGTCGTGTCCATCATGCCTGCCAAAGCTTCCGCGACGGCGGATCGTGGTTAAAAAAACCCTGCCTCACCGCCACCCCGCCTCTTCCCCCTCTACGCGCCAACCGAGAAAAACAAAATAAGCCCCACCACCACCATGGTCCCCACGTGGGTCGGGCTTTACGCCCGACACCCCCTGCCCCTCAGCCCCAAGAAACCCAGTGCGTTCGCCCCCACTGCGTAGTCGGTAGACGGAGCCATTTGTGTTCATTCGTGGTTAAATCAACTCCGCCCCACCGCCCCCATGAAATTCAAAGCCCAGATAAACGGGAAGCCGATCAAGAATCCTTTCCTTAAACTGGCGGTGGGAATCGTCGGCGTGACGCTACTGAGTTCTCTCCTCCTGTTTCTGGCCCTCCCCCTCATCGGACTTCTTGCCGTTGGCGGCGTCGTCGCGCTCGTCGCCCTCCCCTTCGTCGCTCGTTTCGGTAAAATCTCTCAAATCAGAAAAAATGCTAAACCCGTCGGCTCCCAAAAACCCGAGCCTCGTCTGGTAGAGCCCACCGATCCCCCATAGCTCCCTCGCCAGCCCCCCCCCTGCCACCACTCTTGCCCCCCCAACAATGCCCTTCCGATCAAGCCACTTCATCGCTGCCTCTCGGTCATTGGACATTAGCCATCGGTCATTGATTATTTGCGCGAAGTGCTTCGCCACTCTCCTCTTCGTCATCGGTTCCATCGGAACACTCACCGCTCATCCCGATCATGATGGAGCGGTCCCGCCATCAAGCGCCATTGATCTCCAGACCGGCCAGGAAATCACTGGCCACAACGGCCTCCGCTACCGCGTCAATCGCGAGTGGAGCAAGGCCGACCGCGCAATCGCTCCCGTGACCAACGCGCACGCCATGATCGAGGATAACCAAGGCCAAATCTATCTCGTCACCGACGACATGGCCAACGCCTTCATCGTCTACGAAAAAGACGGCACCTACGTCCGATCGTTTGGCGCCGAACTCAAAGGCGGACACGGTATCGACCTCATCACCTTCAACGGCGAAGAACACCTCATCCACGTCGACGCCGGCTGGCACCAAACGAAACCCAGTGCGTGGGAATTCGAACGCACCAACGGCGCCGTCACCATTCTCCGCAAAGATGGCACCATCGTCCGCCGCCTGCCGTCGCCTCATGACCTCGGAATATTCGCCGCCGACACGCCCTATCAACCCTGCGACATCGCCATCACCCCCGATAACGACATCCTCGTCGCCGACGGCTACAGCACCGACAAAATCCTTCACTTCAAACCCGACGGCACGCTCGTTCGCGTCTGGGGCGGCGCCAATCCCGGCCACCCCGGTCACCTTGAAAACGCCCACGGTATTTCCATCGATAGTCGCGATCCGCAAAACCCCAAAGTCTGGGTGAGTTCCCGCACCGAAAATAAACTGAAAGCCTTCACCATCGAGGGCGATTGGCTGGAGACCATCCACCTCCCCGGCACACTTCCCGGACAAGCCTTCATCCGCGACGACAAACTCTACACCGGCATCTGCTGGTCCCTCGAAAACGGCGTGGGCGAACGTCTCCCCGAATCGGGTTTTGTGGTGGTAATCGACCCCAAAACCCAGCGCGTCCTCTCCGCCCCCGGTGGCACCCCACCCGCCTACATCGACGGCAAACTGCAACCCCTCCACCAAGCCGAAAACATCTTCAAACACGTGCACGACCTCTACGTCGACGACGCCGGCGACATCTACGTCGGCGAATGGAATTCCGGCAATCGCTACCCCTACAAACTAGAGCTCATCCGCGATTGAGCACGATAGCGCCCCGGCGCCAATGAACCCCGCGGTAGCCCAAATCCAACTCGGCAGGATCAACCAACCCCCACCGACACCGCCCGCTGCAGCGAATTCACCCGCCACGAGTCAGTTGTCACCCCATCCCCCCGTGGGTCGGGCTTTACGCCCGACATCCCCTGCCCCACCGCCGTCGCACCCAGCGCCCCCGGT
>Ga0208414_1002526_pt1 | contig 11929 bp, 6 predicted proteins | sample AntAceMetag02UKE_FD_184770 | JGI IMG/M metagenome (GOLD analysis project Ga0208414, IMG submission 184770) | Saline lake microbial communities from Ace Lake, Antarctica - Antarctic Ace Lake Metagenome 02UKE (SPAdes) (version 2) | ecosystem: Environmental > Aquatic > Non-marine Saline and Alkaline...
TCAACACCGGCTATTGTATTCTTCATCCTTTGGACTCCTTTATGTTTTGTGTCAGAACAAACATATTAGCTCACTTCTCAGGAAGTGGGGGGAGTCCAATTATCTTGTCAGCACTCTCTCCAGCATTCCAGCATTGAATTTTTAGTTGACTACTACCTGTCTAACAACCGACCCGATCCACCGAGCTCATAATATACAAGCGGCACAAAATCGACTGCAGTCCAGCCCGCTTCCCGTCCCCACTTGGCATCGTATTTTTCGGTAACATTCGCCGACATCACTTCTTCCAGCTTTTTGCCTTCCTTAATCATAACCAACACTTGATTGCGCACATCCAAAATCATGTCACGAAATTCGATCATGGCATCGCGCCCAACCACCTCCAATCCGTGACCAGGGATTACTTTTGTATTCGGGCCGGACATATCGATGGCCTTATCAAGCGCAGCGATAGTGCCATGCAACGAGCCCCCGTTGAATACATCCATAATCGGGTAGCTGGTAGTTCGAAATACGTCCCCTAAATGCAGCACATCAGATTCAGGAAAATACACAAAGACGTCACCGTCGGTGTGTGCTGGCGGCGCTAGTGTCGCGCGCACGTTTTCTCCGTTCAGATGAAAACTCATCGCGTCATTGAAGGTGATCTCTGGTCGTGCAGATTCCGGTGGCTGTCGAGCGAAACTGCCTCCTCCTCGCGGAAATCGATTGCGCTCCAACAAAAACCTAAACCGCGCGTTATCGTGAGCGAAAATCAACACGCCCATCGCCGCAAGATTCTCATTGCCGCCTATGTGATCAGGGTGTACGTGGGTGTTAAGCAAAAAGCGAATTTCTTCATCCGTGACCTGCTGTACCGCCGCCACCAGACTTTCGGTCAATGGTGCAAAAAGCGAGTCCACCAACAGCACTCCATCGGACCCAATTGACGCGCCAATATTTCCCCCGCCACCGGGGCGTTGAATCATGTATACACTGCCGGCCACATGCTCGATGGTCAGCTCGACCGGCCCCGTGTTCAATCCTGCCTGTGAAAATGCTGTGTTGGAAACCAGCGTTAATACAAAACCCAAGATATGCCCGACGAATTTTGAAATCGTTTTCATGAAACCACCTTTGCTTAGTCCGGCCATTTACTTATACCCACTATTAGTGAATTTTTCGTAATAACAGTGTACAGCTTTTCATTCAAAGCCATGTCGATGCAGCTAGAAATTTTTAACCGATTAAGTGCCACCCAGTGGTAGTTTCGTGGCCGCAAGCGAACATCCCGTAGCTGAAATACCGCGGCAAATCCCATAGTGCTTAGGCCTGCGTTTCAAATCAAGCCATTGCCACCACACATTCCAGTCAGAGACGGTTTAAAAATAGATGGGGATAAATAGGAAATAAATAGGAGATAAATAGGAGATAGCTCAGAAACAGGCGAGCAACAATCATAACTGCGAATCCGCCGATACCTAGCTTCAATCACGAAACCAGCTACCCTAAATTACCCAGCCCAAGCCTAAACAGCTAATCGAAAAATTTAGCCGATGTTTTAGAACTAGCGCTGTCTCTATCTTTTTAGATGAAGCGATTCGTTGTGAAATTCTCCAGCATGATTTTTTAAACTGAGAGTGCCCCTCTATATTCCGTTACGCACCTTTATCTTGATAGGTTCGCGATATCAGCTTCAGCGGCTATGTAGCCGAATGAAGCCCAGCTACTTCCTTGGAGAATGCTTCGTAGCATTTGATCAGATTTTTCTTTATCGCCGTTGTAATAGTGATAATTTGCAATTCCGTAAGCCACAGCGGCATTGGAAGGGTCGTCACCGTTAGCTGCCATCATTTCATTCATCGAGATTTCTTCTCGATACAATAAGCAAAGTTCGTGATAGCTCATGTTTTCGATGATGGTCATGTTGCGACTGATATCAGTCAAAACAGCAGCAGCGGCTTCGGGGTTGCCCATACGCCGATGAATCATATAGATCCAATGGCCAGTGGATACTAAATTATCGTCATTGCCGCCTATCGCATAGCCACTTTGAAATGCTTCCAATGCTTTTGGCCAGTCTTGCTTTAAATAGTAGGCTAGCCCTAGGTGATACCAGATGTTGCCATGCGTTGTAGTGAGGGGGATATTCATGGCGTTGGGTAAGCCGTCCGCTTCGATTTCGTTTTCTTGATCTTGAATCAATGTCGCTGCCGTTTCAAAGTCCTCTATAGCTCGATCAAACTCTCTTATTGATATGTATCGATGTCCGCGGTGGCGATACATGCGAGCATCCAGAGGATGCAACACTATCCCTTCTGAGTACACCAAGATTGCGGCCAGATAGTTACCGGTGTAAGCAAGCCGCCTCCCATACCAAATAATGGCATCGGCATTTGAAGGATCGCTGTCATAAGAATTTTTGGCTAAGGTGAGGCTTTTTAGCGAGCCTTCACCAGCCTGTGCTGAAATAAGAGCTTGACCGCTAAGAGAGTAGCCTTGAACGTCTTTTGCTGCGGCTTGTGAATCAGCGCTTGTGCAGTGTGTAAACTGTAAGGTTAAAAACAATAAGATAATTAATCTGATCATAGGGGCTTCCTTCGTCGAGTAGCTATAATTGAGTGACTATGACCAGGTGACTGTGACCAAATGACTATCATCAAGTGACTATCATCAAGTGACTATTATTAAGTACTGCCATTACGTGACTATTATTAAGCGCTGTCATTACGTGACTATAAATTTAGAAATACTATTATCGATTGCAACTAATCGTGACGGCTACTGAATAAAAAAAAGAGCCAGACCCAGTGCCCCCCTTTGTTTTGATCTAATTCTGTTTTCGCCAAGCATATCAGGCCAAGTTAAAGCAAAGTCCTAGCTAACTTCTAAGCTCAAGCCATGTTCCCCAATGGCCATTTTCACAGAATTTGACCGTCCCTGTACCTTGTATCAGTAACTTATAACTGTAAATGCTCTAAGGTAAAATCTTGGGCTTCTTCAGGCGCTTTCCAATTACATAAGATCGTGATGAATCAACCAGAGCAAAACGTTTAATCGCATTGCGGCCCAGCAGCATGCGAAATCTCATATCATCTCGTGAGCTAAGAGTTATTTCGATAGGCCATTGATGTTCACCGATACTAAGAGGCGTTTGAATAACCCATCGATCTTCCTTGTGACCTCCTGAATCGGTCACTGTTCTTTTGTCGAGAACATCTGCAGTACAAGTGACTACGAGTTCAGTATTAAGCTGTTTCGGGTGAATCTGAAATTCCACGCGCTGCTGCCCATTCTCGAAAAAAGGCCGTATTGAAAAAGCATGCAAACAAGAAGTCCGAGCTCCGGTATCGACTTTGGCTTTAACGGGGGGCAGATCTAAATCAGGAAGGCGAATCCATTCCCGCCAACCTACTATCAGTAAATTATCATCTGTCATACGTTTCTCTATTAGGCCATCGACGGTGGCACCTAGCTGGCACAAAGCACAAGCGATGTGCTGCGCATTATGCCATAATATTCCATTACCGCACTATACAAGGAACACAATATGAAGCTCGCTATTCTTTCCAGAGGGCCCCGTTCATACAGCACACGGCGCCTTAAAGAAGCGGCCTTGCAACGCGGTCACGACGTTAAAATTCTTGACACGCTCAAATTTGCCATCGACCTTCAAAAAGGCGCCCCTGATCTTTACTTTCGCCAAAAAAAGTTGAGTCACTACGATGCTGTTTTGCCCAGAATTGGCGCATCTATCACTTATTACGGAACCGCCGTGGTACGTCAATTTCAAGAAATGGATGTATTCTGCGCAAACACCGCTCACGGCATAATGAATTCTCGCGATAAACTACGTAGCTTGCAGATACTAAGTAGGCATCACGTTGGTATCCCGCGCACCACCTTTGTCAGTGACAAAAAAGATGTTTTGCCCGCTATCCAGCGAGTCGGCGGCGCGCCGGTGGTGATAAAGCTTATTGAGGGCACACAAGGAATCGGAGTGCTTCTAGCAGAGACAAGCAAAGCGGCCGAGGGCATTATTGAATTGCTGCAAAGCCAAAAACAAAATGTCTTGATTCAAAAATTTGTCGCTGAAAGCAAAGGCAAAGACATCCGCGCATTCGTTGTTGGCGACCGAGTAGTAGCCGCAATGAGACGAGTCGCTCAAGGGCAAGAATTTAGAAGCAATGTACATCGAGGTGGAATTGCCGAACCTGTCGAATTGGACGAGCAATATACCGAGACTGCTGTGCGAGCTGCTCAGATTTTGGGCCTTCAAATTGCCGGCGTTGATATGTTGGAAGGCGCAACCGGCCCACAAATTATGGAGGTCAATTCTTCGCCTGGATTGGAAGGAATCGAGACATGCACAGGTCTTGACCTTGCTGGCGCGGTTATCGATTACATCTCAGCCCGAGTAGATTTCCCCGAAATAGACATAAGGCAAAGACTGACCGTCAGCAAAGGCTATGGCGTCAGTGAAATATATGCCCCAGAAGGCTCACCTTTCGTTGGAAAAACAATCAAGGAAACAACCCTAACCGAGCAAGATATCAATGTTCTTACGCTATACCGGGGCAATAAAGTCATACCGAATCCGAGAAGTGATCGCGTTATCGAAGCGGACGACAAACTATTGTGCTTTGGTAAGCTGGAGTCCATGCGAAAAATGATTCCGAGGAAATCTAGAAGGCGTAGACGCCCAACGGTGATAGATTTAGTGTCAGAAGTGGCAGATTCACAGCACGCTGAGAACCCAGAGGGATTGGATAGTAAAGACGAATAAAGCCTCGCTGGGCTAAATAAAAAGTTCAGCCCAGCGAACGCGTGTTACTCAAATTAATTGCCGCGAATCTTTACACGAGCACTCCTTCAAAAGGAACTGCAGAAGTTATCTTCTGACCATAAAGCGAATCACGTAAGCGGGCTTGCTTTGCCAACGAGCCTTCACGCTATCCTAGGTTTAGTGCCAACTGTGAATGCATTTAGATTTATTCATTTGCTGCCTTTTTATTCATCGACTATTTTTTCATTCATCTATTTTTTCATTCACTTATTGCCACCGTGTTTACTTTTTGCTGCCCAAACCTCTAGATACTAACGGCTGCTTACTGGGCCCTAAAAAAACGTCAAATTACGCCTTCCGTCAGAATTCACTCCTCCAGAAAATAGTCAGTCTATTGAGCATTCTAACTGACTCGCGCTTCATGCAGTAATACCTACAATCTTATGAACTTCACATCACCGAGAGCTCAAATTATGCGGAAATGGACCAAACGGATCACCGAAAACATCCCACTTTAGACTCCTACGCATCGAACATGGTGGAATGTTATACTCTCCATTAAGGCTGATCGCGCACTTAATAAAGCTATCATCTCGAAAGTCGCTATTTCTGCTGTCCTGCTATATTAATAGCCCAATTGAAAGGTGGGCCAATTAATATGTGGTTCATGAAAAGCACATTAATCTATAGAGCAGTTAATCTTCCGGTAATAATTAGCCCAATGCGCGCAGCTCCTGTACAAAAATCTTTCTATAGCCGAAAACAGTGTTTTTGCCTTATCTCTCTATGTCTAAGTCTGTGCCTAAACACGGTTAGTTTAAAAGCAGCGCAAAGCACTAATTTGACAATCAACGGGGCCACAGACCTGCTAGAGAGGAATTTACGAGCCCATATTGATATCCCAACCGCTAACTGCCAAACGTCGCAGGCTAGACTTAATCGGTTCATCCCTGAAATAAAACAGGATGTCGCTCGAGCCGCTAGGGCACTGGGGTACTATTTGGCAGAAAGCACCGTGGATTTTTCAGAAATCGAATCTTGCTGGGCTCTTAATGTTGATATCAGTCCCGGTGAGCCGGTTTTGCTGTCTAGAATAGATATCGATATTCGCAGTGACGATCGCCTGTTTCGCGAGGTCCTGAATAGCCTGCCGCTAGCCACAGGCGATCAGCTGAATCAAAAAAAATACGAGCAGATTAAAACCAATCTCAGCTCAAGAGCAGTAGAAGTTGGCTTTTTTGCCGCGCGATTTGAAAAATCACAGCTGCTACTGGACTTAGAGGAGAAAACTGCCCAAGTCGCCATAGACTTCAATCCTGGGCAACGCTATCGATTCGGCGCCGTGCAACTGGAACCTATAAATTTTTTATCAGAGGACTTCATTCGCCGATTCGTGGGATTTGAGGAAAATGCTTATTACTCCTCCGATGCGCTCATCAATCTGCGTAACTCCCTCAGCGAGAGTCAGTATTTTGCTAATGTCACTGTGACGCCAGCACTAAACACCAATCAGGGTAGCGGCATACCCATTAATGTCGCTTTAGAGCCTCGCCCTCAGCGGGTTTACTCCGCTGGCGCGGGCCTAACCACGGATATTGGCCCCAGAGTTAGTTTGAACTATGAGAACCGGTACCTTAATCCAAACGGACACAAATTAGAATTAGGCTCTCGCGCTTCGCCCATAGAGCAATCTGCAGATTTGAGCTACACGATTCCTCTAGCAAAACCTGCTACCGAGAGCATTCGTTTTGCTAGCGGCATTCTTAGAGAAGACAACGACACCTTTAAAAACTTAACGTATAAAATAGGCTCGGTGTATAGCTTTATCAATCAATCAGAATGGCGGCAGAACTACTCGATAAATTTCCAACACGATGAATTCCAGATTGCTGACCTAGACGAAGTTGCCGACCTGCTTATCGGTGGCGTTAGCCTCGCCAAAACCCAAGCCAATGATGCCCTTTATCCAACTAAGGGCTGGCGCCTTTTTGGCCAAATAAGAGGAGCCTCCTCGTCCTTATTTTCAACAGAGACATTTCTACAGTTCAATCTTAACGGCAAGTTGATTACAACGTTAGGGCCTGGCCGTTTGCTTAGCAAGTTCGAGCTTGGCACTACTCTGGTTGATGATGGCTCTGAATTACCAGTCTCTGTTCAATACTTCGCCGGCGGCGACCAAAGCGTTCGTGGTTACAGGTATCAATCGCTAGGACCCGAAAATGACACTGGCGACGTCCTTGGCGGCAAGCACCTTATCGTGGCAGGAGTCGAATATGACTTTTCTATCTTTCCCGATTGGAAGCTGGCGGTATTTGCAGACGCCGGTAATGCCTTCTCTGATTTTGGCGAACTGGAATTGAAGAAAAGTATCGGTCTTGGTGTGCGCTGGCTCTCCCCTATAGGACCTATTCGAGTGGATCTGGCCTCGGCGCTAGATGAAGACAATAAATTTCGCGTGCACATCACCATGGGTCCTGACCTGTGAGTAACAGTTTCATAAAGAAACATTGGCGCAAGTTTGCTCTTGCGGTTGCCGGACTATTGACCCTACTGCTCGTTACACTGGGCGGAATTAGTTTTGTGTTAAATACCCAACCCGGCACGCAATGGGTCATATCCAAACTGACTGACAGCTTAAACAGTGACCCTGCGCAAACCGTAGCCTTTGAGGAGGTCTCAGGGACGCTATTTCGAGGATTATCGTTCGGCACGATAGACATTCTGAATGCTTCTGGAAACCTCCTCATCGAAGACCTCAACACTTCTTGGAACCCTTTTTCTCTACTGGGCGGGCAGCTCCTACTATCTGATTTGGATATTTCGACTATAACAATAAATTTGCTTAGCCAAGAAAGCCCTGAACCTAGCCAGAAATTCAGCACTGTTAAAAACCCTTTTCAATTAGGCGCTGCAGTTGAAAGCCTGCGGATCAATAAGATTGAGGTGAACAGTGGCGGCGACAAACAAACGATACACAATATCAAGCTAACTGCCGAACTTAGCAATCAGCAACTTAGCTTAAACAAGTTAGCGCTTAATACCGAAGAAGTTACTTTATCGGGGAGTATCATTCTGGGATTTGCTGACTATCAGCCGCTGCAAGCCACCCTCTTTTGGAACTACGACACGGCGATTAACAACCAAGCACAAGAGCTTGCAGGGCAGCTAGAATTGCGAGGCGACCTTCGTTCTATGCAAGTTGAGCATCAACTACTTTCTCCTTTCATAGTGCAGTCAAGCGGTGTGTTCATTTCAGGATTATTCGATGAAGCTCTGGCATTCGAATTGACTCATGCCATAGACAGTTTAGTGTTGCCCGTGCAGCCTCAATCGCAGTTTGAGCTGAGGAATCTTGAACTAGTCTCTAACGGTAATTTTTCAGAACTATCTCTCGATTTGCGATCGACCTTGTTAAGTGAACTTTTTCCCGCCATAGCCATTGCCTCACAGGCTCGCTATGAAAACTCAAAAATCGACATTGACGCCTTCTCTATTGCTATAGCAGATGACTCAATTTCAGGAACAGCAATTCTAGACTGGGCCGAAACAACCCAGCTTACTGGCAGCTATGTCGTCGATATAGAAAACATAGATTCGATCATCGAATTGCCACAACAACTCGATCTATCGCGCCTGTTTAGCACCGGCACGTTCGAGTCAAGTGTCTTACAAGAAGCAGTTGCCGGTGAATTGGTAATTCAGCAGCTGACCGGGCAACTGGGGGTTTATCCTCTAGAGGGGCAAGGCTCTATAAAACTTAATGATGGTGCCCTCGAGATAAATCAACTCCAGCTCATAACCCAAAGTAACGAACTACTTTTAAACGGCATATATGCAGATAAGCTAGACTTTAACTGGGAGGTAACTGCAAACGCCTTACAAGAAATACTTGTTGATCTGTCCGGCGAGTTATCCGGCAAAGGCAGCTTAACAGGCGATGTTTCTTCGCCTGATATTCAAGGAAATCTGTCTGGGCGCAACCTTGCTTACCTCGACACATCCATCGACAAGTTTGATCTCAGTTTTGCACGAATCGCAGGTCGGATTCAAAGCCAGCTGGATGTTATCTCGCTGGTTTATGCAGATGATTCACGAACCGAGAAGCTCTCCTCCTTAAACTTAAGCGTTACAGGGAGCGAATCTGCTCATCAGATCAATCTTACCGCTAACTCAGATTATGGAGACATAAATATCGAGCTCGCAGGAAGCCTGGCCAGCCCGAGCATTCCTTCTTGGCAAGGGACATTATTGAAAGCATCTGCCGAGACAGTATTAGGTAGTTGGGCAACTAGCGCCGCATCCTCACTCGATGTTTCTGATTCCAGAATAAATATTGGAAAAAATTGTTGGAATCAACAACAAACGATAGCGTGTTTTTCCGTGCGGCGCACCGAAAACGGAACGTTACGAATCACCAGCAGTATCGATAGCTATCCATTAACACTATTTAATGAAGGCGTTAATGCTAATTTTGCCTCAAACTTCGAAGCCACAGAGTCACAGTTGGTTTTATTGCCAAAGCTTCCTTCCGGCGTCACCGTCGACGGAGCCGTTAGCGGTAATTTATCGATAGCGTTAGTGCCAGATAGCGACCCGATTATTGACTTCACATTGAACAGCGATGACGCGCACCTTATAATCGCTGCCCAAGAAATTGCTGCACAGATAAGTAGTGAGAGAAATAACCTAGAAGACACCCTTGTGACGCCTCAGGAATATTCCATGGAAGTTTTAACCTTGGCGGGAAACTCTGCTGAGGGTCTGTGGCAGTTGAGCGCAGACGCCGCATTTCTAAGTGAGAACGTAGACGACAGTGGGATAAATGTTAGAGGTAATTTAAGCGCAGAGCTTACCGTAGATCCTAATCAAGCTCTGACAGGAAATATAACCGCCGGGCTGGAAGATCTCAGGTGGCTGGCAGCCTTTGTCCCCGAACTCTCCAACATTGAAGGGGCATTAAATGGCCAAGTAGATATTGGCGGCAGCATCAGCGCCCCTGCGGTCACTGGAACGCTGGCATTAGAAAATGCTGCGGTATCATTCGACAAACTGGGCATCTCTGTTAACGACATTTCGGCCGAAATTAAAAGCCTAGATTCGGTATCCATACAGTTCACTGGCTCGGCAGGTTCTGACTCAGGCACTATTCAGTACCAAGGACAGTTACTCGACGCCTTAACCGAAGCACGGGTATTGTCAGCCCAAGTCACTGGCAGTCATTTCCAATTAATTAACATTCCCGATTTACAACTTGAAGTCTCTCCTACTTTAACCTTGTCAGCGAATTTGGAAAAAGTTGAGTTAAATGGAAGTCTAAACGTACCAGTATTTAACTTAAGCCTCGAGGAATTGCCAGCGTCCGCAATTGACGTATCCAGAGATGTGGTGATTGTGAAGTACCCCGTATCTAGGCCTGACTTGGCAAGGTCGCTGGCAACATCTGATACTAGGGTTTTTGATATCCCGCTGTCAGGAACTGTTGATATTTCATTAGGTGAGGAAGTTAGCTTTACCGGTTTTGGTATCAAGACAAAACTTGCTGGCAACTTAAATATTCGGCAATCAGCTACGGGTTCTAATCTTACTTATGGAGAATTAAATCTTGTTGACGGCGAGTATCGAATTTACGGTAGATCACTCGGCATCCAACAGGGTAAGTTCCTCTTTTTTGGCGCCTATGACAATCCAGGAATTGATGTTAAAGCCACCAGAAAAGTTAACGGGCAAACAGTTGGGGTGCTAATGAATGGCACGTTGAAGAATATAAACAGCCAACTGTTTTCAACTCCAGCGCTGGCCGATAACGATATCATTTCAGTACTTGTGACTGGGCGCCCTTTCTCTCAGATAGGACAACAAGAAGGGGACGGTGATGCCGTACTTAATGCTATTACTAGCCTAGGTTTAAGTCGCAGTAGCGGTCTAACCAATCAGGTCAGGGGCAAACTGGGCCTTGATGTTCTCGCTGTTAGCAACTCAGGCAACATTAATAACAGTGTTCTCACAATAGGAAAGTACATCACGCCAGAGATTTTTGTACGATATGGCGTAGGCCTATTCGACAGTCAGTCTAAAGTGGCTGTTGATTACTCAATTACCAATCGTATAAAACTTCAGGCCGAGTCAGGTGAATTCCAAAGTCTTGATGTTATCTATTCGGTAGAGCAGTAACCAATCAAAACCATTTCAAATATTCAAACAAAGCCATTTGGGCAACCGGCACTCCTGACAGCGCTAGACAAAAGATAAAAAATGCATTTCTCTTATCAATTTCTGGAACATCGCCTACATTAACTCCCAAAAGCCGAGTTAAAAACCCAAGGGGGAAAATACAGCAGCCACTACCGACAGTATATAGAGGCTCTTAATCATTTTATCGGCCAAGGCATTAGTCAGTTCGTCTTTAGTAATCTATGCCGGCTCACAAATAGAGTCGATGTCTTCTTTGTAACCAATCACCCGGTCAGGTGGACCTTGAATGTATCGCCTGTGAGTAAGGTCCAGCCAAGGTTGATAAGATGTACGCAAGGCTGCGATCACATCTTGCTGGACGGTATATAACGCCGAAAAAAAATTAACTCTCTCTCTTTATCCTAGCCGCTGAATTGGGAACTCAATAAATTTCAAGCAGTGATCAAGCATAGTTAGTGTAGCGGTGAAATCCCCTCCGGCTTTGGATTTCAGTCAGCATCCTGCAATATTCTAATTGTAAGCTGTCAATCTATCTTGCTCGGTTTTTGAAGTTGTAAGTACAAATACAATTGATGCATGTACTCAAGGTCACAGCGCAGTTCAGTCAAAAACACATGGCTATTAAGACGCGGCATATTGATAGCTCTTACTTTTTCAATTAATCAGTCCTTACTGAAAGTCTTAACTCTTTTTAAGCTGCAAACAATCCGTCAGACTCGATGGTTATAAAAAATAATAGCCTTGTACTAGTTCAACTGAGTGCTCCTTTAAAAAGACTAGCTGCTTTGTTCCCGTTACCGTACGCGGCAGATATTCTTGGCGTCGGCGACTTAACGATTGACGCAGTCAGATTGCAACAGGGGCGACTACATAGCCACCTTAAACTAGGACAGCGCAGCAACAAAAACTGTTGCCGCGCTGTTATTTACAGCTCTACAACAATTTCTAATCGCTAAGTGGGATAAAAGCCAA
>Ga0208414_1002528_pt1 | contig 11912 bp, 12 predicted proteins | sample AntAceMetag02UKE_FD_184770 | JGI IMG/M metagenome (GOLD analysis project Ga0208414, IMG submission 184770) | Saline lake microbial communities from Ace Lake, Antarctica - Antarctic Ace Lake Metagenome 02UKE (SPAdes) (version 2) | ecosystem: Environmental > Aquatic > Non-marine Saline and...
GTAAGGCCGCATCTGAGCCTGGGGTTCAAAACCCCGAATCAAGTGCACAAAAAAGCCGATTGCTGATAGCAATCGGCTCCATTTAAACCGTCAACGTATTCTAGGACGGGACAATGTTTTATATGTAGATGTGCTTAGAACAAGGCTACATTGAGTAGCCTTGTTCATCATGGTCAGTAATATCCAAGCCAATCTGTTCTTCATCTTTCGTGACACGTATGCCATTGGTCATTATGCCAACCAACTTAATCAGCCAATAGGTTAGAACAGCTGTATAAAGCGCAACCACGACAATCCCAAGCATTTGAACACCAAGCTGGGACCCCATAGTCATGCCTTGTGCATAGCCATTTCCGCTAAAGATTCCTAAGCTGTCTGAAACCAAAATAGCGGCTAGAAAAGTGCCGACAATTCCGCCAACCCCATGCACTGGAAAAACGTCCAGCGAGTCATCAACCTGTAGTTTCTGCTTTAAATAGTTGGTGCAAACATAGCAAACGATGCCACCGGTGAGACCGATAATTAAGGCGCCGGCGGGCCCGACTGATCCAGAGGCAGGAGTAATCGTTGCTAAGCCAGCGACCATCCCAGTAATAGCGCCGAGACCGCTTGGCTTACCGTATTTGCGCCATTCAATAATCATCCAGGTAAGTGCGCCAGTGGCCGCTGAAAGGTGAGTCACCAGCATCGCCATTCCGGCAGTACCGTCGGCGGCAAGTGCGCTACCTGCGTTAAAGCCAAACCAACCTACCCAGAGCATGCCTGCGCCGGTGAAACTCATAGTGAGATTATGAGGCATCATCGGGGTTTTTAAGAAACCGTCTCGAGGTCCAAGAACAATTGCAAAGACCAAAGCCGCGACTCCAGCAGTGATATGGACTACAGTGCCGCCAGCAAAATCGATCAGGCCAAGCTGTCCTAGCCAGCCGCCGCCCCATACCCAATTGGCAACCGGAAAATAAACGATTAAGGTCCACAGCACGCTAAAAAGAAGCATTGAAGAAAACTTTATACGTTCAACAAATGCACCTACCACCAAGGCTGGGGTGATTATGGCAAATGTCATTTGGAAAGAAGCGAATACAGTTTCGGGAATATCGCCGGACATGGAATCGACCACGACACCGCTGAAAAACATTTTGCTGAGGCCTCCCCAATAAGCCGATTCAGACGGGCCGAACGCAATACTGTAACCAACAACTAACCACAGCAGTGAAATGACAACCGCCACGGAGAAACACTGCATCAAAACAGATAATACATTCTTGGTTCTTACTAGGCCCGCGTAAAAAAGTGACAGGCCCGGAAGCGTCATGAACAGAACGAGTGCTGTCGAGGTAAGAATCCAAGCGGTGTTTGCTCCAGAGAGTTCATCTTGGGCAGACGCCAATGAAGGAAAAAATGCTAAAGCTAACCCTGCAAGCGCGAATATTTTGGTTTTATTATTCATTGATTAAATCACTCATTTACAAAGCGTCATCGCCGGTTTCGCCGGTACGGATACGAATGGCCTGCTCAAGATTGGTGACAAATATTTTGCCATCGCCAATTTTTCCTGTGTTAGCCGCGGCACATATAGCTTCAATAACTTGGTCAGCTATGTCATCGGATACAGCGACTTCTAATTTTACTTTGGGTAGAAAGTCGATCACATATTCAGCGCCACGATAGAGTTCTGTGTGTCCTTTTTGACGGCCGAATCCTTTGACTTCGGTTAACGTCACTCCATTCACTCCGACTTCTGACAGTGCTTGGCGAACATCATCAGATTTGAAGGGTTTGATGATTGCGCTTATCAATTTCATTGTTCTTCTCCTGCGGTGGGTTAGCCAGCTAAGAAACTTCGCTGGCAAGTAATCGCTGTGCTCGTGACTTTGATAGTATTTGTATTAGTACTTATGTCAGTACTTGTCTAAATAACTAAATAGCTAAATTAGTCACTTGTTGTACACAGTAAAAGTAACCAAAACTTTAGCACGTCACCATAAAAATCGCCATGTGACTTATCGATTCGCAGAGCCTGCGCAGCTGCTAGTTCAATAGAGCTAGGGGCAGTTCTTCAAGAGTAGAAAGCTTGGCGGTCTGCCTTATTGGGTGGGTTTGTTGCACGATAAAGGGCAGGGTGAGAAGTAGATTAATGCTCCAAAAAAACCATTCTCAAGGTTCAGTTTTTTTAAGTTCATCATCCTGTAAAATATATTCTAGAGAGCTCCTTTTTTTACTCCAATGTGACGCTAACAAGGAGCCGCTAATATTGTGCCAAACGCTGAAAAGTGCACCGGGCAGCGCTGCCGTGGCAGAAAAATACTGCAATGCCAGTGCTACCCCCAGTCCTGAATTCTGCATTCCAACTTCAATGGCAATGGTTTGGCTCCTTCTTAGGTCGAAACCAAATAAGCGACTAATATAAAAGCCGCCCATTAGCCCTCCTAAATTGTGTAAAACCACTGCCAACATGGTCACCACACCAATATCGGCGAGCCGATTTGCATTGAGTGCAACAATGATAGAGATAATCATTAGTATTAAGACGATCGCAAGAGTTGGCAGCAGGAATTCAATTGCAGCTACTTTGGTTGGTGCAAAGTGGTTGATAGCGCATCCTGCAATAAGGGGCATTAAGACTATCTTTAGCATCGTTTGTAGCATGCCAAATATATCTACGCTTACCGACTCAGAGAGATAAAAGGCGGCTAACGCGGGAGTAAGAATCACCCCGATCAAGGTAGAAGCTAGGGTCATGCTTATGGACAGTGCGAGTTCGCCTTTGGCCAAATAACAGATGACGTTAGAGGCGGTGCCACCGGCGCAGCAGCCAACCAGAACCATGCCCACAGTCAATTGGTTTGACAGTTGAAGCATAGCTGACAGAGTCAGTGCGAATACCGGCATTAATACAAACTGCAGCATTACCCCGACCAAAACTGGCTTGGGCTCTTTAATAATTTGCAAAAAGTCTATCGTCTTAAGATTTAGCCCCATTAGAAACATGACCATTCCTAACAAAGGAATGATGCCTGCTTCAAAAGCTGAGAAGAATCCGCTTGTGAAAAATGCTGATATACAAAGCAGTAATGCCCAAAGGGGGAAAAGTTGGTTGAATTTAGAAAGCATGTAAGTCCGATTGGTTGTTCAGCTATAAGAATATTTAGTGAGCAATTATATGATGTTTTCGACAGTTAAATGGCTTCGAGAAGCTTTAATTTAGAAAAATCTGGTTGTAGAGTTTATCGTGAGCTGTAACCTTTTACTAAGTGCAACGTCTAAGTAAATATAAGCAGATACGTAAAGCTTTTTAGTTGCTACTTCACCTAGGTCAATGAGGAATAAGGTCAATGAGGGATAACGGGATGATTAAAAACATAATAGCGATGGCGGCGGGTTTAACGCTTACAGGATGCCTGGTGACGGTTGATTCAGATTCAAGACCAATTCATACGGCGTGGGATGACGGCGATGTTAGCAGACTTGAGTTGGGTAGTAGCGACCAAGATTGGGTGCGAAGTTCTTTTGGAGAGCCGGTTTCCAAAATGAACTATGCTGATGGCACTGAAATTTGGAAGTATCGAAATCGCTCCGAAAAAGACACAGAGGTTGGTCTTTTTCTGGTGTTTTCCGTGGATATTGAGTCAGAACGTATAGAGACTTTGTCGATCGAGTTTGTGGACGGATTAGTAAGCAATTACTGGGTTGAGGAGGATCGTTATTAGTGGGTAGCATTTTTCTGGCTGTAACAGTTGCCTCATTTACGTGAAGACTGTTGCAGCTTAACTAGCCAAGCATCAAAATTTTCCCAGTTCAGCTCGAAGATATGTTTCTCGCCGGGCATCAACGCTGCATCGAGGTTGCCACCGGCGTTATTAAGGACATCCTTCATGTCAGGAAGCAACTTGTTCCACCGAAAACTGTCTTTTTCGCCAATTCTTAAGTAAATGGGTAAGCCATCGAGGTTTTTGAACTTTGATGGGTCCCAAATACGCCCCGGTGTCGCTATTACCCCCGCGTAGAGCGCTGGAGATTGCGCCGCTATCGCTAAAGCGGCACTGCCACCGCCAGAAACTCCAACTAGCAGTGGCTTGCGATCGTCGAGCTCGTAGGTGGCATGGATAAAATCCAGAAGCTTGGGAAGCACAGCGGTGTCTTCAACAAAGTACTTCCTCCCTTTAGGAGAAATGGGCACGGCTATGGCCCAGCCTCTGTCTACCATTTCTTTGCCTATCCAGTACTGAGCCCGAGCCATATATTCATCGTTGGAGCCGCCCGAGAGCAAGATGGCCAGGCGTGGGGTTTCAAACTCAGGGGCAGGGGCAAAGTAATAGAGTTTGATCTCGACGTCATCATTGATGAACACTGTTTCTTCGGCGGCTTGACTAGTGGCAAGCAGCGAAAGCAGCATAAGAGAGAAGATGATTTTATGGTTTTGCATGAATCCGGCGGCGTTGGGTTGGCTGTTTGGGGATATTATAGCAAAATGACTAAAACAGTCCTTATCGAATGAGATAGAGTAACGGTTTAAACCGTTGATTTTCTTGTTTGATTCTTGCCATAAAAAGTTTTGAGTGTTTCTGTAACTTTTTTTCACACCCTCCGTCTTTATAAACAATGTTAAAGCAATACCAACAAGTCATCGATCAACATAGGCAGAGAGTATTCTCTTTTGCCTATTACAGCTTGCGCGCTAAGGCAGATGCAGAGGATGTGACTCAAGAGGTTTTTATCAAGCTTTGGCAGCACTGGCAGAAGATAGATCACTTGAAAGTCGGTGGCTGGCTGATGCGAGTCGCTCACAATGCCGTAATCGACCATATCAGACGCCAAAAGCCCGGCAACGAAAGCGTTGACAGTTATGCCGAAGTTGAGCAGCAAGCAACCGATAGTGTAGAAGGGGCTGAGCTTGACCAAGAAATTTACAAAGAGAAGTTAATGGAGGCGATCCAGACTTTGGAAGATCCATTTAGAAGCATTATTATACTGCGTGACATTCAAGGGGCCAGTTACCTCGATATTCGAGAAAGTTTGGATATCAGTGAGAGCCAGGTGAAGGTTTATTTACATCGGGCCAGACGAAAACTTAGAGAGAATAAGACCTTAAGGGATTTATTTAATAGTTCGATGGCGGGCGAAGCAGAGCCTGACCGCGATCACGGAACAATTAATTGAGTAATTATTTGAGCGACGAATTGAGCAAAAATTATGCAAACTTCTAGTGATTCACAATGTTATTTCGTTCAGCTGCAAATCGATAGCTTTCTCGATGGCGAGCTTGTTCTTGCCCAACAAGAAGTCTTCATGGGACACGTTCATTCCTGCCAAGCCTGCGCTAAAGAACTGCATTTTGCTCGCAATTTATATGATGCTGTGATGGACCTGCCGTTAGTGGACTGCAGTGATCTCACGTTAGAGCCTGTACACAGAATTTCTCAGCTAGAGCCGCAGCTCGAGCCTCGTCCTGCACGCTCGCCCGCCGGTTTTTGGCAGCCAATTAATGACTGGTTATCAACGACCCCATTATCCCTGCGTTTGGCGCTCCCTGCTCTGGCATTAACTGTGGTGGTGATTTCGATGAGTGGTGAACTGCTGCAGAGCGAAGTGCCATTGCCTAATCAGCAAGCAGCGAATGCCACTGTCGATAGTTACAGCGCTGAGCAAATTCAAAAAGCTTTGCAGGATCTGAATTTGGCAATCGAATATTTAAATGACGTTAGCCAGCGCACTGAAGTCATGATTGGTGAGCGCTTTGTAGTGACACCTTTGCAAGAATCACTTAATGCATCGTTCGATCGCTCGCGCTCAAACCGACTTAACGAGGGTAGTCGGGTAATACAAAACGATCCGATTTAAGTTGGATTTGAACTAATTGGACCGATTTAATTTAGACCTATTCAATCGGCTCGCTAGAAAACGAGGTATCACTATGAAATTTTTTGAAAAAGTACTAGTTCCATTAATCATCTGCGCCCTTGCTCCGTTTGCAGTTGCTGCAGATAGATCTATTGAAAACCACCCGGGTTTCGTGGACTTTTCTAAGTTGACGGCTATCGCGAATGTTGAGCCCAAGGTTGAAGTGAGTCTTAAAGCGCCGCTGTTAAACATGATGACAAATTTAATTCGCACTGAAGATGAACAAGCAGCAGAGTTCATGTCTAAGTTGCTTCGTGTGACGGTCAATGTTTTCGAAAGCGGTGCGATAAACATAGATGAAATATCTGCATCAATGAATCAGACAGCCGAGGAATTAGATGCCAAAGGCTGGGACCGGGTAGTTCGAGTGCGCGAAGATGGCGATCATGTGGATATCTATTTTCGCCTTTCTGAAGACGCGCTACGGATTCAAGGGGTTGCAATAATGGTGGCGGAGCCTAGCGAAATAGTTTTAGTTAACATAGTGGGTGATATCAGCACCGAGGATATTAGTGCTCTTGGCCGCCGCTTTGATATACCCGAGCTTAGCGACATAGAGATCGACTAACGTAATCAGTGGGAGGGCTTATGAAAAATTTAGTATTAGCATTATCTACGATTACCTTAGTAGGCTGCATGTCCTTTTCGGACCGGCCAATGCGGCCCATAAGAAATGCCATACTCGAGCAAAACCCTGAGATCACCCTGAAGAAGGAAATCGCCATAAATATTGGTGCAGGGGTGTTTAACTTCCTAGGCGCTATTGATTTCGATGATTCGAATCTGTCTGAAATTGATAGTGTTCACATGGCGGTTTACAAAGTGCACGGACAAAAAGCAGACAAGAAATTTACTAGCCAAACCTTCCAAGGCGCCTTGCTAGAAAAAGATGCTAGCCTTCACTGGGAACAAATAGTTCGGGTCAGGGACGACGGCGAAAACGTATGGGTGTTTGCTGGTATGGATTTGGCAAGAAATACCTTGGAAATTATATCGGTTTTTGTCATGGAACGTGACGAGTTGGTGCTGATAAGCGTTAATGGCGATATCGAAAAAATAATGCGCTACGCATTAATATCAGCTCATGGACGGCGTGATGATACTCGCGCTGGCTAAACTATTCAGAGCATTTAGACTTTTTATTGATTTAGCGCGTTAAGAAGAAAGTCCAAGCAGGAGCTGCCCGCCAGCCTCTGTTTATTCGAGACCTGTTATTTCCATTCTTTCACTGCCTGCAACGGCAACCGATAGTCCGTCAATAGTGATAAAAGATTTTTCACGCAGCTGATATTTATACACGTCATAGCTGACCGGCTCGACTTGGCTGTCGCGGTACAAGTTAATGGTGAGAATGCTGTGATCGTCTTGCCATTGAAAATAGTACATTGCGCCACCGATGCCGGCGGTTGCTAGAAGAAATAGATAGGCTCCAATCCGCATATCCTGCGATAGGTGATCTTTTTCGATGTCTTTAGTCACAGCAGCTCGCCGCTTAAGCGTATCAGCAGGCCTGGCCTGTCGAGTGCTTTTGCCTCGATTGGCGTTTCTTTGCCTAACAACGATAAAAGCGACAGCAATGACAAAAACAGTAATGATCAATTTACTAAACATAGTTTTATAGCGGCACCGCTAGGACTTACTTGGGTTTCGAACCGCCAGACAATTGGGTTTTCAAGTTTTCAATTGACGCAGTTCCCGTGTAGAGAAATTCAAAAAAGAAAATATGTTATTCTTATAAAAATCAAAAAAATAGCTTAGCCGCAACAAAACGTTCATGGCAGCGGTCATATGGCTATGAACAGGAACTCTAGCCGATTGAACATTTTCCTTTTGAACACGTCCCTTTTGGGCGCTTCTTTATTGAGCATCCCCTATTGAAGAACCTCCCAACTGATGCGCTTCAGTCTGCTAAGGCAGCAAGCGCGTTTCCTTATGTGCCCGCTGGAATGCCACCACTGGACTTGAGTGGCAGGCCGAAGTCTTTTTTTGAGTTTTGGCCAACTTGGCTTGTTTATACGCCGGTGGTAGCGCTGTGGATTGTGCTTTCCATACGTTATAGGAGTTTGAGTTTGCCATTGTTGGCTAATCCAGCGATACCTTTATCGGGCATGGTTGGCGTTGCTAAATCTGCCGTGTTTGATGCGGCGGGGGAAATTGCCCGTCAATGGATTCTTCCTTGGGTACTGTATGAAGTCACAGTTGAAGCTTCAAGCGTTCAGAATGAGGCTGTGGTTAAGCTGTTCGAGCAACAAGGTTTTACGCTGCCAATTGTGGGTAAACCCAACGTAGGCTGTCGAGGAGCAGGGGTTAAGCTCCTCGAGGACAGCGCAGCGTTGTCCAATTACATCAGTGAATTTCCCGTAGGTGGGGTAATTCAGTTTCAGCAGCTGAGTCAATGGGAGGCTGAGGCTGGCGTTTTTTATGTTAAACACCCAGACGCCAAAGAAGGCATCGTGACTTCTTTAACACTGAAATACACTCCCTATGTTGTCGGCAATGGCCGCGAGACGTTGGCTGAGTTGGTGGCATCTGACCGCAGGGCGGGCGAGTTGCTTCATCTTTACAAGGAGCGGCACGCTCAGGCTTGGGACCGAGTATTAGCAGATGGAGAGCCCTATAGGCTGGTTTTTTCAGCCAGCCATTGTCGCGGCGCCGTGTTTCGTGATGCGCAAGGCTTGATTAGCACAAAACTGTTACAGTCCTTGGATAAGATCTTCGCCGATATCCCAGGTTTTCACTACGGACGGCTCGATCTCAAATTTAAAGATCCCATTAGCTTGAGTGCGGGGACAGATTTTGAAATTATCGAAATTAATGGTGCTAGCTCGGAGTCAATTAATATCTGGGATAGGGATGCAAAGCTGGGTAGCGCGATCAAAACGCTATTGCACCAATATAGTACGCTGTTTAAACTTGGCGCGAAAAACCGACGATTAGGCTACAAACCACCCGGAACATTGGCGTTATTGAAAGCATGGCGCTATGAAAATAAATTAGTAAAACAATACCCAAAAAATGACTAATCCTTGCAGGCTACCCATAAAGCCGAGACTTTTAGCCAGCGTTTTAGAGAAAGCGCTAGGTCTGGACCGACTCGCTGATATCTATGACGGGCGCCCGCCCAATTGCTCAGCCTATGAGTTTTTGGGGCATTCACTGAGTGCGCTGGGCATTACAATTCAGATTGAAAATAAAGAGCGGCTACTCGAAATCCCAAAAACGGGGCCGGTCCTTATCGTTGCAAACCACCCCTTGGGTGGATTGGAAGGATTGGCGATAGCAAGGGTTGTCGCTGAGCACCGCCCGGATTTACGCGTTCTTACTAATCAGCTCTTAAGGCGTATCCCTGAATTATCAGAGATGTTTATTGGTGTTGATGTCCTCTCACCCAATGCCGCGTCTGGCAATGTTGGCGGTATCAAACAGGTTCACCAGCACTTAAAAAATGATGGTGCGGTGCTCATTTTTCCAGCAGGGATGGTCTCCGCCTATGAGCATAAGCATCGGCGAGTCCAAGACCGGCCTTGGTCTCGCTTGGTAGGCCAGTTAATTAAGAGATATGAATGCCCCTGTGTCCCTGTGTATGTTGGGGGCAGAAACAGCAATTATTTTTACACCGCGGGTCGAATTCATCCGCGACTGCGTACCGTTCTACTGCCAAGGCAGTTGGCTAATAAACAGAATTATGATTTGCCATTGTCCATCGGTATGCCTATTCCCGCCACTGAGCTTCGACTGCTGATAAGCCCAAAAGCGGTGACCGAGTATATCCGCGTGAGTACGGATGCTTTGGCACAGGCGCCGGTCAAAATTAAGTCTGACTCCGATCGCGGGATTGATGAGTTTGACAGTGAGTTGAGCGAGCTTGAGATTCAGTCTACGTTGATCAATTTAGACAGCTATAGACTTATTGAACATGAAGAGTTTGATGTTTACTGCGCCCCTTATGACAAACTAGGCAGCATGATGGAGCAAATTGCTATTGCCCGCGAATTCTCATTTCGGGCCGTGGGTGAGGGCACTGGTCAGTCGAAGGACTCCGACGAGTTTGATCCCCACTACTTGCACCTTTTCCTCTGGGATAAAGCACACAGGCGAATAGCGGGGGCCTATCGAGTTGGCTTGGTGGATGAAATAGTCGCCGCCCATGGCGTGAAGGGTCTTTATAGTCGCTCGCTATATGAGTATGACGAGAATTTCATTCACCAGCTCGGCTGTGCTATCGAAATGGGGCGCTCGTTTATTCATCCGGACTATCAGCGCCGCCCGGTATCTCTGAATCTTTTGTGGCGCGGCATTGGTGCGATATTGGTTCAGCGCCCCAAGTACCATACGCTGTTTGGTTCGGTAAGCATTTCCAGAGAATACAGTGATTTAGCAAGGTCACTGATCGCGGACACCTTACTAACAAATTTTCAGGCAAAAGATTTCGCCGCTTTGGTTAAGCCAATTACCCCGCTCAAAGTGCGCAATAGGGTTTGGACTATCGATATGCTGGCTGAATTGGCTAATGTAAAAATGTTGGGAAAGTTAATTGGCCGCTGCGATCCAGGTAAGGCTGTGCCTGTTTTACTCAGACATTATCTGGCGTTAAATGGGAAAATGGTGTGTTTTAATGTCCATACTGGATTCAACGATTCCCTTGAAGGGCTTATTATCGTGGATGCTCGAAAAACTGATCGTAAGACGCTTACTCGGTTTTTAGGTGCTGGAGGCTATGACTACTTTATGGCATTTCACACCTTGCAAGATTCTGCCTGATTATCACGCTTGCTAGGCTGCATATATAGATTGCGTATACGTATGTACGTATACTAGTCGGATGAAAAAACTAACCGCCTACACCCAGCTATTTCTTGCGCTTTTATGCACGATAGCCGGTCTTACCACGCTTACCAATCTCATATTTATTAGCCAACGGCCCGAAACCATCTCCGTGGTTAACGCCATTATTGGGCAGGGAGTGCTGATTATTGCCTTTTTTGCCCTTGCGCGCGTACTTTATAGAAAGGCGATGAAGAGGATTAGAGAGGCGCCTGTGCCGACTCAAGGCCCAAACTCTTCAGACCAAACTACTTAAGCGATGCTTTGATACATTGCTGTGTTCTCATTTCCCGCGCAGCAGAGCTCATTGCAACGCTAATCCTGCAAAATCTGCTGAAAAAAGAGTATAATCTCGCGCTTTTGTGACCTGGCTTCCTATATTCCATGATCATTTTTGACGACACTGACCGCTTTTCCCAGTTTCAGCAAAGCTGCGTAGCAACTATTGGTAAATTCGATGGTGTGCACCTAGGGCACCAACTGATCCTTGATCAATTAAAGCAAAAAGCAGAGCAGTTCAATTTACCTTCGCTGGTGATTCTTTTGGAGCCCCATCCGGAGGAATATTTTGCGGGTGAGGGAGGTCGATCTCCTGCTCGGCTCACTTCACTTAAAGAAAAAGTCGAGCTTCTGGAAAGCTTTGGAATTGATTACGTGTTTCAGCTTAAGTTTGATCAAAAGCTGTCCAAATTAACGCCAGAAGAAGTTATCCAGGATATCCTTATCGACGGCCTTGGTATTGTCAGTTTCATTGTTGGTGATGATTGGCGTTTCGGGCACAAGCGTAAAGGCGATTTTGCAATGCTTCAGGCTTGGGGTGCGCAAAACAACTTTGAAGTATTAGAAACCGCTGCTTACGAGCGCAACGGGCAAAGGATAAGCAGTACGTTTATACGAGAGCAATTAGCGCTCGGTGATTTCTTTTTAGTGGAGCAGTTGTTGGGTCGTCCGTATTCCATAAAGGGCGATGTAGTAAAGGGCCAACAATTGGGCTCAACTATTGGCTTTCCAACGTGCAACGTTAATCCTCAGCGTCATACCATACCCCTGCATGGTGTGTTTGCATGCGAGGTCCGATTGGCTGATATATTCTTGCCAGCAATTGTGAACATTGGATACCGCCCGACTGTAGCTGACACTCTAGAAGCTATTTTGGAAGCCCATATATTAGACTTCGATAAAGAAAT
>Ga0208414_1002537_pt1 | contig 11890 bp, 4 predicted proteins | sample AntAceMetag02UKE_FD_184770 | JGI IMG/M metagenome (GOLD analysis project Ga0208414, IMG submission 184770) | Saline lake microbial communities from Ace Lake, Antarctica - Antarctic Ace Lake Metagenome 02UKE (SPAdes) (version 2) | ecosystem: Environmental > Aquatic > Non-marine Saline and Alkaline...
ATGTAACTCCCTCTCCCATTGAACCGACGCCACCCATTCCTGACGAGCGCTCTGGAGAGACATGCTCAGGAATGAAGTACAAAACCTCACCCGTTTTAGCGTCTCCTACCCGCAAACCTTTTCTCCAACCACCTGGATTGTAGTTAGTATCTGACTCGGAATCGATTGCGTATAGCATGTCGGTAACAGGATCAATATGCAGACCACTAATGCGGCTAAATTGATACCAAGTATCTAGATGCTCGCCATCTTGGGTGAAAATTTGGATCCGGTTGTTACCACGATCCGCTATAAATAAACGGCCCTGTGAATCCATGCCTAGCGAATGTGGAGAGCGGAACTGTCCATCTTCGAAACCCCATTCGCCAACACTTTTGACGAAAGTGCCATCAGCTTCCCAGATGGTTAGTCTGCTTTTAGCATCCGGACCAGGCTCTTCTTGAAATTGAGCACTATGAGTTTCTACTACAAATATTCTGCCGCTGGGTGCAACCAAAACATCATTTGGCTCGGTAAAGTGAGTCGGTGGATCACCCATCTCGCCCGGCGTTCCTAATGTCATCAACAGTTCGCCGGTAGGGCTAAATTTAAGTACCACGTTGCCTCTGTTGGCCGCATCTGGGTTTGTTTCGAGTTCACGAGAGTTGGCAAGACGCGCATCCGCAACCCATACATTGCCATCCGCATCTACATCCATACCGTGTGGCCAGATAATTTGATTGGCTCCAAAGGACTCGACTACTTGTCCGCTAGGGTCGAGTTTCACAATCGGATCTACATCTGAAGTTGCGCAAGAATTACTGCCACAGCGATCACCTGCCCAAACATGTATGCCATCAGGGTCTATATCAATCGCACTAACTGAGCCCCAAGAACGTCCGTCTGGCAGATTGCCAAAATTGCGCTGCGTCTCATAAGGATTAGGAAGATTATTGATCGGCTCTTGGTCTGCATGAGCTTCCGGCTGAACCGCTCCTCGCTGAGCCAGCGCTGATGTCGCAAGCGTCGACAACAATAGCCCGGTCAAGCCTGCTTTTAAAACTGCCTGAGCGTTACAGGTAGTAAATTTATTCATTATTCATCTCTCCACAAACTTCATTTTTAGTGTTATCCATTGCCGCTTGGGCAAATTGACTAGAGAACATGGACTTTACCGGCAGTCTTGTCAAGATGCAGGCGGGCCAAGGGCACTTCAAATTCGGTAAGCAGAAAACAATAATCCAGAAATCTATTTCCCCTAGACTCAGGGACACGCCATGTTTATGCTCTGGCGCCAGTCATAGATTTATTTACAATAATAAAAGCCATGAATTAATCGAGAGACACGCATGAGCAATAAGTTAATTACCGTCATCTTTACTCTTTGCCTTTTGTTAGGCCTACTGCTGGTGGCGATAATGCTGGCGGACGAAGTAACCAATGCCGGCGGGGTCCCCCACTCTGAAATTGCCGGGATGACAGCCGGAGGTGACGGCGCGTTGAGACTAGAGCATATCGGCATTTACGCCTTCTTATTCCAAAGCTTGCTGCTGCTGCTAATCGTGTGCCTGTGTGCGCTTGGTGTTAGCCCACGCTACCGAAGCACCGCCTTTTACCGGTATATGGCGCTCTGCTATGGCTTGATGCTTTTTATTTGGTGGCAAATGTATTCTGGTCACCAGCAGTTTTTGCAAACTGATGAAGTCACTTATTTCATGGGCTTTCCAACTCCTAGCGCATGGCAAATGTACGGCACTTGGCTTGGCGCAATTCCCCTCATGCTTATTTACACTCTGGGCTTCAGAAAATTCATCTATACCCAGGCAGATGACGAAGCCTTCCAAGCCTTGTTAAGCAAACATAAATCAACGACTCACCGCTAGGACGTTTTTCATGGAAGCTTATAGACAGGAAATTATCCTAGGTGCAGTGTTTCTCTACATGGCTTTTTGCATCGTCACTGGCATCTGGGCCATGCGTCGGACGAAAAACTCCAGTGACTTCTTCATGGCCGGACGCAGCTTAGGTCCTATTGTTGTATCACTAGCACTCTTTTCCAGCACGTTAAGTGGATTCGGTTTTGTTGGTGGCCCTGGCTTGGTCTATTCCATAGGAGTGAGTTCATTCTGGATGGTGGTGATCTCTTCGTCAGGCTATGCCATCGGTTTTTTCTTAGTGGCAAAACGTATTCGAATGATCGCAGAGTTGAGAGACTGTATTTCTCTGCCCGACATAGTAGCGGCAAGATATAACAGCGAGGTAGTGCGCTTCCTAATGGCTATCACGATAGTGCTAGGGGTTATGGGCTATTTGGCCACCCAGATACTCGCCATGGCAGTGGTCATGCAAGCGATTTTATCAGGAACTGCAATGTTCGCGGAAATAAGCTTGGTGAGCTGCGTTGTCATCTCGTCAGCTGTGCTAATTTTTTACTGCGTAACTGGCGGCATTATCGCATCGGTCTATACAGACGTCGTTCAAGGCACAATTATGGTCGTGGCTGGAGGGCTTATCCTTATTACTGCAACCGCGGTTTTTGACGGTGGGATGCAAGAAGCAACCTCTATAATACTGGCCGACGATTCTGAAGCAATAATGCCATTTGGTGCAGCCGGAATCATGGCATCCTTAGGCTGGTTTTTCGTGTTCGGGCTTGGCCTAGCTGGACAGCCTCACCTAATCACCAAAATGATGATGAATAAGGAAATGGCGGACAATCGAACAATCTTTCCCATGTCTTTGTTCGGCTATGTAATGGCTGCTCTACTTTGGATTTCAATTGGTATCATTATGCGCGCAGCCGTCATTGATGGAGTCATTGACCCCCTGCAGGCTCCCGATGATGCCGCCTCGGTTTTCCTTTCGATATTCGCTAATCCGTTATTGGCAGGTGTTGTTTTTGCTGGACTGTTCGCGGCAATAATGTCTACCTCCGACGCCTTTCTTAATATTGGAACAGCGGCAATCATTCATGACATTCCAAAAGCAATTAATGGCAAGAGCATTGAAAATGAACTGTTTTGGGCTCGAGTCGTCACAGTTCTACTTGCCTCAGTAGCCGCGAGCTTTGCCCTTTATTCGTACTATCTTGATGCCACCTTAGTTGCCTTGCTCGGCGCGTTTGGCTGGGCCACTTTTGCCGCCTCCATATTCCCGGTAGTGGCTATAGGCCTGAACTGGAAAGGGGCAACTGTGCCAGGGGCGATCTCGGCAATTATCTCTGCTTTGGTCATTAATTTTTCAGTGCAACTAGCAGGAATTTCGTTGCCTTACGGCATAAGCGGGGGTCTAGTCGCATTTATTACGTCATTGATCTTATTTTTAGGAGTATCCGCAGTGACGAAAAAACCGAGTATTGGAGCCGATATCGAGCAAGCGCTCGATATTTAACCCCTAAAAATAGTGATTCCCTCAGAACGCACCAACAAAGTGGTACTAAGTGGTACTAATAGAAACACTTTTCTCTACCCCTCATTCCGCTGTTCGTTTTTTAACCATCACCCCCTCTGAAAATGCAATGTTACAGATCTTGTCATAATCGCTTTAACCCTCTATTCTCCCGCGTCAGGCTGAGAAGTCTGCTTAGCGGCAAGTAGCCTGAACACGTAAAATTAAGCATATTTTAATAATAGAAAAGCAATATTTGGAGAGAATCTATGCAGTATCGCATTCCACATAATAGAAGTTTGCTTTGCACGGCGATAACCTTATCGCTTCTACCCTTGTCCAGTTTGTCACTGGCTCAAGATCAAATCGAAGAAGTAATAGTCACGGGCTCATTCATCACCCGCGACTCATTCAACACAACCACGCCAGTTCAAGTTATGACAGAACAGTCGTTACTAGAGCAAGGCACACCAAACCTTGGTGAAGTCTTACGTAACTCAACGTTCAACTATGGCGTTGAATCGGTAAGTAACGTTTTGGCAACGAACGGACAGTCAGCCGGCCTTCAAGGAGCTAACTTTCGCGGCTTAGGAGAGGGCGCGACTCTTACCCTACTTAACGGTCGCAGAACCCTAAACACAAACCTAGCCAATCTCTACCCGCAAATTATGATTCAGCGCACCGACAGCTTAACCGCCGGTGGCGCGACTATATACGGTACTGATGCAGTAGGCGGCGTATTTAACGTCGTCCCTAAATCAAAATACGAAGGTTTTGCTTTTCAAGTTGGCGGTAACGAAGCTGACGATTGGTATGAGAATTCCTTTAACTTCATGGCAGGCCTGCAGGGCGATCGTGGCGGCATTGTATTCGGCGCCGAAGTACGCCGCAAAAGCGCACTTAACTTTGCTGAGCGACCTCAGTTCACCAATGGCGCAGCATCATACTCAAGCACAAGCTGGCCGGGTGACTTCCGAGTTGCCAATAGAGACATTGCGGGCGCGATCACTAGCGTCACCGGACGCCCCGATCCGGGCTGTGGACTTAACAATGATTTCGCTGGCGGTACACCCGCAGAACGCAAAGCTGCTGGCGTATTAGCATCTCGTCAAGGACAGCTAGTAGGCAGCTGTCGCTGGGAGTTTGGTGCAAACTTTGACTTGATGGACGCGCAAGATACCTTCACCAGCGCAGTACTTTTCGATTATGAAATTTCTGACCGCCTGAGTTATGAAGGCGAGGTCATGTTCTCGACCAATACTGTAACTTCTCGTGGCTCACCGTCAAATCCGGGCGGGCGTATTCCTGAACTGACGGCAGTTCCTGGCATTAACCCTGGCAACCCGTTCCGAGCATTTTATGATGCGGACACCGATGGCAGGTTTGAAGCAAACGGTGGCGACTTGCTGCTCTACGCACAGGACTTAAACGGTGATGGAATTCCAGACCGCAACATGGGAGTCGATTTGGATAACAACGGTTTCGACGACGTTCTTGTTGCCGGCACCGACCCAGCTACAGGCATTCCATTCAATGAAGACGTTCTAATCTCCGATTGGCGTCCATTGGGCTATCCGTTTGCTGGCGCATCACGTCAAAACTCTGATCGCACTAGTAACGGTGCCGCTGAAGCTGAATTCAATACATTTAGAATTGTTCAGCAGCTAAATTTTGATATCAACGACAATTGGTCCGGTATGGCCAGCTATCTCTTCAATCGCCGCGAATTCGAAGGCGGCGGTGTAGGGGAGTCTCTGTCGGCAATAAATCAGGGTTTCAATGGCAATCTTTTGGTCCGAGACGTAGCGACTGCTGGCTCTCGTAACGCCTTCTTCAATCCTTTTGCAACTCAGAATTTTGCGTGTGTGAACAGAGACTGTAGCGGCGGCAATCGTCAGACTGATCCAAATCAAATCAACGACATTTCGGTCTATGACCAAGTGGCGTTTGAAGCAGACAACCGTATCGTCGAGACCTTGCAGGTTTTCGAGTCTGTAATAACTGGCGATCTTTTTGAGATGCCTGCCGGCGTGGTTAAGTCAGCGTTCGGCCTACAAATTCGAGATGAGACCTATGATCTGGATGCCAATTCTGTCTCAAATGCGCTTGATCTCTGGATTGGTGTAGGTACGCCTGATTACACTCAAGATCGTCAGACCACAGCGATTTTTGCTGAACTTTCGCTTCCTCTTATGAACAACCTATTGATGGATGTGTCGGTTCGTGATGAGTCGGTTGACGACGATTCAGTCAATGATCTTGATCAGACCACCTACAGTGTTGGCTTTAACTACACACCCACTGACTATGCGACACTACGAGCGTCTTTTAACAGCTCATTTATTGCCCCTAGCCTGACTCAGCTGTATAACGCGCCTACTTTGCAAGGTCTGTCTCAAACTACAGATCCTTTCACTGGTAGCTCTGAATTTACTTCCAGAACTACAGGTGGCACACCTACTCTGCAGCCTGAACAAGCTGATATCTGGAATATTGGTGCGACACTATCCTTCTTGGACAATGATCTGACATTTACAATCGATTATAAACTTTTCGAATTCTCAGACAGAATCATTCGTCCAGCTTCTCAAGAAGTATTGGATGCAGAAGCAGCTGTAGCTACAGCAAACGGATTTCCTCTTACACAGGCCGGCTTAGCAGCGTTTGAAGTAGCAGGACTTAACAATCCTGGCATTCTTCGTAGCCCGAACCCCGGACGTCTTTTGGAACTTGTCACTACCGACCAGCTAAATGCTCAGAGCATGGAATGGGAAGGTTTTGATACGTCAATCAACTATGGCTTTGACGGTACTCAGATCCCATTTATCGGCGGTGACTACGGCCGGTTTAACGTTGGTGTTGATGCAACCTATATCCATGCCTACGATTACACCAGCTTCACAGGTGAAGTGATCAACGGCGCAGGAAACCGTAACAACCGAGTGGCAGCAGTGCCTCCAGCTCCGCGTATTAAAGCTAATGCGCGCTTAGCTTGGAACATGAACAACCACCAAGTGACGCTTTTCGGCCGCTACCTTCATGGTGTAAATAACGTCAGAGATGGCGATCCGTTCTCATCTCCAGCGCCAGCAACTCGTGGTTTCTTTTCCCTACTGGGTGTAACTAACCCAACGCCTGATGAGTTGGCTAGCTTCACCACATGGGATCTTCAGTACAGCGTGTCTTTCGAGTCATTTTTTGACGGCGAGACAAGTGTTCAGCTAGGTGCTCTTAACCTTTTTGATCGCGAGCCACAGCCTCTAGTAAGCTTAGGTGGCCTAGAAACTAGCTTGTATGATCCACGTCTGCGAACTTTCTACGCAAGACTAAGACATGAATTCTAAACATTAGAATAAAAGTCTGACAAAAAAACCCCGGCCTTGGCTGGGGTTTTTTTGATTCTAATTTAAGGCTTTTAGTCGGAGGAATAACTGGATAATGGGTTTAGAGAGAGGCGTTATTATGGCCAGCGGCATCTCAAAGATCTTCGAGACCAGTTCTGTAATATCGTCATACCGCACCTCTGCAGCAGTATCCATGATGCAATACGCCTCGAACTCCCCAATGCGGTCTATAGCGTTTACAAAATCGACCAAACTAGCAACTCCCTTAAAACAATCTTTTAATTAATCAGCAACTATCAAAATCTCTAAACAATCTTCTCTCTCGATGAGCGAGAAATTCAGAAAAGTAGATCACATTAGTTTATTAGATCTCTCTAGAATACACCCATAGCAGCCATCAACTGCGTTTGATAATTTAATATAGTGGAATAGATCTGAACCAAACCTTCTCTGTTTGAACGGCTTCAATATATCAATACTTTTCGTCTTTGCTCACACAACCATTACTCCCAACCCGAACAGTCCTTACACCTGATAAAATCAACCAGTGTTAGATTGACTTCACAGCAAAATCAAACCCTTTCGGGTGCCGGAACGCGTAGCGAATTAATTGCGTAATAAAACACATCATCGATAATCGCCAAGGAATCAAGCAGCAAGAATAAATGCTGCTGAGCTACTCTCACAGCCCCCCTTGCCGACTAGACTTTCGTCTCGAGCTTTCACAATAAAGCGTTTAAAACCAAACCACGCCTTTGTCGTAGATGCACTATCAACGAATTCAAATTATTAATAGAGTGATTCGAAAGTTGTAACCTTTAGGAAAACTGGGTTTGCCAGGCTATCTTGTGCTTTAAAACTGACACGCAATAGCATCCATCGAAGTCCAATGAAAATTGCATGAGTGTTTTTTTAACCTCTCCTTGTCGTTTCTCTACCCTGCTTATAACCTTCATATTTTGCTTAGCCACAACATCCTCATTTAAAGCAATCAATCAAAAAAGCTGAGACTCCCAAAGTAAAGCCCTGCAAGCCAGCGTTGGCTAAGCAAAAGAAGTCCAAGCTGCACCGAGCGAGGACAACTCGCTTTATCCTTCAAGTTTTCACGAATATAGGGTTGCGCACTAGAAAACTGAGCGCTTAGTCTGCACAGTTTTCTAATTTTTGCCTTTTTTATTTGGCCCAAAACCTATCGAACGCTTGCTCTAAACGCATCAAAATAATGCGGTTATTTGCAAACGCACCAAAAAGCGATACCAATAGAAACACTTTCACGCCTACATTCCAACGCCTTAAGATATCTGAATTAAACAGATTGACTCCGGAAAAATTAAGGCGATCTTAAGTCTTGTCAGCCAGCCGTGAACCATCTATTCTGTCGGCTGGCTCTGATGTCTGCATAGCTGCAAGAGCGCCAATAATTAGAATAAAGCTTAATTTTAGTAATAATTTTAAAAGCAATAATTTGGAGAGAGAATCTATGCAGTTTAGAATTCCACACAAGAAGCACTTGCTGTGCACAGCAGTTGCCATGTCGCTTCTGCCCCTTTCTGGGGCATCCCTTGCGCAAGATGAAGGGATTGAAGAAGTCGTAGTTACCGGATCGTTTATCCGCCGCAGTGAAGGTTTTACACAAGCCTCTAACGTTACTCAGCTAACGGCAGCTGATCTCGAAGCACAAGGCACTATCAATATGGGTGAGGTTATCCAAAACCTTACTTTCGTTAACGGCGCAGCTTCAGCAAGCACCGACACTATTCAAGGCACAAGCGGCAACTCTTCTTCGGTAGATTTACGCGGCCTAGGCGCGTCGGCCACACTGACGTTGATGGACGGCAAGCGAGTTCCTACTAATAACGTTATCCGCTTAATGCCAAGCATCGCTATCGAAAGACTGGATATCGTTGTAGACGGCGCCGCTGCTCTTTACGGCTCTCAAGCCGTCGCGGGTGTTGTTAACTTTATCCCAATTAAACAGTATGACGGATTTAAAGTAGAATTATTCAATGAACAAGACCAAGACAGCGATTTCGATGACTCATCAATATCCATGTTGTTTGGTACAGAAATAGCACCAGGTCTAGACTTTGTAATGGCCGGCTCATTCCGCGATGTAGGTCGCCTGCGCTGGACCGACCGTCCCGAGCTAGCGTCTGCTGGCCTGACAGTCTCAGGTACAGCCAACCCAGGCAACTGGAATGTGCCACTGCGTGATGAAAACGGTGCGCTAACGGGTGCTACCGCTCGGCAGGGAGATCCAGGGTGCGGAACAACTCGTGATCCGCTCGGCACCAACCTTGCAAGCCCTAACGGCTTTCAACTGTTCGGCCGCTGTTGGTATGAGTTTGGAGATACTCGAGATTATCGTGAGCCAAACAAAAACACCAACGTCTATTCAAATCTGACTTGGGAAGTGAACGACGACTTGACCTTATCTACTCAAGTTAACTACTCTAGGCAATTAGAAAATGGCCGCTCTTCAACCTCTAACCCTGGTGGCCGTGATACTGAATTACCGACGGCTCGTGGAGAATTACCGGGCAACCCGTTCCGCGCGGTTAATTCCCTCGGCGCTGAGCTATTTGCAATGGATGCCAACGGTGATGGCATCCCAGATCGCGACGCCAACAATCTTGTGATGCTAAATCCTGCTGGCATCCCTTTTTACGAAGATGTAAATCCTAACGGCTGGCGTCCAATTGGCAAGTCTCACACACTGTCTGATAGCCATAATTCTGATGGCTCGATGCAAGACGAAGGAGATGACCGTGATCTCAGATTTACTTTCACAGCCGACTTCACCGTACCTTACCTTGACGATTGGGAGGGCACAGCCTTTTATACTTGGATGGAATCAAGAGACCAAGACATCTCCTCACAGACTCTAAGCTTCGGCGCGATAGCTCAAGGCCTAAACTGCGATGTTTTAAACGACCGTGATGCCTGTTTTAATCCATTTGCACCTAACGCCAACGCCAACGGCGGCAGCGTTGTAAATGGCCAGCCGATCATGGATCAGATCGCAACTAGCTTTCGCGAATCTAACCGCAACGAGCTGCAAACTTTCGACATGATCCTCAATGGCACAGTGCCTCTGGGTGATTTCGAATTACCAGGCGGCCCAATTGGTGCTGCATTCGGTTACCAACGTCGTGAAGAGTCGTTCCAACAAACGCCACCTGCCAATATCATTTCAGGCGATCAGTTTATTGGTGCGCAAGTGCTGCCTTTTGGTGCTAGCCGTGAAGTCAATGCCTGGTTCCTAGAACTTGCCATTCCACTTCTCGATAACCTTGAACTGTCAGCGGCGCTTAGAAACGAAAGCTTTTCTACTGGTCAGGCGTCCACCGATCCTAAGCTAGGCTTAGTTTATCAGCCCACTGAATGGTTAGGAATGCGCGCGACTTGGGGCGAGTCTTTTATTGCGCCAACCTTAGGTCAGCTCGGCCAACCACAGAACTGTGGCCTGACTGCGGTAGACGATCCTTTCAGTACCTTTAACGCCTTCGTTGCAACTTGTATTGAAGGTAATCCGAATCTGGTACCTGAAAGCGCAGAAAACACCTCATTTGGTTTTGATCTGACGCCAATTGATGGCTTGACTATCAGCTACACTTGGAACGAAACAGACTTTATAAACCGTATCGTTCAACAGTCTACTGAAGATGTACTGCGCCGAGACTTTGGTGCGTTCCAGAATGCTACCGGTTTTGCCGGCCCTGGTGATCCAAGCATTGAGCTACTTACCTCTTGGGTAGCCAATCCGTCGTCTGATCCGCGTATTATTCGCAGCGCTGGCGATCTAACTAAGATCAACACCATCATTCGAAGTGACGAAAATGCGTCAAGCATTAAAGTTTCAGCGTCTGATTTCCGTATGGCTTATACAACGGATGTTCGCGACTGGGGTACCTTCAGAGTTGCGTTGGATGCGTCTTACTACCACTCTTATGAGTATCAGTTAGATTCATTAAACCCTGTATCTGAAGCCGTTGGCAATCAGAATGGCACCATCGGTGGTGTTCCTGCATTACCTGAATACAAAGCTAACCTGACTTTAGGTTGGAACAGGGGCCAGCATGCAGCGAGCATAATTACTCGTCACGTTGATGAAGTTGTCTTCGATGCTAACCCATTTAGCTTTCTGCAATTTGCGCCAAACAACAACTGGCGTGATGTCGACACAATTCGAGCCTGGACTGATGTAGATGCATTCTACACATACAGAGATGTCGAGTTTCTAGGCGGCAATGGCGCGATCACAGTAGGTGCTCGTAACCTATTCGACCGTCAAGCTCAAAAGACTGGCATGTTCGCCGGTGTGGTTGGCGAGATGCAAGACCCGTTGGGTCGGGTAGTCTATGCTCGAGTCAACTTCGAGCTGTAAACGTTGTTCATGATTTGGGATGCAGGAGTTTTACTTCTACAGCCTGATGAAGCAGCAAATTAAGGGTTCCTTCGGGGGCCCTTTTTTTGCCTGCTTTAACGTCAGAAATTTTACTTCGACTCTTATCCTTGCTCTGGCTCTGGCTCTGGCTCTGGCTCTGGCCACATTGACCCCCTTAGCTTGTTACCTATTATCTTTACTATGAATATCCTCTATATGCTTTTCCAAGTGGCACAGATTGCACCTTTAACCGAACCTTGTTAGTTTGTATTTGACCGGTTAAAAGTACCGAATTATTACTGCGAAATTTGTTTTAACGACATTGATTTCCACATAGAGACTTTTCAGCTGAGTGGTTAATGGCTCAGAAGTTAATGGCTCAGAGGTTAATAGTTAAATAATAAAATAGTGGCAAGATTAGTGATTGAAAGAGCAAGAGCAGCCGGACAGTCTCTAAGTAAACACGCCAAAAAATTCCGATGATAATAAAAATAAAGGCTAAACAATTGATAACAGAATTTGCACAAAGCGGCACAACCCAGCTAAAAATAAGCATGTTATTTGTAGTTGTTTTAACACTGTGCGCGAACGTTAATTTGAATGCTCAAACAAGCGATGATTGGACAAATCTGCGCCGCAGCATATGGGACACTGACGATGCCACATTGCGCGTACCTTGTTTGCGCTTGGTTGATGCCTCTGGCGCACAGGTCGCCGGACTCGCGCCTGCCTTTTCTATCAATTTAGTCGCGGCGGCAGACACACTTACCCTCGGCAGTAATCTGCGGGCTCT
>Ga0208414_1002538_pt1 | contig 11883 bp, 10 predicted proteins | sample AntAceMetag02UKE_FD_184770 | JGI IMG/M metagenome (GOLD analysis project Ga0208414, IMG submission 184770) | Saline lake microbial communities from Ace Lake, Antarctica - Antarctic Ace Lake Metagenome 02UKE (SPAdes) (version 2) | ecosystem: Environmental > Aquatic > Non-marine Saline and...
AACCTACATCCAGGGTATGAACTGGTGAAGAATTTGCGATACCTACGTTCGCGGTCGTCACGAGACTCGTCACGGTATTCCTAAACTCGATTGTGTGTGTCGTTGTGTTTCCGAGGTTTGTCGTGGTTTGTAAATTTGGTTGTAAAACGTCTACAGCAGCCACCCCTGAATCAGACATCTCTTTTGTGCCTCGGTTATACGTAAGAATCTTGTTGTCTCGATCAGAAATATCAAGCACTTGACGTAAAGGGGTTATGTATACCGATCCCGATTGTGTCGCATCAATCTGTTCATCACTGGCGTTAAAAACGATCGTATTCTCACCCTGGTCTTCTTGGGCATTTTTACCAAACCGAATCTTGGTAGACCTCTCAATAGTCGGAATGTTCTTGACCATTTAATATAGGATTGTATTTTAATTTGCATAAAGTAGACCAGCCATACCATTTTCGATACGAAGTATGTTGTAATTGACTGCATAAATTGGGTCATTAATAGGCATACTATCGCTCATAATCTTGGCTGAGTCCAAGCGACTGAAGTTGAGTGTGCCTGTGGGTTGGAGGGAACTGGTTGAGAGACAGAAACAATAGAGAAAGAAATCTGGGGAAGTCACGAAATTTGTATGGTAATAATTCATGACATCAATAAAATGAGGCTTACCCCATTTATAGTTGCTCACATCGAGACCGTTAATGTTCAATTTGACTTTATTCGTGGGTGAAGTAAGTGCACCGTTTGTCGTGGTGTCTGAAGATGCGAGATACTTTATAGGATGATTGAATGTGAGATCTTGAACAACTTCACCCGAACCTATATTCTTTTGCACTTGGGTGATGAGGAGATCATGTTTTCGGGAAGCAATATTTCCACGCTCTTCGTTATCGAGATAGTAATAATTTGCGAAGCACTCTACGTTATAGTTTGAAGCTGCTGTAGCCCAATGAATACGGATTTCTACATTATGGTAATTCAACGCCACTAGGGGGAGGGCACATTGTGGGCCTTCACAAAAGAAGAAACGAAGGGGATAAAAATAGGATCGAGCGCTCACACCTGGGTGTGTACCGTTTGAACTCTTGGAAACATTTTGGGCGAACGTATCAATAGCGATTTTCTCGGTGAAGATGGCATCTTGGCTATCGATGAGGGAACCCCCGATATAGAGTTCCACTTTATCGATGATTGTATCCCATCTCTGAATATCGAGGGCTTGGGTGGTATCATCTATTGTAAAATAGACATACCCGAGAAGGTCTCCAGATCGTTCGAATTGAATACTGGACATTGAATTGTTTTTCACCGCTCCATGGATTGTTTGTTTTTCAATGGATTGTGAAAAATTAGCATGTCTTTTGAATGTTGAACTAAAGAAAGATATTTCGGGATTACCCATGATGTATTCATCCTGGGCACCGATAGCGATCAATTGAACAATACCAGCGGACATGGTATACTACTCTAAGGGGAGAAAATTACAAATTTGGTTTTCTACACACAAAACGAAGGACTAAGAAGTTTTTATCGTCGGCACCCGCACGTTCGATAGTTTCACCATCTTGGTTACGGATAGTCACCGTGAGGCGGTCGAGGCGGCGAATGGGATCAATATATTGTGTAGCGATGAAGTACTCATCCCTAAAGTTCACAACCGCACCAGGAGTACCAGTGGTCGACAGACTCGCAAAAGAACCACGAATCATACTCAAAGATGCCTGTCCATCGTATACATTTGAGGCACGGTCAGAAAAGATAGAGTCTAATTCTTTGATAGATACGTAGCAATGTTCAGTATCCGCAGCTGTCTTGATACGAGCAGTAAGAAGTCTAGCCTGAACAATATTCTTGAGGGGTTGGTTGAGAAAACATGTGAAAGTATTGGCACTAGCTTGACCAATGGTGTCAATAGTGACGGTGTGATACTCATAGTTAAGATCTGGAATTGTCTCTGTTGGTGAAGTGATCAAAGCCATTTATAGTTAGCCTAGATTAAAGATCCACCAATTCCGTCAGAAATCTCATAACTCGCATGGTCTGAGACGAGCTTTTGGGCACCACAGAGACCACCTGGGGTCAGTGACTTAGTGTAGGCACTCCCATTCTTGTAACCGGGGGTGCAATCCATCTTATTCTCCAGGTCAAAAATGGAACCTTGACTGATGGGGGTAATCTTGATTGGCCTGGGTTGGTAAGCGCTGGTATCACGGAACATCATCAGCGCAACGATGATGAAGAACAAAACACCAATGGAAGTGAGGGCGTTACGGTTAGCCTTGTTAAGGTTGAACATTTACTATGTACATATATTTTTTTAAAGTGCGTTAAAGATATTTTTTTTAGTTTCTACATAGAGAGTAGATGGACGAAGAAATCGTACTCGACCGTGGAACTACACATGTGATGAAATTAGACGCCGACGAACAGGCACTCATGGATGAGATTGAGATATCAGCTCCTCGCCCCAAGCCTGTGCCACGCCCTACTCAGCACGCATATCGCCCTCAACCCCAGCAGCACCAAGAGGCTATGGATGCTTTTGTGAATCCCAATAAACAGTCGGCCCCCCATCAGCCCACACAAGAGGAGGAAATTGATTATGGTGAGGATGAACCCACATTTTACGATGATGAGCCCATGGGTCCAGGTTCCCAGGAAGAACAACCTTCTAAGGGATACACCTCTGTGGATGAGGAGAAGTCAGATCTTCTCAATAAATTGACTCGTCTGGAGAAGAAGGGCTTCACTGTGAATAAGAGACTGAACGCCTACTCCAACGTGGATGAGCTCAGGTCAGAGGTGAAGCGGATCACGTACAGTATTGATGTTGAGCAATCATTACGTTTCTCTAGGCGAATGCTCGTGGCATGTGTGACTGGTTTGGAGTTCCTTAATAAGAGGTACAACCCCTTTGAGGTTCAACTCGAGGGTTGGTCCGAGTCCATCATGGAGAATGTTGATGACTATGATGGTGTGTTCGAAGAGCTCTATGTAAAGTATCGCTCGAAGGTCAATGTTGCCCCAGAAGTCAAGCTCATCATGATGTTAGGTGGTTCGGCGATGATGTTCCACTTGACAAACAGTATGTTCAAGTCGGTTATGCCCAACATGAACGATGTGATGAAACAGAACCCCGATCTGGTGAAGAATATGATGGCTGCCGTGCAAAATACTACCAGGGCTCCTGGTGGCCCGGCAACAGATGCCCCCGTGGGTGGAACTGGTAACTATGAGATGCAGGGTCCAGGTATAGATATCTCAAGTCTCATGGGTGGTATCATGATGCCCCCTCCACCCCCAATGAACACCACTATGGGTGGGGGGGCCCGAGAGAGTGTACTCGACGATGATGACATGTCCGATATCATGTCCATCTCAGGGGACTCCACTGGTGGTGAGGTCAAGGAGGTGAATGTGAGTGCTTCCAAACCCAAGCGAACCAGGCGAAAGAAGAAGACGGAAATTAATCTCTAATTACTATATAAATGATAGCGTATTGTCCGCTGGAGGAACTGGATCCTCCTGTCCGACAGCAGAAGTCTGTCGTGAAATCCAAGACCGAGGAGGTGAAGCCTCAGATCGGTCGTGAAGAAACTGAATTGAATTACGTCATCATGGCGTTCATTGTCGGCGTTGTTTTACTCGCCGTCTCTGATACCATCAGGGCATAAGTGTATGTATTATGTTTACCGTGGGGTATAGTCCCCCATAGTAAATTTAGTAATTGAAATCGTTTTTAAGAATTTCACTGTCCGTATCATCTGGGTCACCCAAAGCAGCACCCGTGCGCACAGCTGTGAATGCACCACCCCGAGAAGACATGAGCTCTACTGAAATGTCATAGGAATATAGCGTACCAGATTCGATATCCTCTGTGTTCGGTACGAGTAGTACACCGGTTTTACCCGTAGTGACCGTAGGACTCCATGGATATGAATTTGTACCACCGAATAAATTTTTAGTACCAATTGCTATATCCACAGTAGATGTACTCCCATCATGCGTCCCCCCCTGAATTTCGAGTAGCATAGTACTCATGTTTTTATAAATACCAAAAGCAGTGTCAACTAACCTCGCAACAGCCACAATCTTTGCATAGAATGAACCTGTACCAAAAACAAGTTGAACATCACTGGATTGACCCACCCCACGTTGGAATGTGTAGGCGTATTTCTTACATGAGACTTGATCAGAAGTTGTGATGACACCACCACCAACCTCGAGTGCCGTATTCGCAGATCGACCCCCTAAATCGATGGCAACTGCATTACCAAGATCGATGTTCCCACCGACGGTAAGATCGTTATTCACTGTGAGGTTACTCGCAATCACAGTCTCCGTAGAACCTGGATTTATATACACATTCCCTAGGGTATCCGAGAGAATGTTTGATGTACCCCCAGTTGTTGTGAATTCGAGAATTGCGTTACTTGTGGGGTTCTGGATGCGAGCTATTCCATCATACACATGAAACTTAGTCATGGGGTTGACCGTACCAATACCAACATTACTCGTGTGTACAACATGGAGTCCATCGGCTTCAGAAAAATCATTCTCTGCACCGATTGTTATACCAGCGGTTGAGTGTGTAGAGTTTCTAAAACCTCTCACATAGCCACCATACCCAGCTGTAGTGTACAGAAGCATTCCCGTTTTTTTGTTTGTACCGGGACTCTCAAGTCTGAACATGTCCAAATCCGTCGTTCTAGAATCGTAGAGATGTATGTTTGAACTGGGGGTAGCAGTACCTATACCGAGACGACCAGCCCCATCAAAACGAGCAAACTCAGTATCAACTCCATCTGTAATTTCATGCACAAATGTCATTGGGCGTGCAGTACCTTCATCGCCAATATTTCTATAGATATTCACTGAATCCTCATCAATGGGATTTGTTGTCTCAAACTCGATCCCTGAGAGTTTGAACTGACCACCAGCGGTAAATTCAATGTTACCCGCCACAACCAGTTTGTTCGCTTCATTGGATGGGACTGTATTGATCTTACCACCAATGATTACTGCACCCCCTGTTGTTATACGCAAAGGTATATCAACAGTTGTATCATCTTCAGTGAGTGGGAGTTCGGTAGCCAAATCAAATACGGCATCATTGTATGTTTGGAATATATGTTCTGCGGCAATGTGACGTATTCTCGTAGGACCTTCATCACCAGACCCTTTGTTACCCTTGTAGATGACAAGTTCGTTTTTGGCTTGAGCAGCGCCATACCGTCTTTCGATAAATGCAGTATTTCCAAATAAACTTCCCTCGAGACCACTGAATGTGAGTTGATTTCCAATCACGACATTACCATTGACTTCTAACACACCTCTAGTGACATCTGTACGAATACCAACATTACTGTCTGCTCCATTGATGTAAAAAATAGTCGCAGCACTCTCAGAAACTTTGAGATAATTCTCCGAAATCCTGAAATCACTTGATGCACCGGAAACACCCATAGACCAACCAGTTTCAGCTCCATTATCACTTTGGATAAACGACACAAATGCGTTACCATCAGATGTATCCGTTTGTGCAGATATAATTGCATCTCCCGCTGATGCACCGTGATTGTGCACTAAAATACCATTTGTATCAGGGTTTGCTATTCCTGTAGAATAGACTTCCAGGTGTGCGGTTGGTTGGGTTGTCCCAATACCTACTCGCCCATCAGCTCTTAACGTCAAAATCTCAGTTTCATCAGTGTATCTATCATTGGCAAGGAGTATATCAAGTTTCGAGTGAGATTTACCAAGTACATTATCATATTTACCCATCTTGAATGTAGCTCTAACACCATCACGTGAAGATGTACCCTCACGTGTTAAATGCATAACCGTCGCCAGGTCAGGTGTTGTATTATTTATGGGTTGTGTATTTGTGACAACTAGGGGTGTTCCCAAATGGTTAAAGTTATTCCTATACACGGGCTGTTGATTGATAAATGCAGTACCCCCAGAGGTTTGGAAGAGGCCTTGGGGTTGTGTCGTCCCGATACCTACGTTACTATTTTCTAAAATAGTCACCTTTGCTGTACCCATAGTTGAGGTTTGACTTGCGAAGAAGTTGAGGCCCTTCCCAGCACTCAAGATGTTTTCAATTTTATTTTCACCTGTAGCTGGGTTTGAATACATACGCATTCCACCAGTACCATATACCACTGCATTACTTCCAGTGACGTGGACATTTCCTGAAACTGTGAGAGTCTCAGAGGGGTTTGTATTGGCGATACCAATCTTACCATCAGAGGTTATACGCATCCTCTCGGCGTTCTTGGTTTTGAATCTAATATTTTGGTTGGTGACTGAAGTACTCGCACCATAGACCTCAATGCTACTCACGTTAGAAGCAGTCGGACCAGACTTGAGCACGAGAGCATTTGAGGTACTGTCGGCACCAGAATGATCTGCGTGTACTGTCACCGATACATCTGAGAAGACACTTCGGGTTTGAATGTTTGTAGTCACAGTGTTACCCACAATTGTCAGTGTGTTTCCGGAGGTGAGGTTCGCAAACACTTTGGCACCCACGGAAAAGTCATCAATTGGGGAAAGATTGGAAACACCTGAGGGGTAGGTTCCTACCGTGCGTAGCGCGACCATTTGAACATTGGCCCCAAATATGACAGGTGTAAGAGAAGTTGCATCAATTTGCAACAACTCGTTTGTACTGACGATACCACCATTACCCAGGTTTAATTGTTCTATAAAGACGTTACCAGTCGCATGTATCACATTTGAACCTATATCATCTATATATACATTAGAACCCACGCAGAGTGTATGTGTCGGGGCACTATTCGCAACACCAACAATACCTTCAGTGTAAAATTTACCATACACATGGACATTGACGGTATTCGAATCCATGGCAATCGTCTGTTGTCCGGGACCACCCACTGTGTAAGCACTATCGAACGTTCTTGAAAAAAAGAACTCCGTATTGGCTGTTGAATATCCAAACACCAAGTTTGCTTCTTCACCTGGGTGATCAGTCATTATGAGACCATTATCATACGCACCCCCTGGAAATCCATCAGCCATCTGAATGACCGCATTTGAAACAACCAAGTTGTTCGCAGCTAAATAGGTTAAATAATCGGTAATAAATACATTACCATCTACTCGTAGGTCACCGGTCACGTTGAGGTTACTTGATTCAACCACAACATTTCCATTTTTGAAAACAGCCGAGTTAAAACTGCCGTCATTATCTTCACCAACAGTGAGTTGTTTCCCGACAGCAACATTTGTGGAGTATGTATTACCAGTAACTTTCAAAACATTGGAACCAGCACTATTCACAACAAATTCGTTATTTACAGTTCTTAGGATATTAGATGTAGTCACATTCGTGGATAATATATTACCAGTCACCTGTAGGATATTTGGTCTTTGGCGATCGATGATAACATTACTTACACCAACCTGAAAATCATGGATTGGATTGGTAACACCTATACCAACTTGACTCGCAGACATACGAAAAACATTTGTGAAAGCAGTGAGATTCATATCACCTGTGGCAGTCAGAGAACCTGACATATTGAGATTCGCTACTGTGATTTCATCTGCTATGATCTCACCAGCTTCGATACTCGCCACACCCGTAATAATATCTTGTTCTCTGGGTGTGGCATCTAGACTGCCGACATAAATTTGGCCAGCTGTGACGAGAATGCCATCCGCTTGCGTCGCCATATACATTAATTACCGAATAAAATTCCAGCTAAACCATCTTTGATCCTGAGTACATTATAGTTTACAGCATAGACGTACATGTATGGACGGTCCGCCGCCTCTGCACCACGGATAACGAGTTTTGCGTTATCAAGCCGGCTAAAATTGCATGAACCAGAGGGGTTGTAATCGGATGCGTTGAGACAAAAGTGGTAGGCGAAGTATCGTGTCAGTGTTGGTGAGTGACTGGGCATATTGAAATGTGTCTTACCATATGTTGATTTGTAATAGTTTTGTGCTGTGTGAAAATATGTCGGTGACATATTTTCTAGGAGTGGTGTACCATTAATTTGTATATCAGCATTTTTAAACGTAAAACGATCCACGGTGAAGTTGATTTGAGATGTCCCAAATCCAAAGAAGAGTGACTTTACTGGATGATTGAAACTAGAAATATCTAGGACATTGTATCCACCTGAATCAGTTTTATTGTCTGTGACACTGTTGAGAGGGAATTCAACTCGTTGTGTCTGTGTGATGACAAAGTCTAACGTACGTTTCGTGAGTGACTCCCTCTCCTCAGTATCTAGGTAGAGGTAATTTCCATACATGGTCGCTTTCTTTTCAGATGCTGGAATGACTGCGAGTGTCGCTTGGTCAAATGTAATTCGTATTTCTACTTGATGACTCTGTAAAGCCACTAGGGGTAAAAATGCTTTGTGATCACAAAAGAAAAAATGGAGGGGTACGAAATATTTATTCGACAATGAAGCCTTGTTATTGAGTTCTTGGGATTTGTTGTATGTGTCCGCTAGGTAGTTTGGCCAAATTTCACTGTAATAATCAAAATGTTGGGAATCAACTTTTTGACCACCTATGAAAAGATCGATAGTCGAGTTGTAAAAGAGGTTCGATGCGATGTTGTCATTACTATTACTGTCAGCCTCGAACCAGAGTCCATTGATGACATCACCCAATACTGGAATGGTGATGGAAGTGTCACTATCAGTAATAGTTTTGATAAACTTGGGAGCTTGAGAGAAATTTGTGTGCCGTGTAAATTTTGTACGGAAAAAGGAATGTCCCTCATCACTTGTCAGATATATGTCTTGAACACCTTTTGAGACAAGTTGTATTAATGCACCGGACATTTAATTATTATTTAGATTATAAAAACAGACACTTTCCCTGAGGGAAGTCGCTCTTCTTTTCTTCAACCTGCTTCCCATGTATTTTGAAACCACCTTGTCTATACACTTTCATCCTTTTGAAATACATAGCTGTGAAGATTGACCAAGGATCATGAACATCATAGATGTGGGGATCATTCTTCTTACCCTTCGTCTCTCTCATAATTCTCCCAATGCTTTGGGTAATATCAGATTTGGGTGACGCTAGGATGACAGTATCTAGAGTGGGTATATCTAGACCCTCATGGGCTTGACTGAACGTCGCAAAGATGATCTTTTTCTTTGAGGACTCTTGGAGGGCAGCCTCTTTCATACCACCCATGTAGAGTCCAGATGTCTTGGGGAAACACTGATGAAGAAACTCACAATGTTGTCGGCGGTCACTGAGAACTAGAAGTTGTCTCGTCCCAGATGAGGCTTTCTTGACAAGTTCCACTAACATCCGATTTCTCTGGCGGTCCTCGACAACTTCTGTTATCATGTTGGGCATTGATATCTTTCCATTCCGCATGGAGGGTGGTGGATTCCTGTAATTTGGGGACTCGAATGTTATTGGAAAAACCTCAACCTGTTCCTGATTTTTTCTCTCAACCGCAAAGAATGTTGGTCCCATGAACCAATGAAGAACCTTGGTGAGACCATCTTTCCTCTCTGGGGTTGCTGAGAGACCAAAGATATGTCGAGGACACATCTTAAAAAGACTCTGACTGAACACCTTAGCACAAATATGATGCGCCTCGTCTACGATGAGTGTTCCTACAGAGTCAAAGTCTGAGAAGCTATATTCCTTTAGGGACAACGACTGGAGCATTGCGATGACAAAATCACACGCAACCTCTTTTTTGTCCTGCTGTACAACACCAATCGTAGCACCCGGGCAAAATTGCTGGATGCGCTCCCTCCACTGGTCAGCTAAGAACTGTTTGTGTACGACAATCATGGTCCTGTACCCCAGTTTACATGCTATAGCCAAGGATACCGTCGTTTTGCCGTAGCCACATGGTAAAGAAAGGACACCATGCCCTGCTTTAATTGCTGCTGTGAGTGCCTCATTTTGGTGTGTAGCATCTCGGAGTTGTCCAACGAATTTGGTTTTGATACGGGTAGGTTCGGGACGTTTGTCTTCCCGAGGCTCTCCAAGCTTATCGGTTCCATAGAATCTTGGAACGCAGACTCCAGTCTTAGTTGCTCTGAAAACTTTGAAAGGCGGTGGAGGAAATCCATAGTCTCCATTGACCACAGGTCTTACCGTTAATTCTTTTTTAATTTCTTGGATTGGTCCTTCACTCACCAGATACCCCGTTCTTGTAAGGGTTGTCATTAATTACTTATTTAAAGGGTACAAACTTTAAATGAGTATAAGATGCCTACCGTCGACGTTGAAGAGAATATTAAACAACTGCGTGTTAATATTGAGAGAATGACCCAAGAGGTTTTTAGACTTCAAGGGATGCTCCAAACATTTGAGGGGTTTAAGAAGGGTGGTCTGAAAACTATTGACCTTCCCAACGACCCCAATCAGGAGCCCGTTGAGGAACTTGAGAGTGTCCAAGAAAAGCCTGAATAAGCACCAACATTCCAAATACCCTTGAAATTGATTTCAATTTCCGCTTCATCATCCTTTATTAGAGACTGAATGGGACGTCCTTTGACGTTGCACATCACTCTCCTATAACGGAACGGTACCTTCACTTTTAGAACTCTCCCATCTAGGGGGTCATCCACATTTTTATTTAGGAGTAGGTGTAACTTATTCGTATGCATTCGTTGTATAATTTCTGAAACCTTTTGGGGAATTATAAAACGGATATACTTTTTATCATTGAAGTCATACATGGGTTCATATACAGTCGCTATGAACTTCATTGATTTCTATTACGATATACTAAAATTAAAACTATAAGTAGTACGACAACGAATGACACGACCTGTGTCAAGAGGAGAGACTGGAGAGGCTCCCTGGTATCAAATTGTTGATGACTTAGGGCTCTAGAGACTTCCACAGCTGCCTCGATACTCGAATAAGGTGTGTTTCTCGGGGACATCATACCACACATCGCAACCTTGGAACACTTCCCAAAGAATGGGAGTTGTCCATAGAGACTGAGAACCCCTGAGGATTGGGTGAATTTCCAAGTATTCCCTTGCCACTCGGCACCCCAACCGATACGCATCTCCAGAGGTTCTGGGAGTTCGAGTTGCTTGAGTACCTCAGCCTTTAGTATATCAGGTTTAGATCCCAATATCTCCTCAGTGAGATTACAGATGACACATGACACAGTTTTACCATTTGAAAGTACTTTAGGTTGGAGATTCCATTTGGTTTTCGCAGCAATCTCGAGATCTGTTTTTATTTCGAGTATATCTTCGTAGTCGAGAAGAACATTGATAGCACCATATGTACTCTCACTCACTATTTTGTCGGCACCTGGACCCCAATTATCTCCAAGTACCTTGATGGCTGGACTATTATCGAGACACAAGAAGAGCATACCATCTTCTATGACTTTGCCATCTGAAAATGTAGCCATGTACGTATCTTCACCGTACACGACAGTCTCAAGTTCTGTATTGAACACAAAGTTTCCACCAGCTTCCATGACTGCCTCTTCCATCGCATCACACATGACTTTACCTGAAACCTTTTGTGTGTATGACTTGGAGAGACCAACATGATCCAAATTTCTTACAAATTCATAGGCTGACATGACATCCCAAGTGACACCATCCATAATCAGAGGGAGACTTTCTAAAAGAGCTTGACCCTTCTCAGACAATGTTCCCAACGACTCCTTGAGGGAAAAGCGTTTAAACCTTTTGGGTTGTGTGAGTACTTTCGCAAATAGGGTTATCAAGGTGCCATAGTCCTTCGTGCTGAGAGAACTGAGAGCAAACGCAGTGTGACTAGCACCATCTGATGGTACAAATATATCATCCCAAGAAATTCCCATCTCATTGAAGATCGACTTTGTATTGACAAATGCTCGATCGAATACGATCCTATGTGCGTGGA
>Ga0208414_1002540_pt1 | contig 11876 bp, 9 predicted proteins | sample AntAceMetag02UKE_FD_184770 | JGI IMG/M metagenome (GOLD analysis project Ga0208414, IMG submission 184770) | Saline lake microbial communities from Ace Lake, Antarctica - Antarctic Ace Lake Metagenome 02UKE (SPAdes) (version 2) | ecosystem: Environmental > Aquatic > Non-marine Saline and Alkaline...
GTCGTTCTAGGTGCTTGTGACAAAGAACGGGGCCGAGCAGAACGCTTTCACAAGATACGCCCGTAGAAGACTGTGGTTCGAAGTAGTGGACCCGGGTTCGATTCCCGGCATCTCCACCATTGGTGCGTTATGGAATTCCCTTTTCAGTGCTGTGCTGGCCTGTCGGGGTAAGAAGACTGAGCACCCAGCCTCGTCACGCTGTCACTTGCCGCGCCAACAGCGCGAGTAATAGATTCTTGCCATCTCAGGTCTGCGTCAAGACCTGCGGCAAAAAATCCTACAAAACAATCCCTTGCGCCTACGGTGCCCAAGGCCTTCGCTGCTGGTGCCTCAACGCGGAACACGACACCTTCATGGCACGCAATCGCTCCTTTTCTCCGAGCCTGACAATAAGGCTGCACTCGAGTTGTTTGAACCAGGCCGCGAAGGGGTGAGCGGTCATCGTCTGGCTCCCAACAGCGACCCAGTGATTTGAAGCCCAGGGTCAACGGCTAGGCAATAGATGCTTCTATCGCCATCCACCCAACTACTGGGGGTGGGGTAGTAGTAGGTGAAGTCAAGAACCGACTCGGTGAACTCAACCCCGATGAAGTCGCCAAATGCCCCTTGGCACCGCGACCCACCCTCGCTGATCAGGTAATCAGTTCCTGGGTACGAGTCCTCGGTCAGTGCCAATTTCGCAAACAACTCCGCATCGTGGGGTTGCTGGCACTCCACCACCTCCACAGCATCCATGTCGGCGCCTTCCGGGGTGTTTTGGTCGTTCACACAGGCCCCTAATTCGAGCTCGAAAACGCTCACCAGGTTCTTCTCTTCGCCAGCGACACCCTCGGCAGAGTCTCCACCCTGGTCCACTTGGCTCACCGCGGCTGGGACACAGCCGCTGAGGAGCAACCCCAGCGCTAGGAAAAATCCCCCAAGTATGAGGGGGCGTGCTCGCCCGTTCAGGGCGCACTCCTTCGCGAGAGCTCGAGGGCATCGTCATGCAGAAGGCCGTTGGTGGCAAGGGCGGTGTGGTGCCAAATGTCGTCATCGCCATCCAGGGAACTGAATCGACCGCCTGCTTCACGGATAATGGGGACCAGTGCAGCCATGTCATAGGGCTGAAGGTCAGCCTCCCCGCACACGTCCATCGATCCTTCCGCAACCATCATGTAGGGCCAAAAATCACCAATGGCTCGGGCACGCCAAGCCGAAGTCGCCCATGCCCTCACGTTGCTCTCTCGCCCATCCTCAATCCATCCGGGGAGAGAGTTGTAGTTGACGATGGCATCCTCGAGCAACGTCACTGAGCTCACGGCCAGTGGCGTTGCTTCGGTGTGGCCGGTCTTTTTTGTCCAGGCTCCGTGACCTGTGGCCGCCCACCACTGCTGGCCCAGAGCGGGAGCACTGACCACGCTCACCACAGGGTTCCCATCGATGGCCAGCGCAATCAGTGTCGCCCAGATGGGAACGCCTCGAAGAAAATTCGCCGTGCCATCAATCGGGTCGATAATCCATTGGCGACCCGGTTGCTGGCCCGTGCTTTTCGTGCTGGATCCCCGTTCCTCACCGAGGATGGCGTCATGGGGGCGGGAAGCAAGGATTGTCGAGGTGATGATGTCCTCCACAGCCACATCAGCATCCGTAACCGGGGTGCGATCGGGTTTGGTGGTGACCACCAGGTCCTGGGCTCGAAAGCGACTGAGGGAAATCAAGTCAGCATTAGCTGCTGCCGCTCGGGCCAGCGCTAAATCGTCGCTCATCGTGAAAGTTGTCACCCTCTCGAGGGTAGTAGAGCCGTGAAAGATCGCCTGCTTTGTCAGTCGGTATGTGCGCCCTGATGCAAGGTCCCCATGAGGCGCTGGAGGGAGTGCGCGCGTGAATGAAGCGTTGGTTCCAATGTGTTGCCGGTCAGTGCCTGTTCCAGTGCGCATTCGCTCGAGCCTGACTCGTGGGAACAAGCCTTCGGGCAGGTGAGAGTCAAATACTCGAGGTCAGGGAACCCTGACACCAGCGATGCGGGAGAAACATGGCCCAGTCCAAAAGACCGAACGCCTGGGGTGTCAATAATCCATCCGCCACTTGCCAGGGGAAGGGCAACGCTCGAAGACGAGGTGTGGCGCCCACGCCCGGTGACCTCGTTGACGTGCCCCACCGCACGGTTACCGCTGGGGACCAGGTCGTTCACCAGGGTTGATTTCCCCACTCCCGAATGCCCAACGAACACAGTCGTGTGGCCCTTAAGCAGGGCGCTTAGCGCTTTCACAGCCGGATTCGAGGGGGATCTCTGAACCACACCAATCTCGAGAGCACCTGCGTAGTCGAGTAGCTCTGTGCCCGAGGCCAAGTCTGTTTTTGTCACACACATCAGGGGAGTCAGCCCAGCATCCAGGGCTGCCACCACATAGCGATCGATCAATCTCAATCGAGGCTCTGGGGAGGCCGCCGCCACGACCATTAAAAGCTGGTCAGCATTTGCCACGATGATGCGCTCCATCGTGTCGGTGTCATCGCCGCTGCGGCGAAGGACCGTTTTTCTGGGGTGGATGCGGACAATTCGCGCAAGGCTGCCCTCTTCGCCGGTGGTGTCACCCACGCAATCCACGACGTCACCAATCACAATCGCTTGGCGACGAAGCTCTCTGGCCCTTGTGCAAGTGACTGCGCGTTGCTGGGGACCACCATCATCAAGAACCACGCGATAACGGCCTCGATCGACCCCGATGACAAAGCCCGGTTCCGCATCATCGTGGGCGGGGCGCTCTTTGGTGCGGGGTCTGCTGCCCCGCCGATCAGGGCGAACCCGAGGAACGAAGTCCTCGTACTTGTCGTCGTCTGGCTCGTTCATCGCTTTGGCGAGCTGAGGAGCTCTTCCCACAGGGCAGGAAACTCGGGCAAAGTCTTGGAGGTGCAGGCGATGTCGTCCACTTCCACACCTTGAATAGCAAGACCCAGGAGCGCACCGGAGGTGGCCATTCGGTGGTCATCGAATGCTTTCCAGAGACCTGGGTGAAGCTCTGCTGGAGCCACCACGATTCCATCACTGGTCTCGCTGGCGCTTCCACCGAGGGCTTCGATGTTGGAGACCAGGGCCTTGAGGCGGTCTGTTTCGTGTCCGCGGAGATGCCCGATGCCGCGAAACTGGCTACTGGCGGGGGACAATGCCGCCAAGGCCACGAAGGTGGGCGCAAGTTCGCCCGCATGGCTGAGGTCAAGATTTACTCCGGGAAGCTCGCGTCCCCCCGCGAGTCCGTCGCCTCCTTCAACCGTGACGACCCCGGGCGCGCGGGTGATTGATGCTCCCCAGTGTTCGAGAAGCTCAGGGACGAGACTTCCCACCTGGGTGGTGCTTTCTGGCCAACCGGAAATGCTCACACTTCCCCCGGTAATTAATGCAGCGCTCAGGAAGGGTGCCGCGTTAGAGAGGTCGGGTTCAATCGCTACCTCCACCCCGGCGATGGCTCCAGGAGCAACTTCCCAGATGCCGGGGCTGACCATCTCAGCCGCCACCCCCCTGCCCCGAAGGCAGTGAAGTGTCATGTCAATGTGGGGGAGAGAGGGAAGCGAGTCACCCTTGTGTTCAATGCGAAGCCCTCCGGGTAGCCTCGCGCCCACCAGCAATAGACCGGACACAAACTGGCTCGATGCCGAGGCATCGATCGAGACCACGCGCCCATGGATTGCCCCCGTATTCGTGAGCGTGAAGGGTAAGAACCCTTCCAAGGTGGCGTCAACTTCGACGCCTAACTGGCCCAACGCGTCGAGTGTGGTGGCCATGGGTCGAAGCCTGGCGCCCGCGTCGCCATCGAAGGACAGCGACCCGGGAATCACGAGTGACAGTGGAGGCACAAAGCGCATGACCGTGCCCGCCAACCCGCAGTCAAGGGTTGGCGGGTTAGAACAATTTTCGGGAATGGGGGTGATGTGAAGGTCAGGGCCGAAGGGACCGGGGTTGCCCTCGGTAATGGTGGCCCCTAACGCCCGAAGCGCCTCCACCATCAAATGGGTGTCTCTGGCGTGAAGAGGTGAGCGCAGGATAGAGGGGCCTGTGGCGAGGGCGGAGAGCACAAGCTCTCGATTGGTCAGTGATTTAGATCCGGGAAGCGAGAGCTGATGGTGAAGGGGAGCAGAGCGGTAACCCGCCCGCCATGTGCCATCTCCCAGTGTTTTACTCATCCCTTCCTAGAGTACTCGGCAGGGTTCCCTCGAGGGGTCCGGCCGGGCGCAGTCTAGGAACCGAGAGCTCTATCGAGGATGAGCTGGGCTTCTCCTTGGCTGCGTTTGGAGGAGCCGGTGGCAGGGGAGGCAGAACGAGGCCTCGACACCACTGTCATCGGGGGCAAACCAGCTGAGGCTGCCTCCACCATTACGAAAGGCCAGGCGCCCTGGTTCTCTGGTTCGTCTTGGACCCACACGAATTTCGCGCCGGGATACCGGGAGGCAACCTGCTGGAGGTCAACTGCGGGGAAGGGGTAATACTGCTCGAGTCGCACCACAGCGATGTTGGTGATTCCCCGCTTGGAAATTTCTGACTGCAGGTCGTAGTAAATCTTTCCGGCCACCATCAACACGGTGCCGATGCTGGAAGCATCCGCAACACCAGGGTCATCGAGGACGGGCTGGAACCTGCCGGTGGTGAAGTCATCGACTGAACTTGTTGCCCCTCGAAGGCGCAACATCGCTTTCGGGGTAAATACGATCAGGGGTTTTCGAGGCCTTGCATAGGCCTGGCGGCGCAGGAGGTGGAAGTAGGACGCCGGAGTGGAAGGTCTCGAAATAATCATGTTGTCTTCCGCCGCGAGCTGAAGGAACCGCTCGATCCGGGCAGAGGAATGGTCGGGGCCTTGGCCTTCAAAACCGTGGGGGAGAAGAAGAACAACACTCGAGCGTTGGCCCCATTTTTGCTCGGCAGAAGAAATGAATTCATCGATCACGGTTTGCGCACCGTTCACGAAGTCACCAAACTGCGCTTCCCACATGACCAGTGCGTCAGGTCGCTCCACGGAGTAGCCATACTCAAATCCAAGCGCTGCATACTCGCTCAGAAGGGAGTCGTAAATCCACAGCCGTGCTTGGGTTTCTGACATGTTCATCAGCGGGAGCCATTCTTGGCCGTTGATGCGGTCGTGGAGAACAGCGTGACGCTGGACGAAGGTGCCCCGGCGCGTATCCTGTCCCACCAATCGAACGGGTGTCCCTTCAAGGAGTAGAGACCCTAATGCAGCAAGCTCACCGAAGCTCCAGTCGATATCGCCACTTCGCGACATTTCCCGACGCTTATCCAAGAGCGGCTGGAGCTTCGGGTGAGTGGTGAATCCGGGGGGTTGGTTGGCGTGAGCATCGCCGATCAGAGCAAGCACAGAAGAGTCGATGCCGGTGGTCTCTGGTTCTCCTGCAACGTCGTTGTCTCGCTGCGAGCCTGGGCGCTCCACACCGGCGATGGCGCCATCATCGTTGGGGATGACGGTAATCGCACCCGTTTGCGCAGCATGGGTTTCCTGGAAGGCTTCCTCGAGGCGGCCTTGGAAGTCTTTTTGCGCTGCGTCTAGTTCTTCCTCTGTCAGGTCCCCGCGGCCCATCAGCGCTTCGGTGTAAAGGGTACGGACGCTGCGTTTGGCTTCGATCAAGTTATACATCAGGGGCTGAGTCATCGAAGGGTCATCGCCTTCGTTGTGTCCACGCCGGCGGTAACACACGATGTCGATCACGACGTCGGCTTTGAATGCTTGCCGGTAGGCGAAAGCAATTTCTGCTATCCGCAAGACCGCCTCGGGGTCATCGCCGTTGACGTGGAAAATCGGAGCTTGAATGGTCTTTGCCACATCGGTCGAGTAGACCGAGGTGCGACCGTCATGAGGGAGCGTGGTGAAGCCCACCTGGTTGTTCACCACGACGTGGACGGTTCCCCCGGTGCGGTAAGCCCGCAGCTGGGACATCTGGAGTGTTTCCAGCACCACACCCTGGGCGGCCATGGCTGCATCGCCATGAATCACGAGGGGCAACACACCAAACCGGCCAATTTCCTTGCGGTCCTGTTTGGCTCTAACGATTCCTTCGAGGACCCCGTTGACCGCTTCTAAGTGAGACGGGTTAGCGGCCAGGTACACCGGCATGCTCGCGCCGCTGGGAGCGGTGTAGGTGCCCTCGGTCCCCAAGTGGTACTTCACATCGCCCGAGCCTTGAACACTCTTGGTGTCGTGGGTCCCTTCGAACTCTCGGAAGATTTGCCCATATGTTTTACCCGCAATATTGGCCAGCACGTTCAATCGACCGCGGTGAGCCATCGCCATTGCTACTTCGTCGAGGCCTGCCTCCGTGGCAGCTTGGAGGATTTCGTCGACCAGGCTGACGGTGGATTCTGCGCCCTCCATACTGAAGCGTTTTTGGCCGACATATTTGGTCTGCAGAAAGGTCTCAAAGGCTTCTGCCTGGTTGAGCTTGGACAAGATTCTCAGCTGAGCGTCGTGGTCGGGCTTTTGGTAGGGCTTTTCCAGCTTTTCCTGGAACCAAGACCGCTGAGCAGGGTCTTGAATATGCATGTATTCAATACCGATGGTGCGGCAATAGGTGTCTCTCAGAACTCCCAGGATTTCGCGCAACAACATGGTGGATCTGTTTCCGAACCCGCCGGTGACAAATTCCCTATCAAGGTCCCAGAAGGTGAGGCCGTGGCTTTCGATTTCCAAATCCGGGTGGGAGCGTTGCCGGTATTCCAGTGGGTCAATATCCGCCATCAAGTGCCCGCGCACACGGAAAGAGTTGATGAGTTCTTGGACCCGGGAGGTCTTATTGACCATCTCCGCCTGGTTGATGGCAATATCTTCCGCCCAGTGGATGGGCATATACGGGATGCGAAGCGAGGCAAAGATTTCCTCGTAAAAGCCTTCCTCGCCGATCAGGTATCCATGGACTTTGCCCAGATATTCCCCCGAGCCTGCGCCCTGAATCACCCGGTGGTCGTAGGTAGAGGTGAGGGTGATGGTTTTACCAATCCCCAAATCAGCCAGTGTTCGTTTGGAAGAGCCCTGGAATTCTGCCGGATAGTCCAGTGCACCGGCACCGATGATGCAGGCTTGACCCTTCATCAGGCGGGGGACGGAGTGAACCGTTCCGATGCCACCAGGGTTAGTCAGTGAAATGGTGTTTCCGGCGTAGTCGTCGGCAACGAGTTTGCCTTCCCGGGCCCTGGAGACAACATCTTCGTAGGCGAGAAGGAAGTCGGCAAAACCCATGTTTTGGGTGCGCTTGATTCCTGGAACCACGAGTCCGCGGGTGCCATCGGGTTTGGGCATGTCAATAGCGATACCCAGGTTGATGTTGGCGGGGTGAACGGCGACGGGTTTGCCCTCAACCTCTTCGTAGAAAACATTCTGACTGGGAAGCTCCCGCAGCGCCTTAATCATGGCCCAGGCGATGAGGTGGGTGAAGGAAACTTTTCCGCCGCGCGTGCGGCGCAAATGGTTGTTCACGACTATTCGGTTATCGATCATCAACTTGGCCGGCACGGTTCGAACGCTGGTAGCGGTCGGGACCTGAAGGCTTTGGTCCATGTTCGCAGCGAGAGCCTTTGCCATGCCCTTCAGCGGAGAAACTTCATCGCTGGGTTCCGAAGCATCCTCAATCGGTGTCTCAGAGATCACGAGATTGGGGGAGGTGGGGGCCTCGGCAGGAATGGGTTGTTCTTGGGGACCAGCGGAGGTGGTTTTGGCAATGGGGGCCGTCATGGGGGAGGGGTCACTACCCGGTGACACCGCGGGCGCAACCGTCGCAGCCCCAGCATGGCCGGAGGAACGTGACTCGAAGAGCGGCCACCAACTCTTTTCAACGAGCTCGGGGTCCTTTTGATACAACGACCACAGTTCATCCACGAGCCATTCGTTCGCCCCGAATTCGACGGAATCCTTAACGGTGTCGCTTTCTGACACGCTTTTGTCGCTCACTCTCACGTTGCCGGCCTGTATCTAAAACTCTATCGGCTTTGCTGTGAGAAACCTTTCAGTCCGGGCGGCGAGGTGCGCCCCGATGCTAGTATTCGTGGTGATGAGTGACTCCTCCTCCGGTAGTTCTGAGCCCGGCCATAAACCCTGGGGCACCCGCAGGGTGGGTGCCCGTTGAGCACAGATCTCCTCCTTTTCACGATCGGTGTGTGTCTCGCACTCGGCACCGGCGTCTTCGTGGGCAGCGAGTTCGCGCTTCTCAACCTTGACCGTTCAGATTTGGAAGCCAGGCGAGCAAAAGGTGAAAAAGGGCACCGGATTACCATTTCCGCTCTCAAGCAAACCTCGACGCATCTCTCCAGTGCTCAATTAGGTATTACTCTGACCACCATTTTGACCGGTTACACCATGGAGCCAGCAATTTCGTCGATGCTGGAGGGGCCGCTTCGCGCGCTGGGTCTTCCCGAAGACTTTCTCCGGCCGGTGGGTGGGGTTTTAGGAATTCTCCTGGCCACCTTGATTTCGATGATTTTTGGGGAATTAGTTCCCAAGAACTACGCACTGTCCGTCCCCCGCGCGACAGCGCGGCTGCTAGTCCCCTTGCAGGTCGCGTTCACGTGGACGTTTAGACCCTTCATCGCGGTATTGAACGGAAGTGCCAACAGGATACTCCGGGCCATGGGTATCGAACCCAAAGAGGAGCTCTCTGCTGCCAGGACAGCTGATGAGCTCTCCAGCCTCGTGCAGCGCTCGGCGCTGCAAGGGCTCTTGGAAGATGACACCGCCACCTTGCTCTCGCGAACCATTGAGTTCTCCAGCCATAATGCCGTGGATGTGATGACGCCTCGAACCAAGGTGGAAAGCCTCCACCGCAGTGATACCGCCGAAGATGTCATTGCCTTGGCGAAGAAGACGGGACTCTCCCGGTTCCCCGTCATCGATGAATCCTTGGATGACATTCGCGGCGTTGTTCATGTAAAACAAGCCATTGCTGTTCCCTTTGATAAGCGTTCGGAGGTTCCCGCCTCCGCCCTACAATCCGATGTCATCCGGGTTCCAGAAACCATGACCTTGGATGTGTTGCTCACCGAGCTTCGGGGCCGTGGATACCAGGTGGCAATCGTGGTGGATGAATATGGCGGAACCTCTGGCATCGCCACCCTCGAAGACCTCGTGGAGGAACTCATTGGCGAAGTCGCTGACGAACACGACCGAGCATCGCTGGATGTGGTCAGGGCCAGAGACTGGTTCACCTTCCCTGCCGATTTGCGACCCGACGAACTTGAAGAGCGCACCGGGGTTCCTGTTCCAGAAAATGGCCACTACGAAACCATTGCCGGGTTCATTCTGGAATCCCTGGGTCGCATGGCTGAGGTGGGGGACACCGTGGAGATTCCGTTGGGAGAATTTCGCGTGGAGCGCATGGATAACCGGCGTATCGATCGAGTTCGTTTTACCCCACAGGTTAATAGTCAGGAGGTGACACTGCTGTGAGTGACTGGGCTGGATTGGCGTGGTTAGTGGTGTTGCTGGCGGCTAACGCTTTCTTTGTGGGGGCAGAATTTGCGGTGATTGCTGCGAAGCGTTCCCGGATTGAGCCGCTGGCAGATGGGGGCAGCAAGCGTGCTAAGACCTCCCTCTACGCCATGGAAAACGCGACCTTGATGCTGGCGACCTGCCAGCTAGGGATCACGGTGTGTTCGCTGATGATTTTGTTGGTATCTGAACCTGCCCTCCACCACCTGTTAGAGGGCCCGCTAGGTTTCGTGGGGCTTCCTGCAGGTGCTGTGTCGGGAGTATCGTTTGCCATCGCGCTCCTGGTGGTCACTTATCTTCACGTTGTGCTTGGCGAAATGGTTCCCAAGAACATTTCGTTTTCCCTGCCGGATAAAGCAGTCCTTCTCTTGGCCCCACCCCTGGTATTCATCTCCAAAGTCATCTCCCCCATCATCCGAGGGATGAACGCGATTGCCAACGGGATTCTGCGCTTGACCAGGGTGGAACCGAAAGCTGAGGCCACCAGCGCCTATACCTTGGATGAGGTCGCCACGATCGTGGCGGAATCAACGAAGACCGGAATGCTCTCTGACCATTCCGGGGCGCTGAGTGCGGCGTTTGATTTCACGACGAAGACGGTGGCAGACGTCACCATCTCTCTCGAAAACCTGGTCACACTTCCCGAGGATGCCACCCCCAGGGATGTGCAACAGGCCGTCACGCAACGCGGATTTAGCCGCTATGTCTTGGTCAACGAGACCGGTGACCCCACCGGCTATGTCCATATCAAGGACCTACTGGACGCTGATGATGGCGAAGGGGATTACCCCGTTCCACCGCGTCGCATTAGGAGCCTGGTCGCCCTCACCGACACCGTCGATTTAGAGGATGCTCTCGCCACGTTGCGAGCAACAGGAACACACCTCGCCAAGGTCACCAACACAGTGGGCGACACCACGGGGGTGCTGTTCTTGGAGGACATTATTGAAGAGCTCGTGGGTGAAGTGAGGGATGCGACCACCCGCCACTAACCAGGCCGAATGAAGGGGTAAACGATGGAAAAGTTTTTGGTTCTGGGTGAGGCACTCACCGATTGTGTCATTACCGGCGAGGCGGTGACGGAAACGCCCGGCGGGTCACCGATGAATGTGGCAATTGGTTTGGCACGGCTCGATCACGAAGTAACCATGGCTACGCGATATGGATCCGATTCCCGAGGAGTCGCTATCGCGAACCATCTGAGTGAGAGCGGTGTGGCGCTGATTGCTGAGGGAAATCAGGCGGCGAGGACGTCGAGTGCCCAGGCAACGATTGCCGCCGATGGTTCTGCGGATTACGTTTTCGACCTGAATTGGGACCTCACCACGGCCATGGTCCCCTCTGGTGAGGTGACCCATGTTCACACCGGCTCTATCGGTGCCACCTTGCAACCAGGAGCAGTGTCGGTGGAGGAAGTTCTGCGGCGGGAAAAAGAAGCCGGCGCCAGCGTGAGTTATGACCCCAATGCTCGCCCCATCATTATGGGTAAACCCGAGGATGTGTTGCCCCTGGTGGAGCGACTGGTGGGGCTCAGTGATGTGGTTAAGGCAAGTGATGAAGATATTGCCTGGCTTTATCCCGACACACCCCGTGAGCAGGTTGTGTCCCAGTGGCGGAAGAGGGGCGTTTCTCTTGTGGTGGTCACCCTCGGCGAAGAGGGGGTGGAGGCGTGGAGCGCGTCGGACCACGTCACCCTGCCCGCCCAGGTCACCACAGTGTCGGACACTATCGGGGCAGGGGATTCATTTATGTCGGGCCTGCTTTCCGCGCTGTCACAGCGATCCCTTCTCGGTAAACGGTCGGCCGATGCGCTCCGGGGGATTTCTCGGGAAGACCTGGCAGAAGTCCTTCGATTTGCTCTCACGTGTGCGGGCATAACGGTCTCGCGGACCGGCGCAAACCCGCCTCGATCAGCCGAGGTGGCGGCGTAACTTTCCGGTATGGAACGCTCCTGCACCCTTGATACGAGCCCCAGGGGTGCCAGTCGTGTTTAGCGAGCAGGCGTAGCCAATAAGGCTGAGATCGCCGCTCCCACAGCGTCTGACTCAATCAGGAAGCCATCGTGGCCATAGGGGGATTCGACCACCTGGGCTTTGTTCCCGGAGAGCGAGTGAGGGATGTGGTGGGCCAACTCGTGCTGCTGTTCTATGGGGAACAACCGATCGCTATCGATTCCCAACACCAACGTGGGCGTGGAGATGGCTCCGAGCACCTCACTGAGGCCTCCTCGGTCTCTGGTGACATCGTGGGAGTTCATTGCTTCGGCGAGGGCGATGTAGGAATTAGCATCAAAACGCCTTGTGAATTTGTTGCCGTGAAAATCGAGGTAACTTTCCACGGCGAATCGACCTTTGTCTCCCAGTGGTGATTTAGCGCTCTGCCACGTTCGTTCGAACCGCTCATTGAGCTCGCTGGGAGAGC
>Ga0208414_1002542_pt1 | contig 11872 bp, 9 predicted proteins | sample AntAceMetag02UKE_FD_184770 | JGI IMG/M metagenome (GOLD analysis project Ga0208414, IMG submission 184770) | Saline lake microbial communities from Ace Lake, Antarctica - Antarctic Ace Lake Metagenome 02UKE (SPAdes) (version 2) | ecosystem: Environmental > Aquatic > Non-marine Saline and Alkaline...
ATTATCTAATCAAATTAACAATTATAATTTTCTAGTTGAGTCTTTAATTTTCATATCTAGTGATCATTCAGCCTATTCGAAAATTAATAATTATGAAAATAATGATTTTGATCTAAGTCTTAAAAATTCTATAAATAACTTTTATGAGGAGCTTTTTTCAATAGATTTCAATTATTTAGATAATAAATTTTTATTAAGGAAATATGAGCATCAACGTAGTAGAGTTATTAGATCTTTCCTTTTTAATTTATTTTTATTAGTAAAAAATTTATATCTAAAAAACAATAACTTATCTTCTTCAGAAATTCTTCCTGTGCTTTTTGGAAGTACTGCTCTTTATCAAAATTTATCTTATTCAGATACAGATATTTTTTTTATTAAGATGGATTCAAATATAGATCACATGCACTCTATTAAAATCATTAAAAGATTCTACTTAATTATTAATCAATATTTAGATAAAAGTGTAATTGATATTGATCATAGAAATAAACCTTTTGGTAACCAATCTGATCTTATAATTAATTACAATGATTTTTTAAATTTTTATCAATCTAATGAAGATGATTTTTATAAATTATCTTTCTTTAAGTCTGATATTATTACTAATAATATTTCTTTTAAGAGGCAATTTTTAAATGATAAATTTAAAATTATTTCCAGTTTCAGAAAAATTGATCATGCTTATTTAAATAAAATAATTGATATTAAATTAAAAACTATTGATCTAAAAAATATTATTTCTATTTATGATTTATTAATTAACTTTGGTAAAATTAATAATTCTGAATATTTGATGTATGAAAATGATCTTGGTTATTTAAGAAAAATTTTAAATAACCAAGATTTAACTGGTGTAAAATTTAAATTAGATTTAAATTTCTATATTGATAAAATTAGTACTTAATAGTCGTAATACATATCGTACTCTTTAGGAGTTACGACAAGCTTGTTAGGTTCAATTTCAGCTTTTCTTTTATATTCAATAAAAGATTCTATTAAATCTTCAGTAAACACGTTTCCCTCTAATAAATACCCGTGGTCTTTTTCAAGATGATTAATCGCTTCTTCTAAAGATGAAGGAACTTCTTTGATATTTGCTTGTTCTTCAGGAGGGAGATCGTAAAGATTTTTATCCATTGGTTCTCCTGGATCAATTCTATTCTTAATTCCATCTAAACCTGCCATTGCCATTGCTGCAAAAGCTAAATATGGATTTGCGGTCGCATCAGGACATCTAAATTCTACTCTTTTTGCCTTAGGTGAAGGAGAGTAGGCTGGAATTCTACAAATAGCACTTCTATTGGCATTTGAGTAAGCTAGCTTTACTGGAGCTTCATAGCCAGGTACTAATCTTTTAAATGAATTAATTGTAGGGTTTGTGAATGCTAATAATGAAGGTGCGTGTTTTAATAGTCCGCCGATATAAAATTTAGCTTCATCGCTCAAATTAGCATATCCACCTTCTTTAAAGAATATTGGTTTTCCATTAGACCAAATACTTTGATGACAGTGCATTCCAGATCCATTGTCATTAGAAAGAGGTTTTGGCATAAAAGTAGCACTTAAACCATTCATCTTTGCAGAATTTCTGACTACATATTTATATTTCATTATGTCGTCAGCATGTGAAACTAGTGTATCAAATTTTAAATCAATTTCTTGTTGTCCTGCAGTAGCCACTTCATGATGTTGCGCTTCAACTTTTAATCCAATTGAAACCATATGATTAACCATTTCAGAACGAATATCTTGAAAGGTGTCATGTGGTGGAGTGGGGAAGTAGCCTGATTTATTTTTTATTTTATAGCCTAAGTTTGGATTCTCGTCAGCCCCTGTATTCCAAACTGCCTCACCTGAATCTACTGAAAAGAATGAATGATTTGGTTCAGTTGAAATTCTCACATCATTAAATAAGAAAAATTCAGCTTCTGCTCCAAAGAAAATTTGATCGCCGATCCCAGTTGATTTTACATATTCCTCAGCTTTTTTAGCTATATATCTTGGATCTTTGTTATATTTTTGTCCAGTTGTAGGATCTTGAATGTCACAAATTAGAACTAAAGTCGGGTCAGCAAAAAAAGGATCAATAAATGCAGTTGTTGAGTCAGGTATTAATATCATATCACTAGCTTCAATATTTCTAAAACATCTAATTGAAGATCCGTCGAATCCAACACCCTCTTCAAAAACATCCATTTCAAATGTGCCAATATGATGAGAAAAATGATGCCAAGTCCCCAAAGGATCACAAAATCTGTAATCAATAAAATTAATGTTCTTTTCGTCTATAAGTTTTTGTAAAGATTTTTTATCCATATTTATTTCTCCTTTATGATTTTATTATAATTAAATTGCTAAACTGCATCATCGCCAGTTTCACCTGTACGAATTCTGATAGCTTCACTAACTTCGTATACAAAAATTTTTCCATCACCAATTTTTCCTGTATTTGCATGTTTAATAATGACTTCAATTGCTTTTTTATAGTTTTTATCATCTACTATCAGTTCAATTTTAACTTTTGGAAGAAAATCGACAACATATTCTGCACCACGGTACAATTCAGTATGGCCTTTCTGTCTTCCAAAACCTTTAACCTCAGAAACGGTCAATCCGCTTAGGCCTATTTGACCTAATCCGTCTTTTACATCCTCAAGCTTAAAAGGTTTAATAATTGCTTCTATTTTTTTCATTATTGCGGTAGCAAATATAATGCTTAAATTGCATAATATCTATACCTTAAATTAATCAGTTTAAATTCTTTAATATCTATACTATAAATTAATCACTTTTTGTGGCGGGTATAGCTCAGTTGGTTAGAGCGTCGGTTTGTGGTACCGAAGGTCGGGGGTTCGAGACCCCTTACTCGCCCCACTAATATAATGATGCGCGGATGTGGCGGAATGGTAGACGCACTGGTTTTAGGTACCAGCGGAGCAATCTGTGGGAGTTCGAGTCTCTTCATCCGCACCAAATAAATGGAAAAAAAATGAATTATAAATCAATTGAAAAAAAAGATCACTTATCTCAATACGAGGTAAGTTTAGATAAAGTCACTATAGAGAATATTATTTCTGATAAAATTTTACAAAAACAAGAAACATTTGAAGTCTCAGGATTTAGAAAGGGAAAAGTTCCTACTAGTATAATAAAGTCTAAAATAGGTCCTCAAATTGAAAATGAAGTGATGAATGAAGAAATTTCAAAAAATATCTCAGAAATAACCGATAAAGAAAAAATTGTTTCGCTTATTCAGCCCCAACTTGATTTTAAAGACAATTTTAATTTTAACGTATCTTTTTACCATAAACCAAAAATTGATATTGAAGGACTTAAAACAACAGAAATTAAAGCCTATAAAGTGGACATTAAGAAGTCAGATATTGATGATTTCAGAGATAAAATTAGAAAAGAATATTATACTTTAGATGAAGAGAAAAAAGTAACTAAAGAATCTGTGGTTGATTTTGAAATTACTAACTATTCCGATGAGTTAAAATCTATCTTTTCTCAAAAGCAAGTCAGGATGGATCTTACAACTGACACTAAGGAGGTAATATTTGATCAAATTAAAAATATTCTAATTGGTTGTGAAATAAAAAAAAAATTAGAAACAAATATCAATAATCTAAAAATTGAAATCGAAATCGTAAATTCTTATAAAAAGATTTATCCAGGGACTGACGAAGATCTCTTAAAAGTACTTAAAATAAATGATATTGAAGAATTAAATACTCAAATTAATAAAAAATTATCTGACGATACGGAGTTCATGAAAAAAGATTTTTATATTGAGGAGATTTTAAAAGCATTTTTAGATAAAGAAAATATTCATATACATGAAGAGGTTATTAATATTGAGCTAAAGAGAAATTATTCTATTGATACAAAAGATATTAAGGAAGAAGACAAGGAAAGAACCGACAGTCTTAAAAAAATGTTGCTAGACAATATAAAGAAAGATGTGATTTATTCTGAACTTGTATCTTTTTTTAAAGTTTCAGTTGATCAAAAAGAACTTCAGGAGTATTTAAAAACTTATTACGGTGAAAAGATTGATCAGAAGACTGCTGAAATGGGTTATGCAACATTATTGAGAAATAAAATAGCAGATGAATCAATGAAAACTTTTAAAATTAAAGAAACCAAGTTAAGCTTGTCTGACTTTATGAAATTAAGAACACTAGAACAGGGTCACAATCATGAACATGACCACGACCACGACCATGACCACGACCATGACCACGACCATGGACACGATAAAAAATGAGTTTAGATATGAATTTAGTTCCAATAGTAATTGAGCAGTCTGGAAAAGGTGAGAGATCGTTTGATATTTTTTCTCTAAGGGAAAGAATTATTTTTTTAACTGGACCTATAGAAGATAATTTAGCATCATTGATATGTGCTCAGATGCTTTTTTTAGAATCTGAAGCTCCTGACGAACCAATTAACCTCTACATCAATTCTCCTGGCGGAGTAGTTTCTGCCGGATTGGCTATGTATGATACGATGCAGTATATTAAATCTCCAGTATCAACAGTATGTCTAGGTCAAGCGGCATCAGCCGCATCATTAATATTATGCGCAGGCGCCTCGGGTACTAGGTACGCTACGCCTAATTCAAAAATTATGATTCACCAACCCTCTGGCGGATTTTCTGGTCAAGCTACTGACATAAAAATACAAGCAGAAGAAATTTTAAAAACAAAAAAAAGAATTAATGAAATCTATCAAAAACATTTAAACATTAGTATTAATGAAATTGATAAAGCTATGGAGAGAGATAGGTTTTTTGATCCACAAGAAGCAATGAAATTTGGATTAATAGACAAAGTTATAACTAAAAGGGACGACATCTAATGGTAGATTTACCTATAGCTACTGATGATAAAAAAATCTCATGTTCTTTTTGTGGTAAAAGCCAAGAAGAAGTAAAAAAATTAATAGCAGGACCTAATGTGTATATCTGTAATGAGTGTGTAATTTTATGTAAGGATATTCTTGTTGAGGATGATAAAATTGATACTAAAAAAAAATTTGAAATACCAAAACCAAGTGAAATTTTTAGCTACTTAGAAAATCACATTATAGGCCAAGAACAAGCTAAAAAGATTTTATCTGTGGCTGTATACAATCATTACAAAAGAGTTCAAAAACCGCTTAAAGATATTGAGATATCTAAATCAAATATTTTACTAATAGGTCCTACGGGCTGTGGTAAAACTTTATTAGCTCAAACTTTAGCAAAATTTCTTAATGTCCCATTTACTATTGCTGACGCAACTACTTTAACAGAGGCCGGCTATGTGGGAGAAGATGTTGAAAATATAATTCTTAGATTACTTCAGCAGTGTGATTATGATGTAAATGCAGCTCAAAAGGGAATCGTTTATATTGATGAAATAGACAAAATTGGAAGAAAAAGTGAAAATCCTTCCATTACAAGAGATGTTTCTGGTGAAGGTGTGCAACAGGCACTTCTTAAAATAATTGAAGGTACAATATCAAATGTTCCTCCTCAGGGAGGCAGAAAACATCCTCAGCAGGAATTCTTACAGGTCGACACAAAAGATATTCTTTTTATATGTGGTGGAGCTTTTGAGGGTGTTGATAAAATTATTAAAAATAGAATAAATAAAAAAACAATTGGTTTTAATAAATCCATTGATGAGAATCTGGGATTAAAATCTAATTTAGAAAATGATGATTTAATTAAATTTGGGTTAATTCCTGAGTTAGTGGGTAGATTACCAGTCAATGCACATTTGGAAGAGCTTAGTCTTGAAGATTTGGAGAAAATTTTAATTACACCAAAAAATGCAATAGCAAAACAGTACGAAGCTCTTTTTTCTTTTGAAGGAGTTACGTTTGAAATAACTGATGATGGTAGAAGGCAAATAGCATTATTAGCTCAAGAAAAAAAAATAGGAGCCAGAGGGCTCAGATCAATTTTAGAAAAAATACTATTGGAATGTATGTTTGATATCCCAGATAAAAATTCAGTTGATAGGGTAGTGTTAAATAAGGACGCAGTCATAAATAACCAGCCCATATTGATTTATAAAGAAAAAGTAAAAATAAAAAAAAAAGTAGGTGAAAATTAAAAATTCCTCACTATCTTATTAGTATGGATAAAAATATTGTCACCGGCCCAATTTTACCTCTTAGAGATTTAGTTGTATTTCCTTCAATAACATCACCGCTTTTTGTTGGTAGATCTAAATCAATTGATGCAATAAATTATGCAATGGATAAAAATGATAAAATTATTTATCTTTTTACTCAAAAAGAACCTACAGAAGACAATCCTACATCTAAAGATATTTATACGTATGGTGTAAAATCTAAAATTATTCAATTTCTAAAACTTCCTGATAATACCTATAAAGTATTAACTGAAGGACTTGAGATTTATAAAATTAAGTCTGAAATCAAAGACTCAAATTCATTTCTTTCTGCAAAGCTTGAAAAGATTATTATTACAAAAAAAAATAGTGCAGAGCAAAAGGCTTCTTTAAGAGTTCTTAAAAATGAATTTCAAAATTATATCCAAAACATAGGAAACAATAACGACATATTAGAGGGCTTACTTAACATCGATGATCCCTATCAGTTTGTTGACAATGTTTACTATAATTTAAATATGAGTATAGAGGATAAGCAAAAAAACCTTGAGACTATAGATGTTAATAAAAAAATTAAAAATTTACTTAATTATTTTTCTAAAGAGCTTAATTTTTCAGCACTAGAAAAGAAAATTAAAAATAGAGTTAAAAGACAAATGGAAAAAACTCAGAGAGAATACTATTTAAATGAGCAAATGAAGGCCATTCAAAAAGAATTAGGAGACGGAGAAGATGGCAATAATGAATACACTGAAATAGAAAAAAAAATTAGTGAAGTTACTTTGTCTAAAGAGGCAAAAGAAAAAGCTCTTAATGAGTTTAAGAAATTAAAAACCATGAGCCCCATGTCAGCAGAAGCATCAGTGATTAGAAATTATTTAGAATGGATTTTAGATATACCTTGGAATAAGTTTTCCGATGAGAATAATAATATTAACACTGCGGAAAAAATACTTAATGAAGATCATTATGGTCTTGAAAAAGTTAAAGAAAGAATACTTGAATTTTTAGCTGTTAAGAAAAGATCAAATAAAACTACTGGTACTATTCTCTGTTTTATTGGTCCCCCGGGAGTCGGTAAAACATCTTTAGGTAAATCGATCGCTAGAGCTACAGGGAGAGAGTTTGCTAAATTTTCTTTAGGTGGAATTCGTGATGAGGCTGAAGTAAGAGGTCATAGAAGGACTTATATAGGTTCAATGCCAGGTAGATTTATTCAAGCTATGAAAAAAGCTAAAACTTCTAATCCTGTAATTTTATTAGACGAAATTGATAAAATTGGAAATGATTGGAGGGGAGATCCTTCTTCTGCTCTATTAGAAGTATTAGATCCTGAGCAAAATAGTCAATTTAATGATCATTATTTAGAAGTTGATTATGATTTATCAAATGTAATGTTTATATGTACGGGTAATACTTTTAATATACCCGGACCACTTTTAGATAGATTGGAAGTGATAGAAGTATCTGGTTATACGGAAAAAGAAAAAGTTGAAATTGCTAAAAGATACTTGGTTCCTAAAAAAATGAAAAAAAATATTGTTAAATCTTCTGAATTTAAATTCGGCAAAGACGCTATTACAAAAATTGTAAGAGATTATACTAGGGAGTCGGGAGTTAGGTCTTTAGAGCAGCTTTTTGATAAACTTTTTAGAAAATTAGTTTTTAGTTTAGAGAGAAATAAATCTAAAAATAAAAAACCTTTTCTTTTTGATTCAAAGTCTATTGTAAAATTTCTTGGTGCTGAAAGATTTAAAGACACAACTATTGGTAAAAAAAGTTTAGTGGGTATTACTCATGGATTAGCCTGGACTTCTGTTGGAGGCGAATTACTAAATATAGAAGTAAATCTTTCATCGGGTAAAGGGATGATTAATGCAACCGGTAAACTTGGTGATGTCATGAAAGAGTCAATTACTGCAGCATTAGGCTATATCAAGTCTAATTCTATTGAATTTGGAGTTAATCCAAAGGTTTTTGATAAAGTTGATATTCATGTTCATGTTCCTGAAGGAGCAGTTCCTAAAGATGGGCCAAGCGCAGGTGTCACTATATTTACCTCTCTTATTTCTGCCTTAACTGAAATAAAAGTTAAGAATGATGTGGCTATGACAGGAGAAATTACATTAAAAGGTAGAGTATTACCTATTGGTGGTTTAAAAGAAAAATTATTAGCTGCAATTAGATACGGAATAAAGACAGTTATTATTCCAAAAGATAACGAAAAGGATCTTTTAGAAATACAAAAAGATATTCAAAACAAACTTACTATTAAATCTGTAGAGTATGCAAGGGAAGTGCTTGATATAGTTTTAATGTCAAAAATAGTCAAAATTGACAAAAAACTTGATTGGAGAAACATAGTTTCTGATGCAGTCAACAAAAAAAGTCCGAAAAATGAAGAAAAAACTTTCGTTAATTAATAGATTTCTGTTGATTTCCAAGCATTTTTCTTAATAGAATGAACATATAGAATCACAAGGAGGTTCATAATGAACAAGAATGAATTAATCGCAGAATATAGCTCAAAAAATAGTGTTGCAAAAGCAGATGCAACAAAAGCAGTTGACACTCTTTTCGAAATTATTACTGAAACACTTAAGTCCGGTGGAGATGTTAAGATTGCTGGTTTTGGTACTTTTAAGGTAGCAGACACTAAAGCAAAAACTGGCAGAAATCCTAGAACTGGTGAATCTATTCAAATAGCTGCATCAAAGAAACCAAAATTTCTTGCTGGTAAACAATTAAAAGAACTAATAAAGTCCACAGTCTAATAAATAGGGCGATTAGCTCAGTTGGTAGAGCATCTCGTTTACACCGAGAGGGTCGGCGGTTCGAGTCCGTCATCGCCCACCATTTATTAGTTCGCCTGGGGGCGTAGTTCAGTTGGTTAGAACGCCTGCCTGTCACGCAGGAGGTCGCGAGTTCGAGTCTCGTCGCTCCCGCCACTTTAAATTGAAGTGGCCTTTATTTTTCATAACTTTTTCAATAGTTTCTGTTCCTATAAATTTGGTAAAATTTAAATCAAATGTCCGATAATTTCATAAAATTTCTTTGTAGTGGTGAACAGGTGGTGAACAGCACCCCCCATGCACTATTAGACAATGTTTATGGAATGGACTTAAACTCAGAACAGAAGTCCTTATGGAAATTGATCCCTAACTCAGGGGATATTTTTCCAATTCATATGATGTTGAATCCGAGTAGTAACCACACGAAAGGATACAAAATGGAAAAGATACGATTTAATAAAACTAATATTAAGAACTTAGAAACAAAAGAAAAAAGATACAAAGTATATTCTGATGAAGTGAGAGGTTTATATGTGGAGGTACTTACCTCAGGGCTTAAATCGTTCAGAGTCAAGTATAGGGCAAACTATATAAGCTATACACACTCTTTAGGGGTGTCCCCCTTTATGACTCCGACTTATGCAGTCAAACGAGCTATGGAAGTTTTAACTTCTGTTGTTAAAGGAATTAATCCCCAAGTAGATAAAATTAAGAAGAGAGAAGAACTTACTTTCAAAGAATATTTTATTGAAAGGTTTTTACCTCTTCAGTTGGATAGGCGCTTCAGTAAAGAAGAATTTACTATTACTGATGAGGGCAGAATCAAATGGCCAACAGGAGTCCAGAAGAAGATCTACAATCTTACAGACGGATATAATGCTCATTTAAGATTTGCTAAGTTTTACAATAAGAAAATCTCAGATATTGGCGTTGAAGATATAACTGTTTTTTCTAAACAGATTACCAGAAGTCATATCCACAATAGATTGATGAAAGAACTAAGTAGGTTCTTCAATACTACGACATTGAAGGTTAATCCTGTTAGAAGAGCATTAGCTACCGATATTCAGTTAAGACCAACCAAAGCAAGAACAGTAAAAGCTAAACCCGACGAAATTAAGGCTATTGGTATTGCATTAGAACAGATCAAGAAGGGTTATAGACAAGACAACGGACTTTATTATCAACCTCAACCACAACAAGTTAACATTATAAAAATTCTTTTGTTTGAAGGGTTAAGACCTAACGAAGTTTATAAAATGGAATGGTCAATGGTCAATGAACTAGGGGTTTATGATACTGATACTAAGACAGGGGAAAAAACTATTCCTCTTACCAGACAATCTTTAAAGGTTCTTTCTGAAATAGAAAAGAAATCAAAGTATGTCTTTCCTTCACCCAAGAACAATAACCAACACATCAAGAGTATTAGAAAAGTATGGGAAAAGGTTTTAAAGCTATCAGGAGTTAATAAAGATCTAAGGTTGTACGACTTAAGAAGTACCTTCTCTAGTAAAGCGTCAATGATGTTTGGTACTTGGGCTTCTTCTAAACTAACTAATCACACTAATTCCAAGATAGTAGAAAAGCACTATTCCGATTTAGATAGTGGGGAAAGAGTATCAAGAAAGAATGAAGTAGCAGAAACATTTGAAAACCTATTACAAGGTGGGGGTAAGGTTGTCCAAATCAAGTAAATACATAGATAAATTATTCAGAGAACAATGGGAAAGAGAAGGTATGACTCCTGAGGAGATTAATAAAATCAAAGAAAAAACTATGCCTGTCTTTGCTGACGGAAGTATCGGTGACGCTTTGTTCTTGTTCCAAGATCATTTGGTCGTGGACTTTAAGAAGATGAGAAACACCCATATTCAAACTACTGAACACAATATGGAAAAGTTTAAGATCAAATCAGCTAGTGAATTACTTGCTAGAGCGAGTGAGAATATTCCAGAAGTAAAACAGAAAATAGGTATGGACTTAACACCTGAACAAGATGGAGAGTTCACTAGATTAGAAGGTGTTGATTATGCAGAAGAACAGTTTTCTGATACTTGGGATAATTACCAAACCTTTAGAGCAGGACAAACTATGTACTCTAAAGGTATGAACTATGCGATTTACCAAATTAGGGTGTATGGGGTTAATAAAAAAAACCAACCCAAGTTTGATAAACTCTATAAAGAAGTTATATCTTTCTTTCAAATCTTGAAAGGACACAGACGCAGATACTACAAAGAAGATCTTAATAAACTTACAAACGAATATCTTAGAGCTAAATCACATTTAAAGAATGCTATTAAACAGATTAGCAGTACAAAATCTAAGAGTGCTATTTATCATAAGACTTATGGCGTTAATAACTTCTCTTTGTTTGGCAGACAAACAGTAAAAGAATTATATAAACATATTGGAGTTCTTGATTATCTAATTGAATTCAACGACAAAGAAAAATCAATCACTAATAGAAAACCCAATGAAGCAAGAGATCTAGAGTATTTTTATTATCTTTGTTGGGAGATGTATAAACTGATTGATGACAGTAAGTTCAAAGTTGCTAAGTATGATAATAAAAAGTTATTTGCAGACTTTGTTTACCACTTCCAAAGCAGATTCACTTCTGTTCAATCTAAAAGAAACACTTATGACAATATTAGAAAGAATAAGAAGTTTACTAAAATGAAATATTTAGACCTACAATCAATCAAAACAGAAGCTACTTACGATAAAAAATTCAAACAATTGTTTGGAAACTAATCCTGAACTCATAGGATATTTTTCCATTTCTACTTATTCCATATTATCTGTATGGAAAATCAAATCACACCAAGCGAAACATCAGAGTTACTAACTACTGATCAAGTAGCAAATCTCTATAAACAGTTTACCGCTAATGCCTTACGCATTCAGCGTTATAGAGGTGAGTCGCCTTTTCCCTACATCAAA
>Ga0208414_1002548_pt1 | contig 11851 bp, 10 predicted proteins | sample AntAceMetag02UKE_FD_184770 | JGI IMG/M metagenome (GOLD analysis project Ga0208414, IMG submission 184770) | Saline lake microbial communities from Ace Lake, Antarctica - Antarctic Ace Lake Metagenome 02UKE (SPAdes) (version 2) | ecosystem: Environmental > Aquatic > Non-marine Saline and...
GAACTCATGAAGGACCACTTTAGTCAGAAAGGGGTGTATCTCTTACCACACTCACCAAAGTTTCACATTCTTCACGACTACGACGAAGTTCGTCGCGGTAAACGGTTTCGGGAGAAGTGTAAGCAGATAATAGACAACCTAAGTGACGAATAGAAATAAACATTTCCAATGATGATTCCCGTCTCTGAAATTCACGAATACCTTTTACCTTCAACTGAACCGTATCTAAAAGAGGAGGGTACGGATGACTCGTTCGATGCGTGTGTATGCTTCGAATGTTCCGATTCTCTTATCGTATCCTTGCCGTGTACCCACAAATATCACAGAGACTGTATAACAACATGGATTCAGAAATCACAGCATTTGGGACCGACGTGTCCAATGTGTAGATGTAAAATGATCGGTGAAGATTGCATGTTTTGGTTCAAACTTGGACGTGAAACGTGTAACATGAGAAGATGGGAGGCTTATTGTCACATGATGGTATCCAAAAGTTTTGGTAAATCATCAAAATACGCAAAGGTGTTTCCCCACCACTCAGTATTTACATGTGTTCAGGGAAATCTAGACAGTTTAGTGCAACAAAGTTATGATTACCACGAAGATCATGCATTCAACAAACACCTACAGGAATATCTACAGACCTCGGATAACGTGTCCTGTACCCAGGTGTTTTATTGCATAGGTACTCTGACAGAACCTGATATTCCCCATCATCCTAAAACAATTACACACCAACAAAAGCACTACATCGATGAATTTAGAAAGCGATTGGATGCGTTCTTGAAGTATTTGGATTTTATCGTCGATAACATGCCCAAACCCAAAAATACGGATAGGTGGCAGCAGAGAAATGGTAGAAAAACAAATTCGATGGACGAATTTAAGCGTACTGTGAAAAAACTAAAAAAATGGCGTGATCGATTGTATATTTTAGATGAAATGAACCTAAGTGAGTTAGAGCTTTGATTTGTAATTAAAGTAAGAAATCATGGAAAGCGTTCAAAAACTCACCCATATCGAACACGTTCTCAAGAGACCTGACTCCTATGTCGGTCCAGTTGAGTTGGGTACAGAACCTTACTGGATCCTCAACGGTGAAAAGTTCTCCAAGAAGAACCTCAAGTACTCCCCAGCGCTCTTGAAGATCTTTGACGAAATCCTGGTCAATGCTATTGACCGCAACTCTCTCCACCCCAAGCATGTCAGTTCCATCTCTGTCGCCATCGATAAGGAAACAGGTTCCGTCACCATCGAGAACAATGGTCCTCTCGGTGGTATTTCTGTAAAAATGCATGAGAAAGAGGGTCTATGGAACCCCGAACTCGTCTTTGGACACCTCCTCACCAGTACCAACTATGATGATAGCCAAAAGCGTATCGTCGGTGGTCGCAACGGGTACGGTGCCAAATTGGCGAACATCTACTCCACCGACTTTTCCGTGGTCATCAAGGACCATGAGACGAAGCAAATATATACCCAATCGTGGTCTAAGAACATGACTATCTGTGATCCCCCAAAAATCAAAAAATATTCAGCTGCTACGTCATCTGTCGCCATCACTTTCACTCCTGAGTGGAAACGTTTCGGGATGTCCAAGATGGACAATACCATTTACAGCATCTTCCAAAAACGGGTTTGGGATGCGAATATCTGTACCACCCAAAACTGTAAAGTGAAGTTCAATGATGACGTTCTCACCAAACAAACATTTGAAGCATATGCTAAGATGCATGAGGGTGTTGATGAGGTGTACTCTATTAATACCGATCGATGGTCAGTATGTATCGGACCCGCTGAAAATGGAATGGAACAGGTTTCATTTGTAAATGGACTCTGTACCAATAAGGGTGGAACCCATGTCGACCACGCTGCGAACCTTATCGCCAATGGTATCATCGATGAAATGGCGAAGAAGATTAAGTTGAAGCCTCAACAGGTCAAGAATACTTTTACTATCTTCGTTAAGGCAACCCTAGAGAATCCAACATTCTCCAGTCAGGTGAAGTCTGAGTGTACCTCAAAGTCTCCAAATTTTGGGAGTAAGTTTGAAGCACCTAAAAGTTTTATCAAGAACGCTCTCAAGACTGGGATCGCTGATGAACTCCTGGCACTCTCCAGGTTTAAGGAGATGAAGGAACTCCAGAAGTCTGATGGTGCTCGCAAGTCTACTATTACTGGTATCCCAAAGTTGGATGATGCTAATAAGGCGGGAACCAAACATTCGAAGGAGTGTACACTCATTGTAACAGAGGGTGACTCAGCAAAGACTTTGGCGGTCGCTGGTCTCTCGGTGGTTGGTAGAGACCACTATGGTGTCTTCCCTCTCCGTGGTAAGTGTAAGAATGTGAGGGATGTCTCTGTGTCGCAACTCACATCGAACCAGGAGTTCAATGACCTCAAGAAGATTTTGGGTCTCCAACAGGGTAAAGACTACAAGGATCTCTCAGAGCTTCGCTATGGACGCTTAATGATCATGACAGATGCTGATAACGATGGGTCTCACATCAAGGGTCTTATCCTAAACATGATTCATTATTTCTGGCCGAGCCTCCTCAAGCTCAACTTTGTGGTGAGTATGGTGACACCAATCATCAAGGCGACGAAGGCTTCACAGACCAAGTCTTTCTACACTGACTCCGCGTTTAGGACCTGGTATGGTGATGGGAAGCCAGGGTGGAAAGTGAAGTACTATAAGGGTTTGGGTACTTCTACATCGGCGGAGGCTCGTGAGTACTTCAAACAGATTCAAGACTTGACTGTTCGATTTGATATGGATAAGATGACAGATGCCTCGATCATCCTCGCTTTTGACAAGAAGAAGGCGGATGCTCGAAAAGTTTGGCTTCTTGAGAATACTGCCAAAGATGCTAACCAACTTGAAGTACCCTATGGGAGTGTGAAGCAGTTGGACATCACAGACTTTGTGCATAAGGATTTGGTGAACTTCAGTCTCGCTGATCTCAAGCGTTCCATCGCGCACATGGCTGATGGTCTCAAGCCATCCCAACGCAAGGTTATGTTTGCATGCTTCAAGAAGAATCTTAAGGATGAGATGAAGGTTGCCCAATTGGCAGCATTTGTGGCGGAGAAGAGTGCTTATCATCACGGTGAAGTTTCTTTGGCGGATACGATCGTAAAGTTGGCGAATGATTACACAGGGTCTAACAATATCAATCTTTTGGAGCCCTGTGGTCAATTTGGTACGAGGCTTATGGGTGGTAAGGATGCGTCCCAAACGAGGTACATCTTCACGAAGCTTACCAAGGATGCAAGGAAACTCTTCGATCCCAGGGATGATGCAATTCTCAACTACCTGGATGATGATGGTCGCTCCATCGAACCCGACTTTTACATGCCAACACTCCCTATGGTCTTGGTGAATGGGACAGAAGGGATTGGTACAGGTTTCAGTTGCTATGTACCTCCTTTCAACCCCGAGGATATCAAGGCGAACATCAAACGGATTTTGAGTGGTGAGGAAATCGTCGCTATGCGACCCTGGTTCAGGGGTTTCAAGGGGGTGGTGCACAAGGAGGAAGACACATGGATGATGGAAGGTGTATGGAATTGGTCTGGAACCAATATTGTGGTCACTGAATTACCACCTGGACGATGGACCCAAGACTATAAGGAGTACCTCGACGGTCTCGTGGAAAAGAAGATGATTGGGGGGTACACCAATAACTCTACCACAGATGATGTTCATTTTGAAATCATGGACTATGCAGGGAAAGATTTACTCAAAGATCTCAAGTTGAGAAAGACCTTCCGTGTATCAAACATGCATCTCTTTCACCCAACGAAGGGTATTCACAAGTATGCGAGCCCCGAGGAGATTCTCAAAGACTTTGTGGAACTCCGTACAGAACACTATAAGAAGAGGAAGGCGCACCTCATCGATGTGCTTCAAAAGAAGACTGAGATGTGTAGCCACAAATCAAAGTTTGTTTCTATGGTCATCGAGGGTAAACTCGTTGTATTCAAGAGGAAGAAGCAAGACTTGGAGGATGAAATGTCCTCAACCTTCCCGAAGATTGATGGGTCATTAGACTACCTTCTCAATATCAGGACTGTTGAGTATACAGACGAGCGCGTCAGGGCGCTTATGGATGAGGCGAAACAGGCGAACGAGGATTTGGAGAAGATGATGAAGATAAGTCATATCACGATGTGGAAAAATGATATTAAAAATATGTAAGTAGTAGATAGATATGGGTGAAGCCGCTAAGATTTCCCTAAAGGCTATTGGAAAGCAAGATACACACCTTCTTTCCAAAGACCCTGAAGAATCATTCTTTAATTACAAAGAAGATAAAAGACATTCTGAATTTAGAAAATATCACAGAAGTCGTGTTATCGTCAATCCCAGACCTGATGAAGTAGATGACAACTGGCCTTTTGGACAGACGATTAAAGTTGAGTTTAATCCACAGAACATGGGGGACCTTTTGAGTAATATGTGGTTAAGTGTGAAAATGCCCGGTCTTCGAAATCCAACTGTTGGAAACTATGCAGATCAATTGGGTCGTCACATTCTCAAAAGTATTACATTGTATGTCGATGATATAGAAGTTGAGAAGGTTCATGATGATTGGGGTGTTATATATGATGAGCTTTATTTAGAAATTTCTGAAAAGGTTGCAAATAGGTTTCTTATAAATAGAAATATTGGTTACGATGACTCTACAGTGTATCCCGCACTCGCTCAATTTGATTCAGATCTTACAATCCCACTTCACTTCTTTTTCTCGAGAAAGTTTGCCAGTGATGAGTATTCCTCTAATAAACCAAATCGCCCCTACTTCCCCGTTTGTGCGATACATAAACAGAAGATTGTATTTGAATTAGATTTTCATAAGCAGTCATTCTTTACGGATAGAACGCATCTCATTCACCTCGACAACTTTAAATTAATAACTGAAGAAATCACTGTCAATCCAGATGAACGAGGATATCTTGCAAATGAGAGACAAACATTTATCACAGATCTCGTTAGAAAACATCCAACAACTGTTAGTGAAATTGGGAAAGATACTATTCGAACAAATTTAGTTCCGAACATACCTGTGAAATGTTTTCATTGGTTTTTGAGAAATACACTCTATGAGAATGAGAATGTAGCGATTGGTGATGCGAGTGATACAGAGAACTATTACTCTCAAAATCGTTTCAACTTTTCTTCAAATGTAAACTTTGATGAAGTTCAAACATTTTTTGAACCCATTTTGGAACATGCAAGTTTTTACATCAATGGTAACAAGTTACCAAATGTTTCCAATACAAATCACAGTTATTACAAGTATCTTATTCCTTTCAGAAATAGACTTGCGAGACCGTTTAGAAATATATATACATATAGTTTCTCGATGAATCCGGTAAATGTGGAACCATCGGGGAACTTGGATTTTAGTCAGATACAGTCAGAAAAAACGTCTATAGAAGTGAAATTGGATACACGCGTGGGATCATTGGTAGATGTGACAACAAAAACGTACTCTTTACAGATGTACTACACAGGATATCAAACATTCATATTTGATAAGGGGTTTATGTCAGTTGCTTACTAAACAATGAACCCTTGTTGGTAGAAATGTAGTCGATTATATTATTTTTAATACACCATTTGATGAAGTTCAACTGTGCCAAGGTTGTTTGGATTTCATGAGATGTACCCGGAACTTTATAAGGAAACTTTTCAGAACGACAGAATGGGTCAAATAATTTTTTACTATATCCATCGAGACTTGATTTATATGCACAGTGTACAGTGAAATACTTTCCATCTTTTGTAGTGTATGAAATGTTATTTTTTTTTGCATAGTTTGTGATGAACCACTCTAGATTTCGGAGTGATATACCCGTAGATTTATTCAAAATGTTCATTAATTTAGATCGGTGTTCTTCTTCGTTATAGAATGTGTTAATTGATGTTAGTAGAATACCACTTTTACTCATTACTGAGTATAGAACCCAAATCTATAAGCTCTTTTGAATTCTCACAACCCGGACATCCCCTAACATACATTTTTTCAGGACCATGTGTATGCAGATTCGAACTTGAAAGTGATCTCATTTTGATATTGTTGCCTTGTGTTATGTGATGTCTACAATATCCTCCGTCATTTGCCCGGAACAAACATCGTTGCCCATTCGATTTCGTACCTTTACAAAGTGATATAGCCGAGACAACTGGAAGATCCCTCAAAAGCATGTCAAGTGGAACCGCATGCTTCTTTGAAATGGTCTCAGCATATTCTCCTAACAAAGTGCTCACGCGCTCACTCACTTCTTTCTCAAATAATTCCGTTAGTTTGATATGTAATGTCATTCCTTAATAGTATCTTGCTCGTATTTTTTAAATAGGTCTTCAATTGAATTTTGTTTAACCGCATCTGTTTTCAGTCTTTGTTTCAAATCTACAATCGTACCATTAAAATCTATATTTCGTTTTTTACACTCCTCAACAAGTTCACCTTTTTTCATACCACTAAATGTCGGTTCCTTTTTCTTTTTCGGAAGTTGGTGTTGAGAAATGATATCCCCAAAGATACTATGTTTCGGATTCTCAAATAATGGTTCAAGAAGATCACATACAGGATTCAAGAACTTGTTTACGAAATAATAATGGTAATCCACGGGAATGTTATGTTCTTCGACAAACACAGGATCTTCAGACTTTTCGAAAGCTCTCGCCTTTGGATCCCCCGTATTTACAAGTAAATAGGGTACACGATCACCAGATTGTGGTTCAGAACCAGGCTTTCTCTCTCGCATTTTACGAACTACTTGTACATGCGCTTGATTTATATCATTAATTCGAGAACTTGTAATAGAAACTGGTTCACCATTCACTTTGTAACTGTCTGATAAACCCTGACTTAACACTAATTTATCATTTGTTATATCCCCTGAAAGAAGTTCCATTGCTCTCGCCCGTGCAAGTTCCTTCGGTGGACCCGTATCACTCGACTCTAGAACGACATCTAATAATTCTTTACACACCGCACGGACATGTGGTGTGTTATCCCGTCGAACAACCTGAAGTCCTTTGATATCAATGTAGTCCATATGCATTTTATCATCTTTACCCTTTGTCCACAGCTTAGCTGCGTACCTCTTCTTCGAGTATAGGAAATAGGGCCAATAGACCTTCTCTAATTCCAAATTATTTGGTTTCTTGAAAAGGGCGCTACACTCCTCCGCTGCTCTCTCCCCAACTTCCCAACTGTACTCGACAGCTTCCTCACCTTTACGATCACCAACATCAAACTCTATCATCACTGAATCAGTATCACCATATCTGACCTTTGCACCAGGAAAATTCTTTTCCACATATGCTTTGGTTTCCTCGATCATCTCACGACCCCTACATGTTGTTGTAGATGCAATAGGTACACATGGAAGGATACCTTTACCAGCACCAGTAAAACCATACACAGAGTTCATAGAAATCTTATACGCCAATTGTTTACCATTATATACTTCCTTCATTCCACCAGTCGCCATTGCCATATCTTTTTTTGCTTTTTTACGAAACTGTTTAAGCTCCGCCAAAATGGCTGGTAAAAGACTTGAAACACCTTGTGCAAATTTGTATGTTCGGTCACCAATATTGAAGGTTTCATAAGTAACACCAGGGATATTACCATAACGCCTCTCATCCATCACATATGTCGAATAACAGAGATTGTGTGCCATCATAATAGAAGGATATAGGGCTTCAAAATCTAGAGCTGTGATAGGTGTATAATACGCACCTTTTTGGGCTTCGAGAACTGTGGCGCCTTCATAAGGCTCTTCCGGTAACGAACCATATCGAATTGTGGGAACCATGAAACCAAGTTCACGAGCTTTCTTTGTCAACTGACTGAAAACCTTAATTTGCTGACCTCTTTCAACCAAGAAACAGAGGGGGACCCATGTCGCCTTCGCCATCTCTAAAAGGTTCAGAAGTGTACACAGTTTTTTTACAAGTTTGTGGGGAAGTAAAGTATCCTTGATACAGTATTGCGCAACTTCACCTAATTTAATCGGATCCCCTTCTTTGTAGCGAGCAAACATTTCTTTCGGTGACATGTCAATCTTTTGATCCCCGAGATACAACTTCGATACATTATTTAAACTATACGAATCAAGTTTGTATCCCTTCTTCACTTCATGAAACATATCGAAAATGAATCGTCCAGACATTGGGAGAAGTTTTAGGAAATTATCACCTAGGGCACTCGAACTCAACTTCTTCAGAGAAAGTTCACATGATTCATCTCGAAGTTTTCCAAGTTTATAAAAGTTTGAACTACAACCACAATACCGAGCTCTCTTATAGATGTATTCAAGATCAAATCCAAAAATGTTCCAACCTGTGAGAATATCTACATCCTTGTCATCGATATACTTCTTGAATGCTTCAAGCATTTCACGTTCAGTGTCAAAACTCACAACATCAGGACCCTCCGTTTTCTTATAACAGAGACATACCTTTTCGTAAGGTTCATCAGTCCCGAACTTACAAATTGAAACTGCAATCTGAAAACATGTATCACCAGCAACATTCGGGTTAGGAAACTTACCAGTGGAACTATTACATTCAATGTCAAACGACGCCACATTAAATGGAGCGATATCATCTCTATCAACAGGTTTCAGTGTAGTCCAGTCATTACACCACAAATCAATGTCAACTTTTGCCAGGTGAGAGCGAACACATTTATCACCAGTATCTAACCATCCAGTAGATTGAATTCCAGTTCGATGCATCAGACGGAGAACTGGGTCAAGATTAGATTCGTACACTTTTAGAAATTTACTCCCAGAAGAAAGATTAAGTGGTCTTCTCAAAAAGCTATCAACACGACGACGAGTTCCAAGATTCTTAAAATTAATTTTCATGAAGTAAAACTCCTCATTGTTTTGAAATCCCCATACATCCTTGGATTTTGACATTGAATATGAAGTTATACATTCAGGGCATTTATTACATAAAATGTTGTAGATTTCATTAATCGTTTGTTGAGATGTTCCAAAAGAAAGTTTTATAAAAAAGTAGGGATCAAATGCGGTTGTGACACAAACCGACTTACCATCTTCAGTCTTTCCGAAAATACTGACATGATGTTCTTCATCAGTATCTCTGGGCTCCCATGTCAGAGCCTGAAATACCACCATATGTTTATATTCAGGCAAATTTTTAATATCATTTATTAGTAAATGTCGGCTGCCTTAATTGAGCTCGTGTCAGTGGGTGCCCAGGATGTATACATCACAGGCGATCCCCAAGTCAGTTTCTTCCGTCAAAACTACAAACGCTACACCAACTTTGCCATGAAGCCTGAGCGAATGGATTACATCGGCACCTTCGGTGCTAATAACGAAATCGCTATACCTATTCGTTCAAAGGGTGACCTCATGAGCTACATCTGGATTGAGGATACTTTGGTTTCCAATGTGCAAAACAACCCCAATGGTCTTTTCTCTTCCACTGCTTCAAACCCTACCGAGTTTAGTCTGTGGATCGGTGGGCAGAAAGTGTCTCAAATGGACTCTCTCTTTATCCAGGGTGTATACAACCCCCTTATGCGTGACACCACAGCGAAGGCGTCTATGGCTGTCACAACTTCTACAATGAAGGCTAACCATGGTGGTGATCACTACATGATTCCCTTCTTTTTTGGTGAGGACTGGACTAAGGTGCTCCCCCTCGTGGCGCTCCAGTATCATGATGTCGAAATCCGTATCAAGTGTCGTGATGGATATACCCCCGTCGGTACGCCAAAGGTGTACGGTAACTACATATACTTAGATACTGATGAGCGCAAGTACTTCGCGGACAGTGAGCACGAGCTTCTTATCACCCAAACACAATATCAACCCGCAACGAAAACTGACACTGAGATTGATCTCAGCTACTTCAACCACCCTATCAAAACACTCCACCTCGTCTCAGGTAACACAGCTGGGGGTGACAACTGGGACAACGAATTCACTTTCGATAAATCTACCCTCTACATCAACGGTGTGCCATTGTTTGAAGATACTTCTCCAGTGTACCACCACACAGTCGTGCCCGAGATGCACTGCACTGACCTCCCCGACGACATCCTCACGGATCTTCCCACCTTCACATGGCCCTTCTGCCTCACCATGAGTAAAATGCAACCCACTGGTACACTCAACTTCTCCCGTATCGATAACGCTAAACTCACTATCACCAGTCCCACTGGTGGTAACCAACTTCACCGTATTTACGCGGTGAACTATAACATTCTCCGTATCAAAAATGGTATGGGTGGTGTTGCTTTCGGTAATTAATTTTAGTATATTTTTTTTTCATTTTTCCAATTTGTGAGTCGGCGCCTCCGTCTCACAAATTTATATTTGTATACAATAAACAAGTATGTCTTCAGTGGTCGCCAAATATGCCAGAGAGGCATTCAATAAAATGTCCGTAGGACCCACCCCATATATGGACACAAAGGGTCGTCGTATAAGAATATCTGGTAGAGGTGCTATATTTACAGAGAATTCTAATAATGGGAGAAACTACGACCCCATCGCAGCTTTTATAAAACCATTATCAGGTAATGGTCTCAGGTTGAACATCAACGATAAAAATGTTAAAACCGTTCCAAAAAAAATTCGTCCCAAGAAGAAGTTTCTCAATCTTAACAACAGCAATAGCAATAGCAACAGTAACAACAATAGCAATAGGTTAACGGTCCACTGTCGAGCATGTAACAAGACATATAATGGTCACGCCCAATGTTGCTTTGAGATGAATCATGTAAAAGTTTAAATCTCACCAAGTACTAAATGATTCCACTAGTCTTCATCGGCGGTCTCGCCGCTCTCACTGCCTACACCTATTATGGTCAGAACCTTGTGTCCGCCGAAGAAGCTAAGCGACTCATTAAGGATGGTAAGATCAAGAGGGTTATTGATGTTCGTACTACGGTAGAGTACCGCGCCGGACACTATCCCAAGGCGCTCCATATCCCAGTCGATAAGATTAACGAAAAAACAACTACAGAACTTCCCAAGCGAGGATTGCTCGTCTACTGCAACACTGGGCAACGGGCCAGATTTGCGGCAGAGAAATTAGAGGGTCTTGGGTTCAAGGATGTCTACTACATCGCTGGACTTTACACGAGTTTACTTTAATTAAATATAAGAATACCCGATATAAGTCTCCTTCTTTATAATCCCCGCGGGGAGTTTATCAACCATCTTTATGTCAGCTACGACCGTCGTCTTCACACCTTTAGGTTTACCTTTAGGTTGTTGAGTCACTGGGGGCTCCTCTTCCTCTTTCTCCTCTGGTGCTGGACCAGGTGTTGGAGTAGGTTCTGGTTTAGCCGTAATCTTCCCACTCATTAAATAGTTAAAATTTGTGCTCATGATGATAAGAATCATAAATAAAAATGCGTATACAATTCGTCGATTGACACCTTTCATTATATAGTAGTACGAGTTTTTTTTAAACGGTCTAGACGACCACCCTCTCTTCTCATAAATACAGTAAGTTCCATAACTTCACCTTCCAACTTTACTTTTCCTGCCTGTCGCATCCACATGACACGTTCAACCCTGGTGACATCAACACAAGACATCTTCGTCTCAGGTGCCTGACTGTGATGCACGGTGAGAACCAATGCATCCTTCTTTGTCTCTTTGGGGAGTTGATCACCGTCGTGACATACAACAATATGAGCACCTGAACATCCAGATACATGCATCCACCAGTGTTTGGGGTCACTCGTCATTGACAGTTCATCATTCTCTTTAGCAGATTCACCAACTCGGATAGTAATAGAGTCAATGGATTCATATATCTTCATATGAGTTAATAATA
>Ga0208414_1002550_pt1 | contig 11840 bp, 6 predicted proteins | sample AntAceMetag02UKE_FD_184770 | JGI IMG/M metagenome (GOLD analysis project Ga0208414, IMG submission 184770) | Saline lake microbial communities from Ace Lake, Antarctica - Antarctic Ace Lake Metagenome 02UKE (SPAdes) (version 2) | ecosystem: Environmental > Aquatic > Non-marine Saline and Alkaline...
CATCGTCACCTCGTCACCCGTTGATCGTGTTTGCATCTGCCGCCGACTTACCCCAGCCATCAAGAATTGCTTCAAGAACCTGCTTTGCTTGAGCAGGATTGTTGACGCCGGTTGAAAACTGACCAGCCTTCCACCACGGGTGATTGAGGCGGTGTTGGAAGGTAACCACCCGGCAATTTTAAGTATGAAAAATTTGTTCAAACCTGTTCCAGCGGATTGGGCGGCGCAGGAAAGGTTATTTTAAAAGGGGTAAAAGAGGGTAAAACCTGAAAGGGTGTTGCACCTGGTGATACAGCGCATCATATAAGTTAGTTACTAACCCTATCTTAGGACTAAGTTATTCTAAATTCCAATATACTTTGTAAAACTTAATCGGAGTCTTTTGCACTTTGAAAATATTTAACTCAACCGCAACTTAGGCACCACGAAGCCAAACAATTAGATGGGTTTAGAAATAGCAAATGAAAAACACATACAACATCAAAGACTTATAGCGTGGTAAACGTAGCAATTAAGTTATTTGGTCTATTCGAATTGCCTCTGGCTGGCTGCGCTCCAAAGCGTTGGTCAGCAAACTGCATGACGGATTTCAGCTTGGGCGCTAACTGTTACCGTTTATGTCTGAGTAATTATCGTGGACTTTGCACTTCGGCGAACGCTTATTTTGGGCCGATTTTCAAGGTTGTATGAATATGAATTTAACCCCTCATCAAGCAAAATACATCGCTCACGATCTTACGCTTCAGCATGCGGGTGGTGGCATTGACCGACTGAGTCAGGCGCTGTTCAACGCCAGCGTTGACCTGAACCCGCACCAAATTGAAGCCGCCGTTTTTGCATTGCGCTCGCCTTTGTCAAAAGGGGTGCTACTGGCTGACGAGGTAGGGCTAGGCAAAACGATTGAGGCAGGTATTGTGCTTTGCCAATACTGGGCTGAACGCAAAAGACAGTTACTCGTCATCTGCCCTGCCTCTCTACGTAAGCAATGGGCTTTAGAGCTAGAGGAAAAATTTAACCTACCCACAGTAGTACTTGACTCTAAAAAATGGCGTGAAGCACAACGAAGTGGCATAGCCCCTTTACGACAAAAAGCAATTGTTATCGTCTCGTATGCTTATGCAACGCGTATTAAAGAAGACGTACGATCTATAGCTTGGGATTTAGTAGTAATTGACGAAGCTCACAAGTTACGCAACGCCTACCGTGAAAGCAACAAAACTGGTCAAGCCATTAGATGGGCCACGAGCGATAGTCGCAAGTTGTTGTTAACCGCGACACCTTTGCAAAACTCTATACTCGAGTTGTACGGTCTATCAACTCTAATCGACGAAAGCATCTTTGGCGACCTAAACGCATTCCGCAGCCAGTTCACTGGAGCAGGAAGCGACCTGCAGGGTCTACAAAACCGTTTGGCCAGTTTTTGCAAACGCACCCTTCGCAAAGACGTAACTGAATACATCAGCTACACACAGCGCAAGCCGCTCACCCAAAAATTCCGATCTACCGACAATGAGCACCGGCTCTACGAGGCTGTCACTGCCTATTTGTTGCGCGAGGAAAGTTATGCAATACCCCGCCGTCAGCGTCATTTGACCGAGTTGATCTTACGCAAACTACTGGCATCTAGTTCGTTGGCCATTGCCGGCACTTTATTGGTAATGAAAACGCGCCTCGAGGCATTGCGTGATGAAAAAATTGAAGCCCAAGTCGATTGGATTGAAACGTTTATTGAGCAAGATGAAATCGAAGAGGACTTGCTTGATGAAATATTGAATGAAAGCGTTAATGAGATTGTTGAGCCCATTGACCTAGCTGCATTAGACAGAAAGCGAATAAGCGAAGAAATCTCTGATCTCGATCGCTTGATCGGTTGGGCACAAAGTATTGGCACAGACACCAAAACCAATGCCCTAGTTCAAGCGTTGAAAGTTGGTTTTAAAGCCATGGCAGATATGAAAACTGGCGGATCAGCGCAACGCAAAGCATTAATCTTCACTGAGTCAAGGCGCACGCAAGACTACCTCAAACGCTTCTTAGAACAAAATGGGCACGCAGGTAAAGTCGTACTTTTTAGCGGCACCAACAGCAGCCCTGAAGCAAGCAGCATTTACAACAATTGGGTCGTTAGCAACCAAGGTACTGGGCGCATAACCGGCTCGCGCGACATTGACATACGCACCGCGCTAATAGAACATTTTCGTGACTCAGCCGATATCTTGATCGCCACTGAGGCCGCAGCCGAGGGCGTGAACATGCAGTTCTGCTCAATGGTTATCAACTACGACTTGCCTTGGAATCCGCAACGAGTCGAGCAACGTATTGGCCGTTGCCACCGCTATGGTCAAAAACATGACGTGGTGGTGATTAACTTTTTCAACGAGCGCAACCATGCAGACCAGCGCGTGCTTGAACTACTAGCTGAAAAATTCAACCTATTCAACGGGGTGTTTGGTGCATCAGACGAGGTGCTTGGCACGATCGAGTCAGGGGTAGACTTTGAAAAACGAATCCTTTCTATTTACCAAAGCTGCCGCACACCAGAGCAAATTGACAAAGCCTTTGCTACCCTAAGGGCAGAGTTGGACGCCAGTATTCAAGCGCGGATGCTTGACACGCGGCGACAGTTATTTGAGAACTTTGATGCTGAAGTACACGACCGTTTGCGCATCCAATTACAAGACGCAACCAAACAACTCGACCGTTTCAGCCGCAAGTTTTGGGATCTGTCACGACATTTGTTGCAAGACAAAGTCGAATTTGATTCAGAACGCCCGATCTTTGACCTCAAACCCCCTCGCCCCAGTGAGCTACCGACAGATGTGCCCACCGGTCGATACCATCTTATTTCTCGCAATCAGCCCAAAGACTCTAATCAATCAAACAGCATAGACAGTCACACCTACCGACTTTCGCACCCATTAGGAGAGTGGGTTATTCAAAAAGCCAAAGCCGTCGACACGCCAGAACAACGCTTGGTGTTTGAGCCTAACCAAAACGAAGCCAGAGTTTCAGTAATCGATGCGCTTCGCGGTCAGTCTGGTGTTCTCACTCTACAAAAACTGAGCGTCGACAGTTTTGAAAAACAGGAATACTTGCTTTTCTCTGCCCTGACTGATCAAGGTCAAAACTTAGACAACGAGACATGTGAAAAACTGATGGCTACTGCGGCTAGTATTTGCGAGAAAGCTGAAACTATGCCCAAAAATTTAAATAAGCGCCTGGAACAAGAGGCTAAACGCCACGCCGAGGCTACCATTGTTAAATCTCTGGAAACCAACAACCAATACTTCACAGAGGCGCGAGATAAGTTGGAACGGTGGGCCGATGACATGGTATTAGCCGCTGAAAAAACGCTCAAAGACACCAAAGAGCAAATCAAGACCTGTCAGCGAGAGGCCAGGATGGCGAACAATCTGGCTGAGCAACACGAAATACAGCAAAAAATTCAGAAGCTAGAAAAGATGCAGCGCCGCCAACGGCAAGAAATCTTTCAAGTTGAAGACGATATTGTTGCCAAGCGCGACACACTAATTAATTTGCTTGAAAAACGTTTAACACAAAAGACCGAATCACAAAGACTGTTCACCATTGAGTGGGCAGTCGTTTAAAGCAATTGCACAGGGATGCCCGATGAGTAAATATGACGACTTGGTTCGCAAGCTAAAAGAGATTTTTCAGATTGACCGTCCTGAACTTGACTTTGGCGTGTATCGAATTCTCAATGCCCGTGTCGGTGAAATCAATGATTACCTTGAAAATCGCTTAAAAGCGAAAGTCACTGAAAGTTTGTCCTCGTCAGCAGCTTCAAATTTAGACGGTTTGCAAAAAGAACTGATAGAAAAAGAAGCCCAGTATCGTGATGATGGTGTGGACATTAATACCGTACCCAAGATAAAAGAACTTCGACAAAAGATTGCTGACATAGGTACCGGTGCAATCGATCAAGAAAACGCAGTATTCACCCACTTACTGACCTTCTTTTCACGCTATTACGACAAAGGCGACTTTATTAGCCAGCGTCGCTACAAGGGCGATACATATGCCATTCCCTATGCTGGGGAAGAAGTGGTGCTTCATTGGGCAAACAAAGACCAGTACTACACCAAGAGCGGCGAGAATTTTTCCAACTATGGCTTCAAGCTGAACGATGGTCGAACCGTCAAGTTCCGTTTGGTGGCAGCTGATACAGCAAAAGACAATCGCAAGGACAATGACAAGGAACGCCATTTTGTTCTGATTGATCAGCACACCAGAACTCTTCAGGATGAAAACGGAGAAGAGTATGAGCAATACTTTGTTCCGGTTGAGGAGGTTGGCAATGATCTCGTGATTCGCTTTGACTACAAAGCTATGCCTAAGGGCAGCAAGCAAGATGCTCTAGTCTCAAAAGCTGTTGAAACGATCCTTGCAGTTCCTGTTGTTCAAGCAAGCTGGCTGGATTTGAGCCGAAGAGAACCAACCGAGAAAAACCCGCAACGAACTCTGTTGGAAAAGTGCCTGACCAGCTACACCACGAAAAATTCATCGGACTACTTTATCCATAAGGACTTAGGGCCCTTCCTGCGCCGTGAATTGGACTTCTACATCAAGAATGAAATTATGCACCTTGATGATGTGCAGTCGGCTGAGAAGTTTGCAGACATAGAGAAATCACTACGCCTGATTCAGACTCTGCGTGCCATCGCTCTGGACTTGGTGACTTTTTTGGCGCAGCTGGAAGAGTTCCAGAAGAAGCTTTGGTTGAAGAAGAAGTTTGTAGTGTCTAGCCACTACTGCATAACGCTGGATCGTGTGCCGGAATTGTTATGGACAGAAGTGGTAGCGAATGAACAGCAATGGGAGCAATGGAGAAGCCTTGGTGTTTGGGATAAGCAAAAGAATGGTAAGGCTGAAGACTTGAAAAAACACCAAAGTCTAATGGTTGATACGAGTCTGTTTAGTCGACACTTCAAAGAACGACTACTTATTGAAATTGACTCACTTGATACACATTTAGATGGTGTCATGATTCATGGCGATAATTTCCAAGGGCTCAATTTTTTGCAGGAAACCTATAGAAATAAAGTTACCGTAATCTATGTCGACCCACCGTACAACACGTCTGCGAGTGAAATAATTTACAAAAACAGTTTTAAGCATTCCTCTTGGCTTTCGCTGATGGATAACCGGCTTAGGCTAGGTAAAGAATTGTTGTCAACAAATGTTGGGATTCAGTGCACAACAATTGATGATGTAGAACAAAAAATTCTTACCCAGCTTCTTGAGGAGATTTATGGAGAGGTTGCTGGCACTGTTGCGATCCGAATTAAGCCATCAGGACGACCAATACCTAATGGTTTTGCCCTGTCGCATGAGTATGCAATTTTTACGCGCTCAAGCTCAGCAATACCGATTAAGAGACTCGGTCATTCTGATAAACAAGCTGCAAGATACAGAGAACTCGACGAACAGGGAAGCTTCTTTTGGGAGATGTTTAGGAAGGCTGGCTCTAATTCAAATCGTTCAAACCGGCCGACAATGTTCTATCCGTTTTATGTTGATGCTAATTCAAGGGTTCGGTTGGCAAAAGGTAAGTTCAATTTTGCGACTCAACAGTTTGAACTAGAGGATGAGCCGACTTTAGATGAAAAAATGGTGTATCCAATTAAAGATGATGGTTCAGAGGGTTGCTGGTACTTTGGATATGACAGGGCCAAAACCGTTGAGCATGAATTTAAGGCTGAAAAGCTACCTAATGGAGATTTGAGGATTTACTATCGCAGAAGACCGAATGAAGGAGTACAGCCTACTTCACTGTGGTTTGACTCAAAGTATTCTGCAACAGAGCATGGAACGGCACTGCTTAAGAAGTTTTTTGGGGAACAGGAAGTTTTTTCCTATCCAAAGTCTATTTATGCCGTAGAGGATTGCTTAGCTGTGGCTGGAGGTAATGCTCCGAATGCGGTTGTTTTTGACTATTTCGCCGGATCGGGAACGACCGGCCATGCGGTAATTAATTTCAATCGTATTGATGAAGGTGCAAGAAAGTACATATTGATTGAGCAAGGCGAGTATTTCGAAACTGTCTTGAAGCCAAGAATTCTGAAAGTTGTTTTCTCGGCGGACTGGTTGGACGGTAAGCCAGTCACACCAAATTCAGGCATATCCCATTGCTTAAAGATCATCAAACTTGAAAGTTACGAGGATACCTTAAACAACCTGCAATTGCGCCGCACATCTGCTCAGGAGGATCTTCTTGCCTCGTTACCAGAATCAGCCAAAGAAGACTATATCTTGCGTTACATGCTGGATGTGGAAAGCCGTGGCTCTTTGCTTTCGGTGGATCAGTTCAATAAGCCCTTTGACTATAAGCTGAAGGTTACAGTGGACTCGGCGGGTGCCTACGAAGAGCGAACCATTGACCTAGTGGAAACCTTCAACTACCTGATTGGTCTGCAGGTCAAACACATAGATATGAAAGTTGAACGAGGGTTTGTCTCCGTGACAGGCGCTCTGCCATCGGGTGAAAAAGCGCTGGTGTTGTGGCGGGATGTTGAAAAACTGCCCTATGACGAACTTAATCGCTTGTGCGAAAAGCTTGCAATCAACCCTGCGGACAGTGAATTTGATGTGGTCTATATCAACGGCGACCACAATATTCCTGCGGTGTTCACCAGTACTGAAGCTGAAGGCGGCATCACCAAAACCCTTAAGATCCGCCAGATTGAACCTGAGTTCATGAACCGTATGTTTAGCACAGAAGCTTGAAAATGGCTAGCTTTCACAAACAACTAGTTCTAAACCAGTGGTTGCTGGGCTTCTTCAAGGGCGGCAGCCTTGCCGGGTTAAAACTTCGCTTGGGTGAAGACCGGCATGAAGGCATAGACGATGACGGGCAAACTGGTTTTTTTCATGAGCTGACCCAGAACCTGTTTGAAGTGGATCGGTTCAGTGAGCAAGATCTTCGGCGCTATGACCTGAACATCGTCAAGCATTGGAACACCATCACTGAACGGCGCAACAAGCTTGAAGGCACCGTTCTCAATATGAAGTATTTCCAGTATCTGTCCCTACTATTCACAGAGATTTATTTAGACTGGTATTTCAACAAACCCCAAGCCTTGTTGGATGGGTTGAACGAGCAACTGAAATCCTACAACAAGCAGGCTGATGCCGATAACCGCTTTCAGCCGTTTGCTGCTGACGAGCTGAATAAGCTGGCTTTCTGGAACGCCACGGGCAGCGGCAAGACACTGCTTTTGCATGTGAACATTCACCAGTATCTGCACTATTTCCAGAGCGGTAAGGATGTCTACCCTGACAAGATTATTCTGCTCACGCCGAATGAAGGCTTGTCTCGCCAGCACTTGGCTGAACTGAACTTGTCAGGTTTTGGCTTCAGCCGCATGTTTGACAAGAATCGCAGTGGTGTATTCAAGGGCACAACTGAGATTATTGACATCAACAAGTTGGGCGACGAAATGGGCGACAAGACCGTTGCCGTGGAAGCCTTTGAAGGAAAAAACTTGGTGCTGGTTGATGAAGGGCACCGTGGCACGGGCACCGCAGCAGGTGCATGGATGTCTCGCCGTGAAACGCTGGTTCGTGGTGGTTTTGCTTTTGAGTATTCCGCCACCTTCGGTCAGGCTGTAGCCAAGGGCTTTACCGTTCAGAAAGCCGAAGCTGAAGTGATGAAGAAAAAGGCGAAAGTTCTCTTTGAAACCACGAACCTGAAGAAATTGGACGATGCCCAGAAGCAAGCTCTGGTGCTGACCACGGAAGAAAAACGACGCTCTCGCACCTTGGCAACCCGTGAGGTTTACGCCAAAAATATTCTGTTTGACTATTCCTACAAGTTTTTCTACGAAGATGGCTACGGCAAGGAATCGCTCATCCTGAACCTGAAAGATGAAGACTTTAGCCAAGATGACATTGCCCGGCAATACTTCACGGCTTGCTTATTGAGCTTCTACCAACAGCAATACCTGTGGGAAGCAAACCGCGACAAGCTGACCGATTTCAACATTGAAAAGCCCCTGTGGGTGTTCGTGGGCAACACGGTATCAGGGGAAGATTCGGACATCCTGAATGTACTGCGTTTTTTCGCGGGGTTTCTGAACGACGAAGCCAAAGCCAAGCTGTGGCTGAAGGATTTGCTTGCCAACACGGCACGCTTGCTGGATGGCAAGGGACGTAACATTTTCCATGACCGTTTCACCCCGTTGATGGCTTTTGGTGTGGATGATGTGTATAGCGGCATCCTGAAGCTCTTGTTTAATGCCGATGCCAAGCAACGGCTGAAGGTGGTCAATCTCAAAAACAGCAAGGGTGAACTGGTTCTTCGGGTGGGTGAGTCTGAACCGTTTGGGTTGATCAACATTGGCGACGATGCAGGTTTCTTCAAGGAAGCCGAAAAGCCTGAAAATCTTGTGCTGTTTGACACGGAATCCGATGACTTCGGCGGATCTGTGTTCGGCATGCTGAACAACAAGGATAGCCAGTTGCATGTCCTGATTGGTTCTCGCAAATTCACCGAAGGTTGGAGCAGTTGGCGAGTTTCCACCATGGGCTTACTGAACATGGGCAAGGGGGAAGGCTCTCAGATCATTCAGTTGTTCGGTCGTGGTGTTCGTCTTAAAGGGCGAGATTACTCGCTCAAGCGCAGCACACCAGCCCAAAGGCCCAAAGGGGTTTATCTTGAACGGCTGGAAACCCTGAACATCTTCGGCGTGAATGCGGGTTACATGGCTGCCTTCAAGGAATACCTAAAAGAAGAAGGGATTACCCCGACTGACGAAATCATTGAACTGGATTTTGAGACTCGCCCAAATTTACCCAAGAGCAAGCTCAAAACCTTGTCGCTGATGGACGGCTACAAGGACAACCAGATCAATGGATTCAAGCGAACCGTTTATCCCTGGCTCTATGAAGTGCCTGCAGAGTTTGTGGGAAAAATCAAGCAAGCCCACATTACGCTGGATCTTTACCCGAAGCTGGAGGCATTGGCCAGTCAGGATAAGGATGGTTCCGTGCCTGAAGGCAATATTCGGCACATGGGCAAGATTGCCAGCGAAACTATGGCGCTGTTTGACTTTGATCTCATCTACCTGGCGGTGCAAGAGTTCAAGCAGCTGCGAAGCTGGAGCAACCTGCGACTAGATCGGGCTCGTCTAATGGATTTTTGCCTGAATCATCATGACTGGTACACGCTGTTCATTCCGAAATCTGAACTGAGCATTCGTGGCTTTGTAGATATTCTCAAACAGGAAGAAATTCTGATTCGTCTGCTTCAGGATTACACCGATAGGTTCTATAAGTCGCTGAAATCCGCCTACGAAGGGCAGTTCTATGACATCGTGACCGTCAAGGAAGACGACGATGCGCTGCTCAAGGTATATCAGTTTGAGATTGAAAATACCGAAGACGGCGAAGCCTACGAGAAAAAACTGAAGCAACTCCAAGAATTGGTTCGGGATGGCAAGCTGGGCGAAGCCAGCCAGTGGAATGCAGGTCAGATGGTGGCGATCTGTTTTGATAGCCACCTGTACTACCCATTGTTTGCAATTGAAGGGAATGTTCCACTAAAAATGCGTCCTCTTGCATTTGATGCACCAAGTGAAATTCAGTTCGTTCGGGACCTAGAAGCCTTCTATCAGTCGCCATTGGGAAAGCAGGTCATAGGTAAGCGAAGTCTCTATCTTTTGCGTAATGCGGATACCAAAAGTAAGGGTTTGGGCTTTGCATTGGCAGGCAATTTTTACCCTGACTTTTTGCTTTGGTTGATTGATGACGACACTGGGCAACAGTGGCTCAGCTTCATCGATCCTAAAGGCATTCGACAGATGAACCTGAATGATCCTAAGCTGGGTCTGTACAAAGAAGTAAAAGTACTCGAAGCAAAGTTGAAAGACCCCAAGCTTATATTAAATGCTTTCATCGTTTCCGGCACTCCGTTTGCAAACTTGCTGAATGTTACGGTTGAAAAGTCTGAGCTGGAGCAGCGCAACGTGCTGTTTATGGAGGATGGTGGGACCGCTTACTTGAAGAAGTTGTTTGCGAGTATGTAATAACTTAGTGTTCAATTTTGGATTGGCTTCAACAACCCTAATGTAAAAAAGAGATCAAATGAGGCATTCATTTGAAGTAGAAATATCGCACTTTGAGACTAACGACCATAACCTTGACCACCTGAACTCGCCATATTTTTAAGCTGCTCAATCCAGTCGCGTAGAGCATCTGTAACTATCGGTACGAAGGGAATTAACTCCTTCAATGCTTCTTCGATATTTTTTTTCAGGTCTTCATAATCGTCGGCATTTTTTACGCTGACTGCCGATTCTTTAAAAATAGAATATTTAGCATTTTCTTCTTTTGCTTTCTCTTTAAAATTTACCGCCGTATTGTTGGCCTTAGCTCTAGCTGTTGGCGCCGGTTGAATACTGACCACCTGGACCGGTTGAATATTGACCAGGGGTCAGTTTTCAACCGGCGTCAACACTGTGACGCCAACATCGAGGGATTGGTGTGGCTACTGGCAGGGCAACAAGCGCCTTGCCGAGCGGCTGGCGGCTTAAATCGATACGGCTTAGGCGATCATCCACTGCACGCAACCAGGTGCGCCTCCAGCGTCTACCTGTCGCACCAAACGACCATCTTGCCGGTGTAGCACTGCAATGACATTTTTTTGAATTCGGGCAATCAATGCGGCATTGGATTCCATCCCTTTGGATTTCAATAGGCGGTCGGTAATGTCGCGGCTATTTAACGGCTTTCCTGCCTCGCGCATCACATCCAAGGTCATGCGTTGCGCCTCACCTTTTTTGAAGTAGGTATTGCGCTTATTCGTGCGCTTTGCCTTGACGGTGCGCAGGTCAAATTCCGGTGCGAATAGCTTGATGCTGCCGTCGAGGTTCGACAATGCGCCTTGCAGTCGAAGAATTTCTGTTTTGAATGAAGCGATTTGTCCAGCGACTTCGGCACGCTTGGATACCAGCCCTGATACGATGTGCGATTCTGCCATTTGACGCTCCTAGAAAAGAATGTTTTACTAGGGCGATTATCCGTTTTTAACTCAAGAAAAGCTTTGTGCTGTTGCTACATAATTCCGGGATTTTGCTCTGTTTTGACTTCAACATCGGACAAATCAGATGACAACACCTCAAGCGCAGAAATATTTGCCTCTTTATGTTTAAGGGCCCCGGTTAAGAACGCTCTAAGAAAATCATCGCCCAACCCATGATTTTCATGCGGATCGAGTAGCCACGCCAATACTGAGGAGTTCCTAATCTCAGACTGTGATGCTTGCATGATCTTAATCGGGTTAAACCGGTTCAGATGAGTCTGTATTTGCCGGAAATAAGCATTGTTGACAAACAATGCCTCTAACTCTTTTGATGTTGGCATTGAGAAAAATCACTTTTAGAGGTAAAAAGAAATTTAGCAGTATTTCTAGTATACATTTGAGGTGATTTGACACTTATCTCGCCTCTTAAACTCTAAACATTGTGTCGCAACTCTTCGCGTTTAATAGCAATTCACTTAATAGAACGAAATTACTTTTAGCGTCACCACTTCGCTGATCGGGCTGTAACAGGTTCGCTATTCGCTCATCCCTGACGGGACCGGTAAAACACCGGCCTTATCCATCCCTGACGCCTTCGACCCGGTATGCCACCGTGCCTGCGCGCTTCGCTTGCGTGCAGTCAAGCGTGTATGAAAGTGGCCATTGCCTTTGTCTTGCCCGATCTCATCACCTATTCCCCGACTATAGCCCGTGGCCGTGTGCCATCAAGGCGCATCAGGCCGTGTCCTCGGCAAGCCTGTGGGCCGCACCTACCTTTTGCTTTTTTCCTTGACGGCCC
>Ga0208414_1002555_pt1 | contig 11832 bp, 14 predicted proteins | sample AntAceMetag02UKE_FD_184770 | JGI IMG/M metagenome (GOLD analysis project Ga0208414, IMG submission 184770) | Saline lake microbial communities from Ace Lake, Antarctica - Antarctic Ace Lake Metagenome 02UKE (SPAdes) (version 2) | ecosystem: Environmental > Aquatic > Non-marine Saline and...
GTAGAGATGGGTCAGACCGTGCCGGCCAGGACTACCCGATTCTTGCGGAACCAGGCAGAAACAGACTGACAGTCATAACTGTCGCCAAGACTCCCGATCAAAGGGACCCCGCCAAGCGAAGAAAAGGCAAAGGTGTCGCGCCAGCAGTGTGTGTTTAGTACTCTAGGATGAAACACGATCAGCCTGTTGGGTCATGGAGTCTCCCGGTTGCGTAACGGGTGAACACCAGAAGAAATCGGTGGCGGGTTGCCCGTCGATTTCCCAGACGACCCGCGCATGAGGGTCAGTCACGAATCGCTGTAGCCGTGGATTTGTGAAGAGGGCAGGAGTGGGCGACGGCTGTGGCAATACTTGCCCAGGGCGACAAGAAGCGCCGAAAACAAAGTGGTACGAAGGTTCGCTCTGGCCCGACAAGACGCCGTGTCTCGATTGTTGATTGCCCATTGAACGTCGGATCCAGAACCACGTTTGGGCGTCGGGATTCCGATATCGCTGTCGGTTCAGGTCGCTCGGGGGCGATACACACGTTGTGGAGCACCAATCCATGTTTGTCTGTGTTGCGAAGATTCCCGCCATCACCACAGACAGTGGCGGCGAGATCTCGGTTAATCATATTCTCTCCGGCCAAATCGGAGTCCCCACCTCTTTTTGTGACCCGTATTCGGCTCTCCAGCAGGGAACGGACGCACACCTCAACGGCCGCATCAGACGCTGTCTGCCCAGGGGCACCAGTTTTGATGATGTCGCCGCGGTCGAGATTGGTGAGGGTGATGCGGACCCCCCGCGGAAAGTGTTGAGGTGGTTGGTCCCGGCGGAAGTATTTCGAGCTGCCCCTCTGCCTTATTCAAAATGTTAGAGTATGAGCGTTGCTGATTTGATATTTTCGCTGGTGTAAGTGGTTTGTAGAAGGAGTACATCTCTTGGTTTCCTCAGGCCTTGTGTATTGTGCGACCGGAGAGAAATACGCGTCACTTGCAATCGAGTCGATATCAAGTTTTCGACGGGAGGGCGGGGGGCTCCCGGTTCAGCTTTTTTGCGACCGTGAGAGTGAAATCTTAATTCGGAGGAACCTTCCGCTGAATGACATCGAAATTCGTGTGCTCGATCGCCCAACTTTCGGTTTCGCTGACAAGATCGTCGCCTTGATGTCTTGCGATTTTGACAAGGGAATTTTTGTTGACTGTGACACCTATTTTCTGCATTATTCGCTCGAAAATTCGGCCAAGCAATTTCAAACCGAAGTCTTGCAGGCCCTTGATTCTTTAGATTTATTAGCACTCCCGGGGCTTGGACTAAATCGCGAAAATGAGAGGGATTGGGCGTCTTTGGCGGTAGGGCAGTTTAATACTGGTGTCATTGGTTTTCGGCGTTCTGAAGCGCTGGTTTTGATGCTGAAAAACTGGTTAGCCCTCTACGAACTGGAAGATTCTCACGACCAACCAGCGTTTAGGAAAGCGGCTATTTTAAGTAAAATCCGCGCCGGCTCAATGATGCCGGAGTATAACTTTCAAGGTAATGGACTGCTAAATTTTCGACCTCGGCTCATTCACCTCACTGGTGGTCCTCGGAAAATGTGGAGCCTGGACAGCGCTCTGATGGCTGAGTTCTCAAAATATTTTGACGAGCGAGTGTATCCGAGATTGTTCATAGAATTTCAGGAAGTTCATCCACTACCTTCCCGGAAACTAAAGACGCTAGGGGCTCCCTTGAGCTACTATCTTGCGGGCGTCAAAAGCTGGATTTCAACCAGACTAGAAATTTTTTTTATGTCTAAAAAATATAGAAACAGCCTTTGACTGTTTTCGACCTTGGATTAGTCTCCAGCTACTAGAAGCTCCGCAACGCACGCCAATGTACCGAGGATGTCTTGGGCCTCAAGTTATAGATAGTGGCGGTGGCCCCTTTGATTGAATACCTTCCAGCGGAAAACGTTCAATATGTGAAACTGACGGAAGACTTAAACGCCTAGGCACAAAGGCGACTCTGTGAACCTGGTGATTAACTCTGGGCGTGCGGCGGGGATAGGGGTGGTGCACGTTTTGGTGGCAGTTTCCCCTCAACTAGGGTTTGGCGTCCACTCGGCGTACCTACCTTCACGAGGATATTAGTTGTGCAGTGTGAGCGGGGTCGTATTCGCGGGGTGACCTCGTGGGCAATCGTAGAACACCTCGATGTGTTCGAAGATTACGTTCGCGGACCCGATCCAAGTGCGCCACCTCTTGCGGTTCAGCAACTAGATCTGCATTGATGACCAAAAGGAATCCGTGATGGCGTTATCGAGCCCTTCCCGACCGGTTCCGAACGAAGGCAATAGACCGACCGAACGATTCGTCTGGGTGAAAACCCCAGAAGCGACTTGTCGGGCCATCAACGCCAGGTGAAAACTGGGCCAAAACGCCCTTTGGAAACTTGGTTTGCAGAGAGTTGTGCCACTATCTACAGCCCCCGGGTTCTTCCAATCCCATTTCCTGGCGTCTTAATCTCGTCCATACAACTAAATTTCGGTGAGCTGGATCAGCTTGTGAGAGATGAGTTTCACTGATCGGGCGGTGAGGCCGCAAAAGATGGGAAGAGAAATTTCACCCTGGTAAAATTCCTTTGCATGAGGCGTTGAATCCTCGTTAAATCCGAGTCCCTTGAAGTAAGGGTGGCTGTTTACTGGGACATAGTTGACCTGAACCAGTATCCCCTCGTTAGTCAGGGCGTCAAAGACCCGCCTTCGGATTTCAGGGTTCACCCTGACGGGGTAAAGGTGCCACATTGGATCCGAATCGAGGCTGAGAAAAGGCAGAGTAATGGAGGGGGCGTGACTCAGTTGTTTTTTGTATTCCAGGAATACCTGCTTCCTTTTTCGACGAAACGTCTGTATCCGCCTAATTTGACTTGAGCCCAGACGCGCGAGTAGGTCAGGCATACGGTAGTTCAGGCCTAGAGATTGAACTTCCTGGAACCAAGCCCCTTCAGAGGTATTCTCGAGCAGTTCCTTGGCTTTAACGATGCCGTGGGATCGGAATAACCTCGCTTTCCTTCCATATTCTGCATTGTTGGTGACAACCGCCCCTCCCTCGCCTGTGGTGATATTTTTGGTCGGGAAAAAAGAAAAAGTCGTTATGTCCGCAATGCTGCCGACCGGTCTGCCTTTGTAGAATGAGCCGAGGGAGTGGGCAGCATCTTCGATGACCGGGATTCCGTGCTTCCGACCTATGGCCAGGATTTCATCCCAGTCGGCCGGGTGCCCGGCATAATCAACGGCAACAATGGCCTTGGTCCGCGGCGAGATGAGCGCTTCCGCGCTCTGAGGATTGAGATTCCCGGTGTGAGGTTGAATATCGGCGAAGACTATTTTCCCTCCGAGATTCATGGCTGTTGTTGCGGTGGACGCAAAGGTGAGAGGCGTTGTGATGACCTCGTCGCCTGGCTCCAGGCCAATCGCTGCGTAGGCGCAGTGAAGAGCGGCGGAGCCTGAAGAAACCGCAACTGCGCTGCTTGCGTTAGCAACTTCGCAAATATCTCGCTCAAATTTCTCAACTGCTGGGCCCATAGTAAGCCATGGAGAGCGCAGTCCCCGCAGGAGGGCGAAGCCGTCTGAGAGGCCAACTGATTGATGCCCGTAGGGAATTTTCTTCATTCAGCCCTCTCGTTGTGTAATCCTAGCTGACCGGAACGCGAACGCTGCTGGGCCAAGCTTCCTCCCGGCTCAACGAGCATTTCGCAGTCGGAACTCATCTTCTGGATACCGATTTCTCTCAGTGGTGAAAAAACTCTCATGCTTGGAACGCACAACGTAAGCATATCGGCGCCCCTCTATATGTCACGACTTACCAATGCGAATGGCCCTGAGAGCTGACACCTCCGACATCATTGGCACGGGCGATGTCATGCGCCAGGTAGCGATTACGCAACACCTACTTGGTCTGGGGGTCTACGTCTTCCTCGTGGGGAACACTTCAGCGCCCAAGTGGTTGAGTAACTGCGTTAGCAAGGAGTCCGAGCTGGTGCGGGTAGTGGGGCCGAGGGTGACTTTGCGCCAGAACTGTTCCAGGCCCTCAAGCTCGAAGCTCTGCTTGTGGACTCCTATCAAATGTCAGACGGCATTCCTCGCGCCGAAAATTGGTGCCGAACTTGGTCTGTGAGGGGCCTCGAATCGTAACTTTAGGCTGCAGCAAATCAGCCGCATCCAGTTCCAGAGAGACCCAAAGGCTCGAGAGCGACGAGGTCGGGATAAAGCTATCGTTTTCTGGCCCGGTGTTGTCGGGCTACTATTGGTTCACCCGGCCACGCAGATTCACCAATGCGTTGTCTGGTCATTCGAGACAGAGGAGATTAGGTGGTCCAATGTCTCGGGTTTTAATCTTAGTAGCGCACAGAGATGATGAAACCTTGGGGGCGGGTGGTGCTATTTCCTGGCACCGCGCCAAGGGAGATGAAGTTCAAGTCATTTCCATGACCGATGGGGTTTCTGCAAGAAAGGTGGGAGGCTCACTTGAGGAAAGGGGCGGTCGCATAATCTCGTCCGTTCGGGTTGCTGAATTCCTGGATTTCTCCTGGAGAGATTCAGGTAACTTTCCGGACAACGCGATGGACACAGTGCCAATCCTCGAAATTATCCGTTTTATCGAAAAAGCGAAGTCTGAATTCAAACCGGAAGTCGTCTACACCCACTTTCCTTTCGACTTGAACATTGATCACGTGCTTACCGCAAAGGCCGTATTCACAGCATTCCGTCCTGAACCTGGCGAAGCCTGTCGAGAACTCTTGTCATTTGAAGTTCCCTCCTCGACCGATTTTGGATCATTTCTTGGTGCCCAGACATTTCGACCTAACTACTTCGTCGATCTTGATCGCACACTGCAAAAAAACTCGATGCTCTGGCTATGTATGGCTCGGAAATTCGCGAGGCTCCCCACGCGCGTTCCCTCGATGCAATCCACACTTTGGCGCTGTTACGAGGAAGTCAGATTGGAATTCACGCGGCGGAAGCGTTTCAAGTTCATAGGAAGGTAGCCAGCTAATTTGGGTACCTTCCTGGTGGCGAATTCTTCATCGTGGTTCCACGTTGAGAATCTTCCGAATGAACTTTCCAGGCACCGTTGGGAGGTTGTAACTAGAGTCACCCAACTAAGCGTCAAGAAAATTCAGGAACTCGATCCAGAAATCCTTTTTTTTCCCCACTGGAGCTTCATCATCCCTCCCGAGATTTATGAAAACTATGAGTGCGTAGTTTTCCACACTGCCCCGTTGCCTTATGGGAGGGGCGGGTCCCCTATTCAGAATCTCATCGCCCGCGGGTTCACTCATGCCCCTGTCAAAGCACTTAAAGCCGTAAAAGAAATTGATGCTGGCCCGGTCTACCTGTCCGAAGACTTGAGCCTTGAGGGGAGCCTCTCCGAAATTTTCGACAGGCTGGACGGGGTCGTAGGAAATCTCATTCAACACATTGTCGCCAACCGACCCGCGCCAGTTCCCCAGGAGGGTGAGCCCGTATTGTTCTCACGACGGACTCCCAGCCAGAGCCGCATTTTGGAAACCGATTCGCTGAACGAAATTTATGACAAAATCCGCATGGTGGATTTTGACGAATATCCACGAGGGTATATAGACTACGGCCCTTTTCGTTTGTCGTTTTCCTCTGTTAGCCGGAAGCATGGCGGTCTCTCAGCTGAAGTTACTCTGCGTGACAGGGGTGAAAATGCACCGCCCTAACATCAGGCGAGCAACCGAAGGAGACCAATATCTTTTGTTGCGGTGGAGGAACGAACCCCTAATAAGACAAAATTTTACTAATTCTGCCGCGGTATCAAATGAAGAGCACGAAGCATGGTTTCAACAAAAAATATTGTCAAGGGTGTCACTGTGCTTTATCGGATATTGGGAAGTGTCTGAGCTAGTAGGATCACGTCCCGCTAAGTGGATGCTCGAGAAAATTTAACAAAGCCACGCCCCACGGGCCCGGCCTCGAGCTGAGATTGTCGAACACAGGGTGTCCCAGCCGTTGTCTAGAAAGTTGTCCAAGCGGTCAAACTCGGCTTGAGTGTGCGAAGAGCCTTTGGTTTCTTGCCTCTGAGCGTCGAGCCTACCAAGACGAATGTGGTCCCAATGCTGATTGAACAGCGACAATCCTGCAGATAAAAGCAACCCGTAGGACGACCGGAGAGTGTCCGTTGGGGAAAAATTTACCTCTCTAGATGCGAGAACTGGTCCCTCATCCAGCCCTTGGGTGATCTCATGGATGGTCACTCCCTTTGGAGTGTTTTCGTACCAGCTCCAGAAGTTCGGATTACTCCCCTTGTTCCAAGGAAGAAGGGAGATGTGAATGTTAATGGGTGGGTGGGGCAACAAATCGATGACAGTTGGGGGGATGATGTGTCTATATCCAAAGCTCACGAGATGGGATGGGGAAACTTTTTGAACCCACTCTGGTGTCAGAGGGTCTTCCACCTCAATCGTCTTACAGCGGCCCAAAACCGGCTTTAGGGCCTGGGCCTGCGCGCCAGCGATGATGATTGACATTCTACTATTATAAACTACGAGCCCAAGTTATCCGGTACCGATGTCAGGACACCATAATTGTCTAAAGAGAAAGCTACACCCGCCCGCGCTCTTGTTATTGCCGAGGTGTCAGCGAATCATTTAGGCAATCTGCAGGCGGCAAAGGATTTGATTCGAGCCGCGCAGATAAGTGGAGCAAGCTTCGTGAAGTTTCAGCATTATCGACCCGAAACCATCACTGTTCGTGGTGATCATCCAGATTTGCAAATCACGAGTGGCTCGGTCTGGGACGGGCGGTCGCTATGGGATTTGTATTCAGAAGCTATGACCCCCTGGGAGTGGACAGCTGAGCTTGTGGAAACAGCCAAAGAGGTCGGAATACGCTGGTTTTCAACGCCTTTCGATGAAACTGCAGTCGATTATTTGGAAGAATTTGACCCGTCGGTGTACAAAATCGCTTCCTTCGAAATTGTTGATCTGCCACTCATCAGGTACGTGGCGCACACAGGTAAGCCTCTGATCATATCGACGGGGATGGCATCCCTGGAAGAAATTGACGCGGCTGTTGGCGCGGCAGAGCAGGGGGGAGCAGCAGACATTACGTTACTCCGAACTAATTCGGGCTATCCAGCGAAAACCAGCGAAATGGATCTCGCCGCAATCCCTTTCATGCGGGAGCGGTGGGGTTACCCGGTTGGGCTGTCAGACCACACCCTCGGCAACACCGCGGCGATTGTGGCTGCAACGCTCGGCGCAAGGGTCTTCGAGAAGCACCTCACCATGGCAAGGTCAGACGGTGGCCCCGACGCATTGTTCTCTTCGGAACCAGACGAGCTTTCCACTTACGTTGAAAGCATCAACGCTGCAATCAGTTCGTGGGGCTCTGTGAGATTTGGGCCGAGCGAACACGAGAAGTCCAGCCTCGTGTTTCGGCCCTCCCTTCGTGCGGTGAGAGACATTGTGGCTGGAGAAAAAATAACCAGCGAAAATGTGCAATCTGTGAGGCCCCGCGGAGGCCTACCGCCAGATGCTTTCTCCAAGATAGAAAACCGCAAAACTCTGCGAAATATCTCCTTGGGAGATCCAATTTCGCTGGAGGATCTGTCTTCGGGCTGACTATCTCGAGCGGCGCCCCGAGCGTGGTTCGCCCTGCGGGCTTTTTCTAGGTTGCTTTCCTTGATAGATGTGCCACTTTCTTGGAGATGACTTTCACCGACCGGGAACTGAGGTCTGCGAACATGGGCAGAGGAATTTTTCCTTGATAATACTCTCTGGCGTGAGGGTTGAGTCAGGGGTGAACCCTAGTTCCCGAAAATAGGGTTGGCTGTTCACAGGGATGTAGTTGACCTGCACACCTATTCCTGCTGCCCGCAGGTCTTCAAACACTGCTCTGCGAATAAGGGGGTCGACCCTGAGGAGGTGAAGGTGCCACATGGGGTCTGATTCTGGATGGTGAACGGGCAGCATGAGGTTGGGAACGTGGCTGAGGTGTTCCTTATAGCCCAGAAATACTTGCTTCCGCTTCTTCTGGAAGATGGGCAATCGCTGGAGTTGACTTGAGCCCAACCGTGCCAGTAGGTCAGGCATGCGATAGTTCAACCCAAGAGATTGAATCTCTTGGTGCCACGGCCCCTCAGAGGTGTTATGCAAAAATTCTTTGTCTCTCACCATCCCATGTGAGCGGAACAATCGTGCCTTTCGTGCAAAGTCGCGATTGTTTGTGACCACCGCTCCGCCTTCACCCGTGGTGATGTTTTTGGTGGGAAAGAACGACAAAGCCGTGATGTCGCCAAGGCTACCGACCTGTCTCCCTTTGTAGAGGGAGCCTAGAGAGTGGGCAGCATCATCGAGTACCGGGATTCCATGCTTTTTGCCTAGCGCCATCAGCTCATCCATATCGGCGGGACGGCCTGCATAATCCACGGAAACGATCGCCTTCCTGCGCGGAGAGATCAGTGCTTCCACACTCTTGGGGTCAATATTTCCCGTGTCGGGGCGAACATCGGCAAAGAGAATCACTCCACCCAGGTTCATTGCTGTGGTTGCTGTGGCTGCAAAGGTGAGGGGTGCGGTGATGACCTGATCGCCTGGTTCTATGCGAATCGCCGCGTAAGCGCAGTGGAGGACGGCAGAACCCGAGGAGAGGGCAATGGCATAGGTCGAACCTGCGATCTTGCAAAAGTCGCGCTCGAATTTCTCTTCGGCTGCGCCCATCGTCATCCACTCGGATTGCACACCTCGTGCAACAAGGAAGACATCCGAAAGGTTGACCGACTGGTGCCCGGGGATGTTTTTCATCGGGGCCGTCAGACCAGTTGTCGCAGTTGGTCGATACTCAGCCATTCGGTTTTCGTATCTGAACGGTACGAGAATCCCTCGGGTAAAGATTTTCCCTCCAGGGCAGAAATCCCCCAGTTGTTGATGGTGGGAAGAATCACACAGCGGTCAGTCAGCTCAATGGTTCTTCTGCTGTCATCAAGCGAAATCATTTCTTCATGAAGTTTCTTACCTGGACGAATTGCCGATGCAACAGTGGCTGAGTCTGATGAAATGGCTTTGGCGAAATCGAGAATTTTAATGCTCGGAATTTTTGGCACGAAAACTTCTCCCCCTCGCATCATTTCCAGGGAGCTCACGATGAAGTCCACGGCCTGGTCCGGGGTGACCCAGAAACGTGTCATGGTGGGGTCTGTGATCGGGAGGTCTTTGCCTTCGCGTGCCAACTTTTTGAAAAAAGGAACGACAGATCCTCTGCTGCCCAGCACATTGCTGTATCGGACGACCGAGAAACGGCTGTCTCGTGTGCCGGCGTAATGGTTGGCAGATTGGAGAACGTTATCCGAGACAAGTTTGGTCGCACCATACAAGTTAATTGGGCTGGATGCTTTGTCGGTCGAGAGCGCGACCACCTTCCTCACGTCTGCGTCGAGAGCAGCTTCGACAAAGTTTTGTGAGCCGGTGATGTTTGTCGCTACAAATTCGAACGGGTTGTATTCAGCGGTATCGACCTATTTGAGGGCGGCCGCGTGAATGACATAGTCAATCCCGCGGAACGCTCGTGTGAGTCGGTGTCGGTCTCGAATGTCTCCGATAAAGAAACGTAGTCGCGGGTCATCCGATAACTGCGCGCGCATGTCGGATTGCTTCGACTCGTCGAGGGAAAAGACGACGACCCGTTCAGGGTTGTGCTCGGACAGTACGCGCTCGATGAAGGCTCGGCCAAAAGAACCGGTACCACCGGTCACAAGGATTTGGCTGTTTTCAAAGAAACTCATGAGCGGTTCCCTCATATTTCCGGGGTTGATGCAGGCTTATTTCTAAAACACGGCGTGAGGTAAGCATATCGGCGGTGTTTTATGTCACAATCTAGACATGCGAATGGGGTTGAGAGCTGACGCCTCTGACGTGATTGGCACCGGCCATGTTGTGAGGCAGATTGCGCTTGCCCAGCATCTCCTTCGGGAAGGTACGGAAGTTTTTCTTGTGGGAAACATTTCGGGACCCACCTGGTTGCTCGATTATGTCCGCGAGCAGGAAGGGCTTGTAAGGGTGGATGTCCCCGAGGGTGACTTTAGCGGGGCACTTTTCGAAGACCTGGGGCTTGACGCCCTTCTGATTGATTCCTACCGGCTCTCAAACACCCAGCTCAGAGAGCTTGAGAGCCTCGTTTCTACAGTGGGCGTCATGCTGGATGGGCCGTGGCAGGAGCTCACAGGGACCATCGCGATAGCGCCGACCCTCGATACCGTATCTTTATGGCTAGAGGAGGCGGGGCAGAACTTTGACCAGTTTTACTGTGGGCCTTCCTTCATCCTTCTTCGGGATGAAGTTCTCGGCGCGGAGCGCCACTTGCAGCCTGCAGAGACGAAAGGACGACATCCACAGATTGTCGTGTCAACAGGTGGCGGCTTTAACGGTCTGGGCTCCAAAATCGTTCGCTCACTACTGCAGCGCCCCAAACCCGCAAATTTCGATATCTTCTTCTCGCCAAGTGAGGAGTTGCTCGGTGAGATCTCCCAATCACCACACTCCGTCACAGTTCACCCCCGGGGCTCAACGTTATTGGCGTTACTCTCGGGCACAGATGTTGTGGTTTCAGCAGCTGGGACTTCCGCTGCAGAGCTCCTTTTTTTAGGGGTTCCCACAATCTTTGTTCCGGTAGCAGAGAACCAAGCTGAAAATGCAGCGAGCATAGAGCGGCTCGGGCTCGGTCCCGTTGTCCGTCCGGGTTCGACCGCTTTTGAGGAGGATCTTATCAGTGCGCTCGATTCCACTCTCCGGGGTCCGAGCGCATCGGTACAAATAAAAGTGCCTGTTGATGCGCAAGGTGCAATGCGCATCGCAAAGGTCATGCTCCACCAACAGTTGGTGTCGCCGGAAGGAAAATCGGGATAATTCTCAATTGAGGGCCACATGTCGGCAAACCCCAATCTCTTTATTTTGCCCCTGTTGTGTGCACTGCAAGCCAGATGAGCTCACATCGGCTCCCTGAGAAAGTGTGAGCGAACAGGGTGGGTAAGCCCATGGCTTTTCGACAGATTAATCGTGTGAAGGCCTCTGTGGTGGGTGAGACGATCATGATGGCAATTTCCGCTGACGAAAGAGACGGGCAATGAACTTGCCAATCTAATCCGTCGGGGACGAATTAGATTGGCAAGCCAATACGCTTGAGCGCTTTTCGCACCGTGTCTCTCGCCGTTTTTCTCCATCTTGAGCGAAGTACTTTTCGCAGAGAAGCGACTTCCGCAACCAACACAGCCTCGCGAGTCATCTGGCGGCCCCGAGGCCAAACAGGGAGAAAGCCCCCGACAACGTATCCCTCACTTTTCACGGCGCCACCCAGTCGCGAATGCCATTCACTAAAATCTTCTGAACCAGGTATGTGAAGGATGCAATTCTTGTCAACGGTGCTGAGTGCGACCGGTAGGGACAGCTGATCTCTGCGGGAGTAACGCAGGACATTCCACCACCACCGCTGGGCAAATTCCTTGATGTCATCATCTAGGTGCTGACGAAGAATTAAACCACCCCAGCGGACGGGACCAAGCAGAATCTCGGGATAAACGGCCTCATACGCAACAAGCTGCTCACCTAAAGTGTAGTTAGAGTCATAGCGTTTCGTTTCCACAAGCCTAAATTCGTCAGCCAAGTTCGCGCGACTCGCAAGCGTCACTAAGCCGATTTTAACACCGTTCGCAAAATGCTGGTCAAGCAATCGACGTGCCTCAGGTTCTTTGAGCGCATGGATTGAGCCGGTGCCTCACCATCTTTGAGCGCGTAGTATCCACCGTCTGGGTGCAGGCTTGCCTCCATGGAAGGCAAAATACCGATGGCCGCAAGGCG
>Ga0208414_1002565_pt1 | contig 11801 bp, 11 predicted proteins | sample AntAceMetag02UKE_FD_184770 | JGI IMG/M metagenome (GOLD analysis project Ga0208414, IMG submission 184770) | Saline lake microbial communities from Ace Lake, Antarctica - Antarctic Ace Lake Metagenome 02UKE (SPAdes) (version 2) | ecosystem: Environmental > Aquatic > Non-marine Saline and...
TTGCAGAATTAATAGGTGGGAATGTGCCACTAGCCCACATACTGTCAAAAACACGATAGTCACTTGATAATAAACTGACTGCTGCAACTTTCATTCCCATAGCATAAAGCTGTCTTGATAATTTAATCATTTCACAATTAGCGTCTTTGATTGTTACACCTGAACTAATACCTAAGACTTGTGTTTGCACACTTCCTGAATATCCACTTGTACATACATCTGAATTATTGACCACTACACTTGGACTATTAGCTGTAGGTGGAGTTCCGTTAGTTACTACTGTTGAACTTACTGTATTTGAATCTGCTGCATTAGCATCTACAAAAGTAGCTGTTGCTCCAAATACAAATAATATAACTAATAATAATTTCATAATCTACCTTGCCGTTGTTGGTACTCCTGTACTACTAACAAATGGTGAATCTGCAAAAGCCATGTAAATGTATGCTTCTGCAACATTAGGGTCGGTAGCTATACGTAATTTAAAACCATTACTCAGCATATCTATTTCATTTGCTGTTGATTCTACTGCAGTAGAGTTAGCTAATAGATGGTCATTATCTACGTTGTAACCTTCTCGTTTATTATCATATATATACCAATCAGAGGTTGAAGCTGTAGATTTACACATCACCCAAGCAGGTTTAAATCCTGTATACACAAATGTACCATCAACATTGCCATTACCTGTATAAGAGCCAAACTTTGAGTAACCTTGAATACTTCTAAAACAATAAGCTACATGGGCATCACTTCCATTATTAGTTGAACTTGTATAATCACCATCAACACCATTACCAACTGTAAATACAGAATCTCCAAAAGCAGTTCTACTCCAACCACTACCTGCTTTATTATCTGCTGATGCTACTGCCATTGTTGAATTAAGTCTCATATTTTCAGAACTACCACCATTAACATATGCTGAATGACCAACAAGCCAAGTTCTAGCTGTATCTCTATTTTTTACAATAACTACATCAGGTGCTGCACTTAAACCATGACCTATGGTTGCATTATCTGTTTCATTACCTGTATATAGAACTATACTGAATCCTGCATCATCATCTACTTGCACAGTTGATGTTATAGAACCATCTGTATTAGATGCTGTAGTTCCACCATTCGCCTTCCATTGCCATGCTACAATATTATGAGTATTACTATTAACCTCTGCATTAACACCAAGACTAAAACCATTAGAATCAAAATCTGTACATCTATCAGCAGAATCTGAATCTGCTTGACTAAGATTAGAAACTAAATCTAGGTTTGCACCACGACTACTATCAAATAGTCTGTGATTATTTGCATTATTTCTAACTTTAATCCATAGCCAATCAGGTTGAAAATCACCTGCATTAGCATCATTAGTTATACTTCTTGCAGTTGCATTACCTGTATAAAGTTGTGTATGAAAATATGCTGATGGGTCGTCTATTGTTGTATATGCCATTATCCAAACTCCGCTAAATTTTTAGTACATAAAGAATAAAATCCTGATGGTACAGCATACTCAAAGTTGCCATAACCATTAGCATCTGCGTTACCACTTGATATTGTATAAGAAGGATTACCATAGTTATTTGATGCTTCGCCATTATAACCAATAGAACCTATTACATAACCACCTGACGTATCTATACCTGTAAAAGCTGCTGTTCCTGAATTTTCTGCTGTACCATTTTTATAAAAAAATATCTCTCCATCATCAGCATTAAAAGCGATTCCAATAATATCACCTGTTGTAAAGGTATTACCATAAGAACTATCAGTACCTAAATTTTTCTTTTGTCCATTACTTCTATAGGAAATTATTTTTGTATCAGGATTACCATTATCATAAATTGATGGGTCACTTATTCCAACAGCTGCAGCACCACCCACAGCAACAACTTTAACTTCCATATACCATTTACCTTGTGTTACTAGAATCGTTGAAAACTGTAATGTGTTAGCTGCTGATTGGTCTGAAAATGTATTACCTTCTGAAAAAACTGGCGCACCACTTGTTCTTAAATATAAAGGATTCATTGTAGCAAAATTATTAGTAGGTGTATCTGTAGTTACATCTGTTGCTGCAAGATTAGTTACTGCCCAATGATGGTCATTACCTGATGTATCAGCACCCATACCACTTGCATCTGTTCCTGTGCCTGTTTGTTTAAATTCTAAATAAAATCCGTTTGTGCCATAAGTTCCTGTGTAGGCTTTAGGTATCCATACACCATTGTCATTAAACTCACCAAAATCTGTTGGTGCTAAAGTTTGTCCATCTATAAAATTTGCGTCAGACATATACCCATCAAAAAATTCTCCACCTTTTGAATGTCCTATATCTAAATTATAACTTGCTTCATTAAAAGGTGTTGTATAATTTTCATTAGCTGTTGTTCCTGTTAAAGTTTGTAAAACTCCATTAGAATATATTTTTACCCTATTTGCTGCTGTACCATCTGTACTATCATAAGCTACCACAATGTGATACCAAGCACTAGGGTCACGAAAAAGAGCATCAGTTGTAAGATTTGTATCAAAGCTAGAAAAAGTATCAGGAGTTTCTAAAAATTTAATTGCATCATTACTACCACTTCTAAAATATATTTGTGCTATATTACCACCACTATCAGCCGAAAGAATATTTTGATTAGCAGTTACAATAGCAGTTTTTTTTAACCATACACTATAGGTAAATTTTGTACCAAGTGTTACTGTGCCTACATTGGTTGAATTTAATTGTGAACTATCTCCATCATTAAATCTAAGAGAGTTATCTATTTCATATCCACCACTAACTGAATTAGCACCTAAGATACCGACCATTATATTACCTCGTTAGGGAACTCGCCTAGAGGTCTTGATGTAACTCCATCACTATCTGTTGTGTATTCTAATAAAGTAATCAAAGCTGCAACATTTGCACAACCATCTATAGCTGTTTCCATAGCATTGACTTTAGTTCTAACTGCTGCTCTGTAAGTTGCAATATTACTAGGTACATCATAATCTGATACATCTGCTGCTTTGATAACATACCAATCAGTAGCCTGTAGTAGTCCTGATGCTTGTGCGTTAAATTGATTTTTATAATTAGTTTTTAATCCTGTTGTTTTTACATCACCTACAGATTTATCACTTGGCATTATTGCGTCATCACTATCTTGTTGAGTCCATAAAGAATCTTCTATTTCTTTAGCTGTTGCTGTTCCAAGAGTTGCTGTGACTGTATCTGTACTACTATCAAATGTATAAGTTGAAGAAGTATTAATATAAAATGTTTGGTCTTTAAAATTTGTATTATCTATAATGACTTCATAAACACCTATGGCATTTCTTTGTGCTTCAGTCCATAAACTATAAATAGCTTTAGGATATTGAATATCATTAAAAGTTATACCTTTGTTTCCTTTTGGAAAACTTATTATCGTTCCGTCTTGTACTATTGCAAACATTCTATACTCCTATGCTAAGGTCAGGTTTAAATTCCTGCCTACTTCTAACCACTTAGCACCATTATATCTAAAGACAAATAAATCACCGAGACTTGCTGTTGTTGTTAATGTTGGTGCTGTATCTGCTGTAAATTCATATACTGCGTTCCATGATAAAACTCTTGAACCTGTGCCATCTTGGATAACTAATAAAGATACAAACTGTCCTGTTTGTCCATTAGTAGGCGCACCAATTGTTCTATTATCAGCTAAAGTAACTTTTGCTACAGGTGCTGCTTGTGAATCCCAAGCTATAGTTGCTGCATCTGTTAATGCTACTTCAGGAAAATAAGCTGCATCATTAAAAATAATATTACCTGTTCCATTAGGTGTAAATTCAATATCACCATTAGAAGTAGATACAAAATCATTACCATTAACATCTAAATCACCACCAAGTTGAGGTGAAGTATCATTAACTATATCAAATGTTACTGAACTGTCTGACCAATCAACTGTATTGGCAGTTGTGTTAATTGTACCCATAGTAATATCATCAGTACCATCAAAGAATTTTAATAAATAAGCAGTTACACCACCTGAAGTATCTACCCAAATTGTTCCTGCTACTGCACCACTAGGTCTTGAAGCACCTGAATTAGATGAATTTATTGCACTTAATGCGTTGTTTAAGTCTGTTCTGAAACTTGGAAATGATTGGTTTGCTATATTATAATCGTGTTGGCTCATAAATTCTTATACCCCTTTTAATACCCTTTTGCAATATAATCAAATGTTTTTGATATTGCTGTGTCACTTGAATTTTTAAAGGTTACATTAAACCCATTTATAGTTTTAGTTTCAAGTAAAAAATAGTCGCCTGTTGCCATTCCTTGTGCTGTTATACCAATAGCATAATTAGTAGTTTTGAATGGGTCAGTAAATGTCACAGTTTTAGTTGCTGCACCTGAGGTAATATCATTACCACTAAATAATCTATCTTGCATATCTATCTTAATAGATACTTCCTCAACAACAGGAGTAGATGCTAAATCTCTTGAAATCAATACAACTCTGAATTTAAAATATCTAGCTGTATAATCACCTATCACAAAGTTTTGGAAAGCTGTAAAAGTAGAATTATCATCTGAAGTTGAAATCTCTAAATGTGAATTTGCGTTAGCAGGAGTATCTCCATCAAAGTTAGAAGAACCTACATCAAATAGTCCTGTTCTATTATCAAATAAATCATCAGGATTATCAGAGGTTTGTTTTAATGTTGCTGTTAGTCTTACTGTATGCTTTGCACCTATATCTATAACATCTGCAAACAGATAATTACCTATTGCATAAAAGTCAGCATTTGCAACTCCTGAATCAAAAAATCTAGTTGTTTCAGTATCAAAATCACCACTACCACTATCAAATAATTCTGATGAGTCTAGTCTTAATGTACTATCTGCAATTACAGTATTGGTTAATGTTCCTGCAAATAATGGGTGTTCTGCTTGTGTTGTAATATTATTAAATGCTGTAACACTTGTGACATTAGAAATAATTGCTGTTGCGTTAGAACTAAAGTTGCCTAATTTGTCAACTGCTTTCAAAAGATATGTTCCTTGCCTAGCAGGAACAGTTATAGATGTTGCAGGTCTTGATACTTTTTCAACTAAAGATACTGAATTTTGCCAATCAGCAGTTCCATCAATTTCTTCACTAAATCTTAAATTATAATATGCTAAATCTAAATCAGGTATTTGTGTCCAACTTAAATGTGCTTCTTGACCTACAATATTACATGAAAAATCTTCAACATCAGAGGGTGGCTCAATAGCACCTACGATTGTTCTTTGTTCTGTTACATAAGGCGATGAAACACTTAGTGTATTAACTGCCTTAACTCTTACATCATATATTCTTTGGTCAATAACATTAAGAACTCTATGCGATAATCCTGAGCCTTGTGCATAGACAATATAATCAGAGTCTGTGCTTAACTTGTATTCAACTTGATAATAATCAACAAATTTATCTGTACTTGCACCTATAGTAATATCTAAAGCAACAATGACAGTTCCATCATTATATTCTACTAAAGTATCTGTTAATGTAAGACTTGCAGGAGCAGATACAGAAAAAGGATTAGGAAAAGTAGTATCAGGAATAACTGCTACTTCTGTTTTTTCATCAAAGGTATACCAACTATCTTGATGCTCTGTTAATGATAATCCAACTGTAAAGTTTGAATTTAAAGATATCCCATTAACTCTAAATGGTTTTGCACTAAATCCTGTAATAGGGTGGGTTAGATTAACAATATCACCTATCGCTAAATCTAATGCTTCATAATTAGCTGTTAAATCAACTGCTAAATTATTTCTTGACCTATTTAAAACTATCTCTGCAAACTCTAATGCTTGATAAGGACTTGTGATAGATGGTAAGTCTATTGTGCCTTCTTGTAAGAAACCACCATCAGCAGTTTTTAATGCTTGATGGTCGCTATCACTTTCAGGATAAACAATAGTGTCTGCTTGATAATTCTTTAATGGATTAATAAATGATGCTGAAACTCTATTAAAATTTTCATTCTTTCTTTGTGATTGAACTTTTAAACCACCTATAATGGTATCGGTAGTTAATGTTATTGCTGCACTTCCGGTTGTTTCAATAATCAATTTATATTTACCTTGTGTATAAGGTAAGAAACCCCTCATGCCTTTGACTAGGACTTTAACATTATCAAGAATTTTTTTTGATGTATCTAAAACTGCATTACAATCAAATAAGTTAATTTGACTAGCACCTGAATAGGGTGTGACTTGGGTTGTCGCAACTGTACTGGCAGTATAAAAACTTGGAATGTCAATATCTGCTATTGCAATTCCTTTTCCATATCTTTCATTAGTTAAGTAATCTAATAAACACCATGCAGGGTTTGATGAAAATGCTGCTGTTTGTGCAACTGAACTTGAATTATATGCTACTACTTTTTTACCTTCAACTACTGCTTGTATTCTAGGTATGCCACCGAATTTGTCTTGATTCCATTGTAATTTAAAGGCTATGTATGCGATACCTGATAATTTTGCTAAATTTCCCCAACTACTCAGACCTGTTAATAATGATGCTGCTGATTGTCCGTCAGTTCCAAAAAAAGGTTGTACTTGTATATTTGTTCCAAATCTAGAGTCATTAGAAGTTATAGTTGAGCCATCAGCAATAGAGCCACTAAATGTAACTGTATCATCATCAAATAAAATACTTGTAATGCCATTGATTTCACCTTCAGCTAATACTAAAACTCCATAAAGATATTGATTATCACCCCCTGAAGTTTCTAAAAAAACTCTTGTACCACCAACTAATCGTGTTCCATAGATAACAGGTATATTTGAGTTATTGGATTGCTTGTTAAGTAATACACCTTGTGCTGCTTGATTAGCTGCAGAATTACCAACATCAGGTATTTCAGGAACAGGAATAAACCAAGATATAAACTTAGTAAATACTTTAGTAATGGAACTTACTATATCACCCATGCCAATGCTCCTTTGTTATAAAAGATTTTTCTATAGTAGTTTTATCTTTAACTCTTAACCAATGCAATTTTTGATTTAAACCAAAATGCTTTATAGCTTGTTCTTTTAACCATTTAGAAAATAACCTTGTTTCAAAACTAAGATAATTAATTATCCATATATTTTTACCGCAATTCCATTCAAATCTGTTAATGATAGCTGTTTCCATGAATTGATTTTGTACATTATTATTAAGATATGCCCAATTAATAAAACCTATAATTTTATCTTTATCTTTTAGTATTTGATATTGGTTATTCTCATAACATGGGAGTAAATGATGAATGATATCTATATCGTTAGTATCTTTATATTTATTAAATGATTTATAATAAGGAACAACTTCATCAATCATTTCCTGCCCCATAATATGTCAGTTACAGTTAATGCTGCAAATTCCATACCAACATCTGTACTAAAGAATTTTTGTTGACTACCTGTATTTGTTTGTCTGCCACCAATACGACTAAAGTCTGAAAAATGAGAAGTACAAGAAAGACTCATAGTTGCTCTTTGTGTGTTAATAGTAAAACTTTCTATATATCCTCTATCAAAGTTAAATGTATCTATTAAAGCATCTGAGCCATTTAATAAACCTACATCAATCGTAACTTCATCATTAGAAACATTATTATTTAATACTGCTGCAACATAAGTATTATCAACAGCTGATAATGATATTTGAAAGTTAGCTACATTAATTTCTGAACTTTCTGACTTACTTGATATATTTAATAAATGACCACTAGAGGTAAATGTATTTCCATCACTTACTATATCTTTATAATGATTAGTTAATCTAACAACAGTCGCAAATCCTATTGTTAATAGTATAATTGGCTTAATAGATTGATTAGCAAATTCTGTTTTGAGGTCACTCGATAATCCTCTTGCCATTATAGAGCCTCAATAAAATCTAATTCGAATGTGTATTGGTCTATTACACTTGTTTTAAATTGCTGAACATCATTTGATAATCTAACTGTAAATTCAACTCCATCATAAGTAACAACTTCATTATCTAATAATGCTTCTCTTAAAGGTGGCTCTATAGTTAAAGTAGCAGCACCCACACTTGCAGTTACATCAGCAACAACCATATAAACCTTAGAATGACTATTGAATTTAACAAAATCTCCTGCCAATAAACTTCCGGTCATAGCATCAACAGCTATTGTAGTATCACCTGCTGAATGTGCCGCAACTACTAATACTGTTCCTGAAATAGTACCTTTAGCATCTTTAATGTCAGGTAAAGATACTTGAAATGTATTCTGTTGACTTCTTTGTTTCATAATAAAAGCTAATACAGGAGAGAATGTTGCTCTTGTCATTGTTGGATAAGAAGCTGTAAAAGAAAATCTTTGACCATCAATTTGTGTGCTAAACATTTTACCACTATCAGTTGTTGAGGTAATAGTTTTCTGCTCACTTGTAAAACCTATTGATTTAAATTCAGGTGAGGTTGGTAAAGTTCCACTCATACTAAGGCTTCCTTTCCTTGACTATTTAAAGCATCATTAATTACATTAACTATTGTTGCTCTGCGTTTAATTAATAACTCATCAAATCCTTGGGTATCATTGGCATTAATAATTACATTAATAGTTTGACCACCACCTAATTTATCATTAGGTACTATTGTTCCTGATTGATTGGGTACAAACATTTCTTGACCTTGTTCACCCACCATGTAAGGAGTACCACCTGTAACTTGTCCACCTGTTCTTCTTCCTGATAATGCTTTAGTAATACCCCAAGTTGCTATGGTTCCTGCTATTGCACCAATAGCATTACTTCCTGCTGTTGCTAGTGAAACTAAAAAGGCTGTAGGCTCTGCTTCTTTTTTAATTGCTTTTAAAGCTGTTTTTGTAGATTCTTCTGAAGTTTTTATTCCAAATTCTTGTATTACTTTATTAACTAATAATTGAACACCAATTTGAACTAAAGCTGATATTAAACTTGCTAGTGCTTGTCTTGCTACATCACCAAAAGTTTGTTTAAAAGATTTTCCAAATACTATTGATTGTGCAATCGCATCTCCTATACCTTTTGTTAATTCTGCAAATGTATCTGTTAATGCATCAGCTACTAATTTACCTTCATTAAAATCTTTAAAAAATGCAGCATAATTTTCTTTTAAGTTTTCTAATACAGAGCCTTCTTTTCTTATATCTTCTATTCTTTTTTCATTTGCTTCATTTAATATTCTAGTTTTTTCATCTTCTACTGCCTGTAATGCTTCTACTTCTTTTTCAGCAATTAGTGCAATATCTGCTACACCTCTTTCATAAATTTCTTTCTTTACATCTTCTAAATGATTTTTTTGTGCTCTAGTTATATTTAATTCTTCTTCTAAAAATTTATCAATTATAGCTAAATCTTCTTCATTCTTTTTAAGAACTAATTGTCTTTCATCTAAGAAAGAATCTTGTATTGCAAGTATTTTTTTACCATATTCAGCTTTAGATAATTCAATTATTCGATTACCTGCATTTCCTGATTTACTTATTCTGTTTGATTCAAACTTTAAATTTAATTCTTCTATTGCTTCTAATTGTTTTTTAAGTATTGTATATTTTTTACTATCACCACCTGCATTTGTTAATTTTTTGTCTTTTTTAGGGAGAGCATCAATTTCTGCATTTATTTGCGCAATAGCTAAAGCTGCTGATTTAAAATCTGTTACTGTACTTACTATACTTCCATCTGTTAGTGCTGCTTTAAATTCTTTCATTTTCGTAATTAATAAAGACATAGTGCCAATAAAAATAGCTATACCACCAAAGATAATATTGGCTTTAGTTGCCTTATTAAATCCTATCATTGCAAATTTCATAGTTGTAATTGCTGTTGCAATACCTACAAATGCAGTAGCAACTTTTAAAGCTATAATCCCTGCAAATATTCCAAATATTAAATCTGCATTATCTGCTAATGTTTTAAAACCATCAGCAACCATTTTTACTGCTCTTGCTAATCCTATTCCAATCTTTTTAGCAAGTTGGTCTATTACTGCTGAATTTTCTTCTAATGTATTATTTAAATCACCGAATTGCTTTTTTATTTCAGGAAAGAAACCTGCTTCTGCAATAGTTTTTTGAAAATTGAAAACTTTATCACCAAGCATTGATAGAGTTCCTTGAAATGTTTGTGCTAGTGCATCTGTTGCTCCTGCAAATCTCCCACCATTTGAAAACACTTCTTCAAATTTTGCTATTGTTTCTTCTACTGAAACTGTAGCACCTGCTTTAAATCCTAATAAAGCATTTACACCTCTTTCTCTAAATAAGTCAGCAGCACTTATACCACCACTAAATGCTCTTTGAATTTGCATAGCAGCAGTTTCAAAATCTAATCCTGATACTGCTGCAACATTACCTGTAATTTCTAATACTCTATTTAAATCACCTGCATCTTTTGCAACAACTGCTAGTGAACCTGATGCTTTTGTAATTGCTTCTAATGAAAATGGAACTTTACTTGCAAATTTTGTAAGATTAGCAAAGGCTAATGCACCTTGGTCTGCACTACCAAATAAGAATTTAAATCTTACACCTAAATTTTCTACTTCTGAACCAATATTAACAATAGACTTAATAGCTAATCCTGCACCTAATCCAATAAGAGCATTTTTTAGATTTAATACTGATGATTTAGTTTTATTAAGATTACCTTGTACTTGATTAAGAGCCTGTTGACTCTTATCTTTAGCTATAATATCTATTGCAAGTTTTTTAGTTGTCATTGTTTCAATTTCGCTATTCTTTGTTGTCTATCATTATCTTCATGTTTTAATTCATAGTAAGATAACCACAACATAAACTCATAGCAAGACATTTGCAAGACTTCAGCAACTGTCTTATGCAACTTTTCAGCGATTGCTAAAACATTATAGATTTCAGGTGTTTCTTTTATTTTTTTTTTAAAGAGGAAGTATCGTCTGTGTTCATTATTTGAGAAGCTACCCTTGCCAATACATCTGTATCAGCTTTAACTTTAAATTTTAATTTATGTTCCATAGTGAACATTTTATCGCCATCTTTAGTTAATGCTTTTTCTATAATGACATCAATAAGAACATTTAAATCTCCACTTTCACTACCTTTAAATATCTTAGACTTTTCAAGCATATTAAAAGGCTTAGTGTAAATTGCTTTATCACCAATTAAACCCCATTCTTCTACTTCAATAATCTTAGTTTCTAGAGCATCAAAGTGACCTTTGACTCCTTCAAAGAAGTCGATTTTTTCAGTTGTCATATATTATTAAGAAACAGTACCTATTGTTAATGCACCTGAGCCTTGAAAAGCTACAGTTCTTGTTACTACACCATCTAATGCTACTGCTACTGCCATTGATGTGACAATACCTGACCCTACAAATGATTCATCACCTGTAGTATTACCTTCGGGTAATAGTGTGAAACTAATTGTTGTTCCTGCTAATAATGCTGCTTGTGCAGCATCTGTTTCGTCATAGTGCATATCTACTGAACCTGAAAATCCAGTTCTACCTGCTATGTATGTTTTTGCTGTATCGCTTAATGATGTATCTTCTACAACGTCTGCTGTAGTATCTAATGAGAAGCCACTTACTTCACCAATGACATCTGACCCTGCTATGATTACACCTTCTTTACCGTGATGTGTTGCCATTTTCTGTTACCTCTATATCTTTGTTAATATGTTTTTCTTTTTTATCTTCTTTTTTTGGTTTTTCAACTGTTTTATTTTCAATCTCAAAACCTTTCTGAACATAACCTAGTTTTAAAAACTTATCAAGGTTA
>Ga0208414_1002568_pt1 | contig 11782 bp, 14 predicted proteins | sample AntAceMetag02UKE_FD_184770 | JGI IMG/M metagenome (GOLD analysis project Ga0208414, IMG submission 184770) | Saline lake microbial communities from Ace Lake, Antarctica - Antarctic Ace Lake Metagenome 02UKE (SPAdes) (version 2) | ecosystem: Environmental > Aquatic > Non-marine Saline and...
AGGGATTTTCTGCCCTCTCTCACAAGCCCATTCTTCTTGAGGCCCAGATCCGCACAGGCGAGCAGGATTCTTCCTTAGCCTTCTTTGAGGAGCAACGTCCTAGACTCCCCTTCGTGAAGATGGTCCTTCAAGTCCAAAGATAACTCCACCTTCATGGCGCGAATTCATTAGCTGAGTGAATTTCACTTCCTCGACTTGCCTCCACCGATTACCGGGGTCTTTGATCTGGGAAGATCCTTTTAGTGACGAAGGAGGGTGCTTCTTGCCTTTTCTCCTCAGGGGCCGGTTCTTTCTCCGCCATTGACCCGTCGAAATCATTTCATTCTCCATCAGCGCACGGTCTCGACCATTCTCCCCTTCTCAAGATGACTCAGTTTCAGCCAACGAGTGTTTTTTGGAAGGAGATCCGGATGGAGGTTGGGCCACTCGACAATCATGACACCCTTGCGATCAAGGTAATCATCCCAGCCAAGGTCGAGGAGTTCGTCTCCGTCTTCAACCCGGTAAAAATCAAAATGAAAAACTTCCAGGCGTCCACCCCGATACTCCTGCACCAAGGGAAAGGTCGGGCTCGTCACCTCTTCTTGATACCCGAGACCTTGCATCAGGCCCTGGGTGAGAGTCGTCTTACCCGCGCCTAGGTCGCCAACAAGCGCGATAACATCTCCGGCCCCCGCCAACCGACCCAAATCCCGCCCCAGAGCTAAAGTCGCTTCTGCATCGACGAGAAGAATGGGAAATGACACGCTCATGTTCAAAGGAGATATCGAACCGATCCCAAAAAGGCAAGTTTTGGGAAATCAGGGCCTAAGGACCAATAAATCGGTTTATTTTCAAAAAAACCTTGCCCGTTTCGTCTCACTATGATGAATTCCCGCCTCGTGCAGGCCGTGAAAGATCATGTCTTGCCTCCTTTCGTTCCTAACTTTAGCCGAAACAACCATGGCCTACGCAATTTTCAAAACCGGCGGTAAACAATACCGCGTGCAAGAAGGTGACACCATTAGTGTCGACAAGCTTCCCGTGGAGGCTAACGACGAAATCAAATTCCCCGAGGTCCTCCTCGTCAACGATGGTGAGAACACCACCGTTGGTGCTCCGACCATCGAAGGCGCCGGCGTCACCGCCAAGGTCATCGAGCAGCATCGTGGAAAAAAGGGCGTTGCCTTCAAATTCAAACGCCGTAAGGGTTTTCACAAGACCATCGGCTTCCGTCATCACCTCACCAAGCTCGAGATCACTTCGATCAGCAGCTAAATTTTACACTTACCTAACCACTTTTACTTATGGCCCATAAAAAAGGACAGGGTTCCGTCAAAAACGGACGCGACTCCAACAGCAAGCGCCTTGGCGTAAAGAAATTCGGCGGTGAGGTTGTCATCGCTGGCAACATCCTCATTCGCCAGCGCGGCACCAAGTGGCATCCCGGTGCGAATGTTGGCATGGGAAGAGACCATACTCTTTTCGCCCTCACTGATGGCAATGTCTTCTTCGATAAGAAAGGCCGCCGCATCAACGTAGCACTCGCCGATTAATTTCGGGTGCCGCACATAATTTTCAGGGGAAAGGCGAGCCGTTTGGTTCGCCTTTTTCTTTCTAATAATTTGACCATCAGAACCTTAGAAAAATGAACATCGTTCTCGTCGAGCCGGAAATTCCTCACAATACCGGCGCTGCCGGTCGGCTCGCACTCGCAACCGGCGCAACCCTCCATCTCGTCAAACCGCTAGGCTTCTCGCTTGATGAGAAATCAGTGCGCCGCGCCGGATTGGACTACTGGAAAGATGTTGATCTCAAGATCTGGGAAAATTTTGATGAACTCCTCGTCGCACATCCCAAAGCCCGAATCTGGTTTCTCAGCACCAAAGCCAAAAAATCAGCTTGGTCAGTGGAGTTTCAACAGGATGATTTTTTAGTCTTCGGCCGAGAAACGAAAGGTCTCCCGGAAGATTGGCTTGATGAACGCGCCATCCGGATCCCAATGAAAGTGGGCTCCACCCGCTCTCTGAATCTCGCAACCTCTGTTGCTATCGTTCTTTATGAAGCTCAGCGACAGGTCGGAGAATTAGACTGAGCGGATTCAGAGTCTTAATCAGCTCATCAATTTATCTTGAGCCGGTTTCATACTGCAATGACGTCATGTTCTAGGGCTGCACGATCAGTGGCCCACCTTCCGCTTCGGGAACAGGAAATCGAAACCCTTTCTAAGGACCGCTGTCAAGCTAAGCAGTCGAGTGGGCAGTCTCCTGCAAGGACTTTGATGAAGAGGCTCACAGGAGGAGATGGAACTCTATCTCATGATCGAGGAAGTGATGTCATCATCTCCAATTGGAGACGAGTTCTTGTCGCGAAAGACCCATCTTGGAACTCGATGCTTAAAAAATCAAGCCTCCAGCTTCTTGGCCTTTCTCAACCTTTCGAGAAAAATCATCAAAAGCGTGATATCTGCAGGAGTAATCCCTGAGATGCGGGCAGCTTGTCCCAAGGTGCGTGGTCGAATCGTTCCAAAACGGTGGCGAGCTTCGGCTTTGAGGCCGGTGAGGACTTCATAGTCCATATCTTCCGGGATAAGCGCGGATTCCTGTTTCCTAAAGCGATTCACCTCTTGTTGCTGGCGGTTGATGTGGCCCTCGTATTTGAAATCAGCCTCCAAAATGGGCCAAAGTTCCACGTGGAACTTATTTAGAATTTCGGCGGGCAAATCCTGCCAGCCATGGCCTCCCTGTCGAAACCAGTGATCCAGCTTAATCTCCTTGTGAGTGGCCCCTCTGATGAAGGAGCGCGCTTCCGTCAATCCCGCCAGCTTAGCGGTGAACTTCGCGATACGCTCTCCCTTGATAAGCCCTAACTTTGCCGCAATGGGACTGAGACGCTCGTCAGCATTATCCTGACGCAAAAGAAGACGATACTCCGCTCGGCTCGTAAACATCCGATAAGGCTCGGTGCAGCCCTTGGTGACCAAATCATCAATCATCACCCCGAGATAGGCCTCTTCGCGACCGAGAATTAGGTCCCCTTCCCCTTTCACCTTTAGGGCGGCATTTGTGCCAGCAAGAAGGCCCTGACCAGCAGCTTCCTCGTATCCCGAAGTGCCATTGATCTGACCAGCGAAATAGAGGCCGGAAATCTTCTTGGTTTCAAGCGTCGGTTTAAGTTGGGTGGGGGGGCAGTAGTCATACTCAACCGCGTAACCCGGTCGTATGATCTCGCAATTCTCCAAGCCAGGAATCGCCCGGAGGAAGTCCAGCTGGACGTCATAAGGTAAAGAGGTCGAGACACCATTGACGTAATATTCCAGCGTGTGGCGTCCTTCAGGCTCTAGGAAGACCTGATGGCGCTCTTTCTCGGCAAAGCGAACCACCTTGTCTTCAATCGATGGACAGTAGCGAGGACCAACACCTTCGATCTTCCCGGTATACATGGGCGACTGATGCAGATTTTCACGGATGATATCATGGGTTTGGGGAGTCGTCCAAGTGATCCAGCAAGGAATTTGTTCCACGTGGAACTTCGGATCGCCCCAATGATTGAGGGTAAAGATGTCATCGTCCCCTTTTGAAATGAATTCCGGGTGGTAACTAAATAAGGAAGGCGGGGTGTCACCCTCTTGTTTCTCGCACTTCGAAAGATCAAGGCTGCGCCCATTGAGCCGGCAAGGAGTCCCCGTTTTAAAGCGATCGACTTCAAATCCAAGTTCCTTGAGCGAGTCGGACACCGTTGAACTAGCATCCCCCATCCTCCCGCCCTTCTCATTCTTAAGACCAACATGCATCAAGCCCCGCATGAATGTTCCAGCAGAGAGAATGACAGATTTTGCGCGAATCTCCATCTGAAGCGAGGTCTGCACTCCTTTCACCTCGTCATTCTCGACTAGGATCGTGGCGACGTTCCCTTGGTGCAGATCAAGGCCTGGCATTCCTTCGATGATTCGCTTCGTGCGAAACTGGTAGGCCTTCTTATCGCACTGAGCTCTTGGCGCACGCACTGATGGTCCCTTCCCTGCATTCAACATACGCCATTGGATTGCGGTGGCATCGGTATTCTCACCCATGATTCCTCCGAGAGCATCGATCTCGCGGACCATATGGCCCTTCGCTAATCCTCCGATCGCCGGGTTACAGCTCATCTGGCCGATGGTATCAAGATTCTGGGTAAGCATCGCCACCGAGACACCGAGGCGAGCGGCGGCTAGAGCTGCTTCAATTCCGGCGTGACCAGCGCCGATGACCAAAACGTCGTATTCTTTAGGGTAGCGATACATGAGAGGGACAGGAACCTAGCAAGATTTTACCCGATGACAAGCCGAGGCGGAAGCTCCCCCAAAAACCCTCTCCTGAGTACGTAACAACAGCGGCCCATCTAAAAGATGAACCGCTGTTGAGCACACACGCAACAACAATCATTGTTACAACAACAGTAACGCTAATAAAGAGCACTTCTGTCTAAAATTTTAAGAAAAAGAAGGGTTTTTAGTATCATTTTCTCCAACCTGCTTGTCCTCAGGAGAAAAGGTTTCCTGAACCTTCTCACAAGCTTTCGTTCCTGCTGTTTTCCCGGCATTTGCCCCTTTGGATAACCCCTCACGGATTACCTCTGGAATGAACTCATTCATAAACGCTCCGGCAAAGACCGAGCCATAAGCAAGTCCATAGGCGACGTCGTGTATGGCGTCGGCCACACCAGATTTGAGTTCAGGGGCTTTCTCACGGGCCTTAGCAGCTCCCTCGACTGTTCCCGCTTTGAGGGCGTCACTCAAGCTTTTAAATTGACGCCCCGGGTCGTCGGTATTGGGAGATTTTTCAGGTTCGTTATTAGAGTCTTCGTTCATGATGATTCTTTCTTAGGGGATGATTAAACCACACTCTTGAGATTTTACTCATTATAAAGGGATCCCTTTTTTGGAAGCACTTTCCGCTCACCTAGGACACCCCTTCACCTATTTTGTTTGAATTCCCTTCCGATTTTTTTCGTCACACCCGACAACACCAATAAACCACTCGGAAACTCAAAAAATGAAAAAACTACTAATCCTCACCACAGCCCTCTTGACCGGTGGTTTCGCCCTTCCTGTTTCAGCGCAATCCCGCCACTGCCAAAGTCAAGCCATCGAGATCTTCATCAGCGGATACCTTCCCTGCGGCAGCCCGATCTACTCAAAGCGAGTAAGACATGGGCAACACCATCACAACGAACGTTTGACCGGACACGAACTCCACCGCTATCTCGACCGCCGACGTCGCGTCCAAGCTCAACGGGAACGAGAGCGCAGAATTGCCCAGGAACGCTATTACCGTTCACGCTATGCCTACCGGAATCACCGTCGTTGTCGCTAAACGACGATCTGCAATGAGCCCTCAAGACCCCCTCACCCATGGAGAGGGTCTTTTTTTCAACGAGAAATGCATCCTGAACCGTTATTCTAGGGACCCTCTTCGACTCGATGAAATCTTTTCTCTCACTTTTCCTCCTCCTCGCTCTCTTCTCAGTCAAGGCCGCGACCCTCACCACCAACGAAATCTTTGTAAGACTGCAGGCCACTATCGAAAACGGGAAGGGTTTTCAGGAATTGGCCGCCGACCTCGATAAGCTCGATAATAAAGAGCTCGTTGCTCTTCTCAAGGAGTTTGATCAAACTTGGCCACAATTGAGAGACCGCTACCTCAAGGATCATCAAGAATTCGTTCGTAATCAATTTAGCGGCGACGCGAAGAATGAAGCAGCCCGCGCGATTCGTAAATACCGCAAAGACTTTATGGAGGTTTACCGCCTTGGTGACGCCGCGATGAAGCCCCTTCTCAAGTCTAAAAGCATGCCCACCATCGAAGGGCTCAAGAAACTCATTATGCCCTCAGCCAAAGACGTCATGGCGACCTCGCCCGTTTCGCTCGATAAGCAACGAAACCTCGTTTTGATGCTCGCGAAATTTCGTGACGCCATCGTGGATACCGCCGTTCTTCATGACGAAGAAAAATCTGAGATTGGAATCATGCAAGCCGAAAAGGAGGCCATTTCATCCTTGGCAGGTTTTCCTCGTGATGGTCTCCGCATCATGAAAGATAACGATAAGATTGCCGAACAAGAAAACATCCCTGAAGACGAAAGAAAAGGCATTCGGGAAGTCAACGAATGGCGTCTCCTCCTCGGCCTCAATGCCCTCGCGATTGATGCGAAACTCTGTGCCGCAAGTCGCGCTCATTCCGAGGATATGAACAAAAATAATTTCTTTGCCCATGAGTCCCCTCTCGCGGGAAAGAAGACTCCTTGGGACCGGGCCGCGAACGAAGGAACGAAAGCGAGCGGAGAAAATATCTACATGGGATCAACAGCACCCGCGTCCGCAAACAAAGGATGGTTTTACTCCCCCGGCCATCACAAGAATATGTTCAAGGCCGGCCACCAACGAATTGGTCTGGGCCGATACGGAAGCCACTGGACGCAAATGTTTGGTTAATCCCCTATCGCTCAAGACGTAACACTCCTTCACGGTTCGTGAAACCACGTGCCCGGAGATCATTGCCAATTTCGTCAATTTCAATATCGATCAGACTCATACGATCCGCGAGATTGAAAGCGCCCTCCCCTCCAACCGCCGAGGTTGGCCCCCCGGAGACTATCGGAGCAAGGTAGATGATCCACTCATCAATCAGGTCTTGATCGAGGAAAGAGCCGAGAAGTGAACCACCTGCTTCCAGTAAAACCATGGTGATACTCTGTTCTTGGGCTAATCTACGAAGAACATCGTACATTGGTATGTTCTCATAAACGAGCGACTCCTTGCCATGCTTATCATTAAAGATTTGGTATTTTGAACGGTCAATTGGGCCCCGGGTCAAAACAACCCGCTTCGGTTGTCCTTTCTCTTTCGAAACCTTCTCACTACGGAGGGTGAGAGCGGGATCATCACGTCGTAAGGTTTCACCAGAAGTGATGATGGCATCGACCCCGGCCCGCAGCAATTGCACCTCTTCTCTTGCTTCTCCCCCACTCAGCCACTGTCCTTCACCGGGAGGACGCGTAATTCTCCCATCGAGCGACATCGCAGTCTTCGCTATGACCCACGGACGACCCTCGGTTTGCACCATCGCAAATCCCCTCACGACCTTCTCACACTCGCGCACAAGAACCCCTGACCCCACTTCAACACCCGCATCTTTGAGAAGATTATTGGCACGGCCAACATGGTTGGGGTTCGGATCGCGCGCGCCATAGACGACGCGAGACACGCCGGCCTGGATCAAGGCATCTGTGCAGGCTCCGGTGCGACCTGACGTGCTACAAGGTTCAAGTGTGACATACGCGGTTGCCCCCCGCGCCCCTCCGATTTCAAGCTTTGACAAGGCCTCTCGTTCGGCATGTGGACTACCCGCCTTACGATGCCACCCCCGTGAGAGTTCGACACCCTCCTTTACAATCACGGCCCCAACAGGAGGGTTCGGTGCCGTCAAACCGGCGCCCCGAAGAGCCTCGGCCAACGCAATGCGCATCCACTTTTCATCTTCAGAAGTCTTCATAATCAGGATCTACAAATAATGCCCAGTAATGGTGTGAACAAGATCTTGGCAGGAGTGATCAATTTTAGAAATTCCCAAAGTTGTCCTATTTCTCAGCCCTTGATCACTGGTCTACTCACGAGTTATTCCACCCGTGGAACCCTTACCCCTGTATGGTGGAACAGCGCTTTTGACGAGTTATTCCCACTAAGAAGAAGAAGACGAAATTAAAAATAATCTATTCATCCCCTCTACCAATGTGAAAAACAATCAGTGGAACCAGCGACCAATGATTGGCACACGTGGAGATCTACGATATTACGGGCGAGTGAAAATTTTCCTCCTCTTTCTTTTATTAAGTGGAACGGTCATGGCATCGACTTGGTCGTCCTATTTGGGTCCTAACGGCAATGGCACTGCCGAGGGTAAGATTCCTGCCGAAGTCCAGAGAAAGGGCCCCAGGACGCTCTGGACGGCTAAAATTGGCAAAGGCTGCTCCAGCTTCACCGTTGCTGATGGGCGTGCTTTCACCTTAGGAAATAGCAACGACCGCGACACTCTCTGGTGTTTTGATGCCGAAAGCGGAAAAGTGATCTGGAAAAAGACTTACGACGAGAAGTTGGCTCCTAAATTTTACGATGGTGGCCCGGGAGCGACCCCCATCGTGGATAACGGTAGGGTCTACAATCTTTCCAAATCGGGACGCCTGTCCTGTCATGATTCGAAAAGTGGCGACGAAGAGTGGGTAGTAGCCTTCCAAGATGATCTTTCTGGAAACATGCCGACTTGGGGATATTCCTCTTCACCCGTTGTCTATGGCGACACCCTGATCTGTCTCCCGTGCTCAAAGGAAGGTGCTTTAGTGACCTTGGACAAAAAAACGGGCAAGCTTGTTTGGCAATCTTCCAACTCTGCTCGCCCCGGGTATTCCGCCCCCGTTCTTTACCAACATAAGGGCAAGGATGCTGCTGTCGTTTTCCATGGGCGTTCACTGGTGGGATACGATCTTTCGGCGAAGGGCGAGGTGCTCTACGAATTCGAATGGCGCACCCCCTACGACGTCAAATCCTCAGGTTCTCGGCAACCTTCTTCACCTTTCATCCGGTTACAACATGGGATACGCCATCATCGATCTTTCAAAATCCAAGCCTGAAATCGTCTACCGGAACCGCGACCTCCCGATGATCTTCCAGAACAGCTATGTCGAAGGCGACGACCTCATTGGCTGTTTTGGCGATAAGAGATACACTACTGAACTTTACCGGATGGATTTCAAGACTGGGAATATCTTGTGGAAACATCCCCTCCCCGGTACTCGTGGATCCACCGCCAAGATTGGCGAAACGACGGTTGTTCTCACCGAAACGGGTCTCGTTGTCTTCGGCAAAGCGGATGAAAAAGAATTTACGGAAGTTGGCCGTCACCAAGTCCTCAAAAAACTTTGCTGGGCCCCTCTCGCGATCAGCGAAGGAAAGCTCTTCGCGAGGACTAACCAAGGTGAGGCGATTTGTCTGGATTTGACGACCGTAAAATGAGGTGGTTTTTCACGACACGCTTAGCGATTTTTCGAATCTTCTGCTTTGGGAAGATGTCCTCGAACACACACGTGGGCCAGATCGACCGTGATTCTAACTCCCTTGGATCCGTTCTTATGCAATACAAGAATATCAGAGAAAACTATCAATTTCAGACCTCCTGACATAGGCCTATTCCAGCATTGCGTTTTTTGGCCCTCAATCCCGGATTGTTTCAAAGACGATACGCAAGTCTGTCCCCGGATATAGACTCTCAAGATGGTTCAATTCCTCGCAAATTCGGTCCACCGCTGCGGTCCGATGCGCCGAGGATTGCGCTTCGAGCTGCACCACCAATCGATCGGATTCCACGCGGAGACTCCCGGCTGTCCGCAGCGCGGATGCGATCAATTGACGGCCGTCTTTCTGCCGGTTGGGATAGTGACCTTCGAGCATCGCGTAGAGCTGATTGTCCAAATCAAACGCCACCATCTTCAGGCTATCGACGATGTGACTCACCCCGCTGCGAAGTTGCTTGTATCCCGCCGGTGCCACTTTTACGCGCTCGGGTTGGCGACCTCGCTCGGCCCGTAGTTCAATCACTTCCTGATTGAGCCGACACAAGTTCTCACCTTCCTTGCGGTAACGAATTCCCTCCACCAATTCCAGCAATTTCTCCGGCTTGATCCCGCCGTCGCTCTCCTCGGCGCAACCGACTTCGGCTTCAATCTCCAGTCCATATTTCGCTAAAATCTTGTTACGTTTTCCGAGTGCTTTCGAAATCTTACGGGTCAGTCTTAGATAGATTGGATTGGGGTGCTCTATGTTGGCTGGGATTTCTTCCTCGCCGCTTCTATCATCCTCTCTGCGCGACGGGTCCCGGTTGTATTCAAATAGATCGTCCAGTCCGTATTCAGCGATCATATACTTGAATACATTTTCCTGATTCCCCCATCTCGCGAACAAGGTCGCAGCAACGGCCTCCGTATCGGCCTCCGCTGCACTGAGGTTGGTCACGATGGCGGTCTGATGTTCTCTATCGTCGCTCAGCACGCGAATTTCTCTGAAATGTATTTCGCCCATGAGTTTTCTTTTCGGCGTCGAGCCGTCTTCCTTCGTTTCGGTTTCGTAGAGATTGTAAGGTTCGTTTTCTAGATCAATGGGAGCATGTTTGTAGTGACGTTCTCCGATCTGGGTTTCGGTGGCTTCAAAGGTCTCAACCGGAAAAGATTGATAGTACCCTTTCCGGTAGGTGATGAATTTCCATCCGGCATCGCCGATCGCCTTGAGAAAGCTGGTATTCCATCCTTCGCGATCAAAAACGAGCACGGGCCTCTCTCCCCCGCAGACTTCCTCGATCTCGCCGAGGTGGTGATTGATCGCGCTGATTAAGCCTCCGTTAAAAGGGCTCTCCAAGTAGTAAACGGCGGTTTGGCCAGGGAGATGCAGCCAAGTGTTCGTCTTTGCTTTTACCACTCGGTTCTTCGTGGCGCTCCAGGTTTGACCCAGTTTGAACTTTCCGTGATAGCTCTTCACATGCCCGTCGAGGTAGAGCGCTTTGATTTTACCTTCACCGGTCGGATTGCGCAGGACGCGCAATTTACCCAGCTCTGACATCAGCGTAGCACCCTGGTTTTTACCCGCTAATTGAGATAGTTTTTTTCGCAGAGTTTTCACTTCCATGATCCGGTCGAGACCGAGGACTTCTCCCAGGTTTTCAGGGTTATGGCGACGGAGGTGATCGGGACGTTTGATACGCAGCAATAACATCATTAGCATTGTGATCACGGTCGTGCGAAGGCCATAGAACGCAGGTCCCAATGCTTCACCATAGATCTTGTCGAAAGTGGCTAGAGTATCGGTTTTTGAAAGGAGAGCCAGTGCCATGAAGAAACCCAACCCATCGACCCGCTCGGAGGTCGCGAATTGCGGGTCTGCATCAATAAGTAAGCCTGCTTTGGCCATCGCCCTATCGAAAGAACGGTCGCGTGGGTCGGGACTGGGTCCGGGGTGATTGATAGACTTTTCGGTTTCTTTATCGGTTGGCGAAATGATTGCTACTTCGCTTTCAGGAGGGGCGTCTGCGGGGCTGTCAGAATCGTTTGAATCGTTCGAATCTAATGGCAGCGCCTGTTGGCTACGTATGGGGCCGTGTTTCGCTTTGTAATCAGCGACGATTCCATTGAGACTCCTGACACTGATCCCGAGATGAGGAGCCACCCAAAATTGGGTTCGTCCGCTCTTAATGAGAGTGATGGCTTCATTCTTGATTTCATCAGTGATTGTCCGGGGGCGACCTGATCTATGTTCGTGGAGAAGGCCTTCGTAATTATTTGCTTTGAATTTTTTTCTCCAGTCTTGGAGGGTCCGCAAACTCAGGCCCGTAGCCGCCGCGATCTCGGGGAGGGAGGCTTGGTTATTTTCCCTGATTGTGATCCAAATAAACGATGCGGAGACTCGATCGCCGATCTCATAATTGTAACAGGGCGAGCCATTGATAAGGATGAAACGCCGCCCTCCTTGATCATAAAAGCGGCACGATGGGTTCACCGTGCCGGGTGAAATTTCGGGCAAATTTAAAGGGAGGTTGTCGGGAGAATTGGAGGCTTCGGGCATGGCAAACGCTACGCAGAGTGTGACTGAGCGCGCCATGAAGCGCAACAACTTATTACGTTAATTTCAATCAACATCCGGCCCAAGCCCTTTATTTAACGGCGTTGCAGGAGATCAGCCCCCCCCTATGTCAGGAGGTCTGAGATTCGGAGTCTAATTCGCCTC
>Ga0208414_1002571_pt1 | contig 11776 bp, 18 predicted proteins | sample AntAceMetag02UKE_FD_184770 | JGI IMG/M metagenome (GOLD analysis project Ga0208414, IMG submission 184770) | Saline lake microbial communities from Ace Lake, Antarctica - Antarctic Ace Lake Metagenome 02UKE (SPAdes) (version 2) | ecosystem: Environmental > Aquatic > Non-marine Saline and...
GGGGGGGGGGGGGCGTTGACGGCGACGGGCGTCTATTGTGAGCCTAACGCGACGGAGGACCTGAGTGGGGAAAGTCATAGGATGGATTTCTACCAGACTCAGCCATTCTCATTTCTCTATCAGACCACCCTGTATGCGCATTTCACCACTCTCACTTCTTTTTCTCACCTTCGTATCGATCGGAGCGACGGCTGTTCCCAATTCCCTTCATACTCAAGCGGAACGTCTGCATCAATATGCAGGGACTTGGGTCAGTTCGATTAGTCCCGATTCGAATGAAGTCGCGCCGGTTCCGTTGATTAAAATGGTCAATCGGAGCATGCAAAACGGCCAATCCTTGCATGTGGATGTTCTCATGCTTCGGGATGAAACCTATCGATCAATTTTGGTGGAGCAGATCAGTTACGACTCGAAGACGGATCAAATCGTGGCGCTCGGTCAAAACGAGGCCGGAGAGAGTTTCATCGGCAAGGGGCGATTCGAGAACGATCGTCGCTGGAGCATGCTAGACGTGGACCTAGCCGGGAATGAGTTGATGCGGGTAGAATTCGAATTCCTCAGTCCCACTCGAGTAGTAGTCGAAGGATTCGCCCCGAGCGGGGAAAGTCTCTGGAAGACACGCTATCTGAAAGCGAATTCGAAGCATAAAAACATCGGGATTCAATTGGTTTCAGTTCATCCAGCGATGCAACAGGATGCCGTCGGAACGCTTCGTGAACTGGGCCGAATGGGCTACAGCTTTGTGGAGACCTTCGTCTATCGCGACCGCTCCTTCTACGGTATGGCGCCGGAAGATTTTCGACGCGAAGTCGAGGCATCGGGCATGGATTTTCTGGGTTCAATGACGTTTCGCAATTTGCCGGATAACGCCGATTGGCAGGAATCCATGGAATGGTGGGAAACTTGTATTCAGGATCACCTCGCGGCCGGAGTGGAGTTTCTTACCACGTCAAACAATCAGCTCAAATCTGTCCACACGCTGGCTGAGTTACAGCGCTATTGTGACTACTACAATGCGATTGGAAAACTGTGTCAGGAAAACGGCCTGACCTTCGCGTTTCACAATCACGACGACGAATTTGGGCTAATCGAAGGCGTGCGAATTTATGATTACCTACTCGAGAACACGGACCCCGCTTTCGTGCATTTTCAGGCCGATATCTACTGGATGGATGTGGGAAAGGTAAATCCCATCGACTACTTCAAGAATCACCCCGATCGCTTCCTGAGCTGGCACGTCAAGGACTACAAGGAACTAGGACAAAGCGGCAAAATCGATTGGATCAAAATTTTCGATGCGAACTCCCACCCCATCCCTCCTTACTTAGTCGCGGAGGTAGAAGACTACACGTTCCCACCGCTTTATGGCGTGCAACTCGCCTTGGAGTATTTGCATCACAAAATCCTGATCGATCTCTAGCAGACCCGAAGGTCAAAGTCGGACCTGCGAAGGGGACATTGCTTGAATCGTAATAGTATCATGCTGCCCCTGCCCTATTAAGTGTAACCTATGTCCCCAGACTATCTGTTACCTATGCCCCCGGTTCATACCGGCGGTGGATTCGTGACTCGAATTTTGTCGAATCCTCGTAACCCTGTTTCAAAGCCCCCCCTCCCCCCTTCCATGCACCTCAAAAACCGTTTTTCCCCGTTCATCATTCCCCAGATAGTTCTGATTTGCCCGTCACCTCAAATTCGGGCCCAAGGAGCGATCAGAAGACGTCAGGTCTTGACATTTGACAAACTGTTGGGAGATCAGGAGCTGTCGGGCGTAAAGCCCGACCCACCCAGAAGGAGGCGGACGGCCCAGCGGTCCGTCCCAACCTTTTACTTAGGCTGCGATGTTTTTGACGACGTGGCGGTTGACGACGGGAAGGCGAAAGTCTCGGCCTTGGAGTGGGAAGGGGGTCTGAAAGGGGACTAAGGCAGAAGATAACGATCTGAACGATTTGAGTTACGTTGGTTTGATCAAATGCTCCGGGGGGATTTATTGAGGAGAAATAATCAGGTCGGATTCTGGGCAGATCTTTCCGCGGCATTTTGCGCCATGGTTGCTTCCAGTTCTTGCTCAAGCTTGTAATCGATCTTGTAAAACAGGGTGACGAAGGCGGTCAGAAATGCGATGGAGGCGGGGATGATACTCATGAGCATAACGATGCCATTCAGGGTATCGGGAGCCTGCTCCATGTTTGCTTCAAAACCGTAAAACCCGAGGAGGAATCCGCCGAGCGTCCAACCGAGTTTCTGCGAGGTCGTCCCGGCAGAGAAGATTAGACCCGTGGCACGGCGGCCCATTTTGTATTCCGCGTAGTCGGCGGTATCGGCGAACATCGCCCAAGGGCTTGGAGGCGGAGCGCTTCAAGGAGTCGTCGCACCAGATCTACTACGGCGTTCCCGATGAGCTTTTGAAGATGCTCAACGTGAATGTCGGGGCCTGTCCCCTCAACAATCTCCGCGACAACCTTCAGTTGTTCTATGGGTGAAAATCCTCTTTTAACCTCACGTGAAGTTGATCTAAGAAGTAAGGCAATTCTTGCCAATTTAGCTAATTTATGAATCTTCAGATCATGCCCATGACTCGACCACAGCCCATTTCCTCCAGCGTCGCCTCCACTGCGGTAGCCGACATGGCAGATATTTCTGCCACTACGCTGAAGAATAAATTCAGCGAGGTCGTGCGACTGGCGTCACGTGAACCTCTGGCGATTACTCGGCACAAACGGCGTGAGTTTGTGATTCTGAGCACCGAACACTACGAAGAGATCCAACAGAGTCGGTTGGCTCCTTTGCAGAACTTGACGGACGAATTCGACCAAATGGTCGCTCAAATGAACACACCCGAGGACCGCGCGGCTCGAGCGAGTTTCTTCAATTCATCAGCGGTCAAAGCGACTCCCGCTCTAACGAAATCAAAACAGCAGCGAGCCAATGCCGACTAAGACCCTCACGGTCCTAGCGGGAGTGAATGGAGCGGGCAAAAGTAGCGTGGGTGGCGAAGCGTTGCGGGCAGCTGGGGCGGTGTATTTCAACCCGGATGAGTATGCGAAGCAGTTGCGCGCGAAAAATAAGTTATCCCAAGAACAGGCTAACGCGATGGCTTGGTCCTACGGGAAAGATAAGCTGGAGGACGCCATCGCCCATGGCACGGATTACACCTTCGAATCGACGTTGGGCGGCAAGAGTATCACCGCCCTTTTGATCCAAGCAGTCCAAGCGGGGCACCGGCTCGAGATCTGGTTTATCGGCCTGGAAAGTGTGGAGCTGCATCTCGAACGGGTGGCCTTACGCGTGAACAAAGGTGGTCATCCCATCCCCGAAACCGCCATCCGGAAGCGGTGGATCGGAAGCCGCGAAAATATCATTCGCCTGATCCCGTATGTGACGACGCTGCGGGTGTTTGATAATTCCCGCGAGGCAAAGGAGGGTGAAACGGTGCTGCCCGTTCTGCTACTCTCGATCGAAGAGAGCCAACTCACTTATCCCAGCCCTGAAGATCTGACCATGACACCGCGTTGGGCCAAGCCGATCGTTGCAGCCGCTTACAAATATTTTGGTCTGTTCGTCGATCAGAAGGCGTAAGCTCTCGACTTTTGACATCATGCAGGGCGATCAGGAGCTGTCGGGCGTAAACTTTCGGCGGCGCCATAGGAGACCAGGGCCCGACTCACCCAGCAGGAGACGGACGGCCCAGCGGCGTAGTCCGCCGAAGCCCAAGCGAAGGCTGGGTCCGTCCCTACCTTTTACTTAGGCTGTGATGTTTTTTGACGTCGTGGCGGTTGATGTCGGGAAGGCCTTAAAGGGGGAGCAGGGGAAATGGGATCGCCTGCAAGCAGGCTCCTACACCTTGGATATGAAACTGTCGGCGGTGCCCCGGTTCACGTTGGTTTGATCGAGTGCTCCGGGGATATTTATTGAGGGGGAATCTGAGGTAGTGGATCATGCCGGATTCTGGGTAGATCTTAATCTTCAGTATTGCCAAACGTTACACATTAATTGGTAAAGTGTGACGTTTACCGACATTCTGATGCCATCCATCCTCCAGAAAAAGCTCTCAGCGCTCGCCTCCAAGAATGAGGTGCTGACGACAGGGCAGCTACTGGATACCGGCATTTCTGACCAAAGTATCACCCGGATGGTGGAGCAGGGTGAGCTGGTGCGAGTGCGGCGCGGGATTTATCAGCATACGGATTCCCCGACGAGCGAGCATCATGATCTGATTCAGGTCACCAAGAGCGCCTCACGGGCCGTCATTGTGTTGATCAGCGCCCTGCGTTTTCACGAAATCGGCACCCAATCCCCCTATGAAGTATGGGTTCAGCTCCCAGCGCAAACGAGGGTCCCGAAGATTGAATGGCCTCCAATCCGGGTGATTCGGACTCGGGTGAAAGCGCTTCAAACTGCGGGAGTGGAATATCACTCGCTGGGTGGGACGAAAGTGGCGATTACGATGCCGGCCCGGACGGTGGCGGATTGTTTCAAACATCGCAACAAGCTGGGAATCGATGTGTGCGTCGAGGCTCTTAGAGAAACGCTGAAGACACGAAAAGCCAAGATCGGAGAGATCAGTGAAATGGGGCGAATGCTCCGAGTCGGCAAAGTGATGAAGCCGTATCTGGAGGCGATGATATGAAGAACGTCGCAGACGCTATGCGGGGCGGCATGCCCCAAGCTACACTATTTCCGGTTGAGAAAAGTGACTTACAGACGCTTCGTCAGTCCTTGCGTCGTCATCTTAACGGCTCGTAAATCAAACGGTCATGCCAACTCCTCCGGAACAAGAACAAGGACAGGTTGAAGCTGTGGAGTTTAAGCGGCTGGCTAAACGGGGGGCAATGCATCCGATCGTATGTCGAGCCGACGATGGGGCCCATTACTTTCTAAAAACCTTTTCAACAGGACGCACCTGGCCGCTCGTGCTCGAATGGATCTGCGCGAGACTTGGCCGTGCTGTCGCTCTTCCGATTCCAAACTATCGGAAAGTAACGGTTTCGGATGAATTAGCCGAGGAGTGGAATGATTTTCATGAACGAAAAGTTGAGCCGGGTGTAGGCTTCGGCTCGCAGATGGTGAGCAATTCCATGGAGTTCGAGGCATCAATGAATACGGCGATTCCTGAGGAGCTGCAACTTCGTGTCTTGGCGTTCGACTGGTGGATTCGAAATTACGATCGAGGGAAGAAAAATCCTAATCTCCTGTGGAATGCCGAGTTGAGGAAACTATACGTCATCGATCATGATCAGGCAGCACAACAGAGTGATGCTTCGATTTTCTGGGGAACTCATTTATTTAAGTCCATTTCAGATAATGAGATAGAGTGGCTTCCTCCTGGTTTGGCGAGTGAGTTTGAACAGGCACTTTCGCGACTTTATCCTCAGCAGATATTATCGGAGTTGCCTTCAGAATGGACAAGTAGTCCCGAGGGACTAGATTGGTTCGTTCGACAACTGGATAGAAGCATTAACGACAACACACCGACTCGAGACTGGAGGAATCATGAGTAAACACTACGCCTGTCACTATTCCGTGGTTAGATTCGCTCCTTATCCCGAGACTGACGAATTCGTAAATGTTGGTGTGGTGCTGGCGTGTCCGGCAATCGGATATCTCGATTTCAAACGTGCCGATCTACGTCGGCGTGCACGAGTTCGCCGGTTCTTTCCAGAGTTGGATTCCAACATATATTCTGCGAGTATGCACGCTTGGGTGGATTCCTTGAGTCCCTACCAAAATGTGCCCACGGATGGACAGATACTAAATGACTGTGACCGGCAGCGTCAGCGCGATCAATTCAAGGTCATCGTGCGCCCGCGAGAATCCATTCTGTTCTATAGTGATCCGCGGGTCATTCTTAGTAAGAATCCCGCAACTACACTCGATGAGGTTTTTGGATCTTACGTTGAGCGTAGATTCGCGAATGTTCCTGAATACAAGGAACAAACTATGGTGAAAAGACTCGAACGGGTCTTTCGTGAAGCAGAATTACTTGAGCGTTACCGTCTGAATGAATCCGTAGGTAACGAGGATTATCGAGTAAGGTTTCCCTTTGTGAGATTAAATGAAGGTCAGGTGTCTCCTCGACAAGCAATCAAGGCTCTCCATCTAGATAGAGAGAATCCTACCGATATAATTCGCCATTCGGATGATTGGCGAAACGTAGCGGCTCGCTTGAAAGCGTATGGGACCGCACCGGAAAGCCTTTTGTTTGTCCTACAAGGACCAGCAAGCAATAGTGCTCCATCTCAGATGCGGGCCTTCGATCAAGTGCGCCGTGACTTGGACCAGGATGGAGTTTCATACCTAAGCGCCGATGCCAAATCTGATATATTGGCATTTGCGAGCGACGATAGCTGAAGGACAGATTTAAAGGGCCGGGCCACTCAGAAGACGTCGGCCAGTCAGCGGTATGAACCGGGGACATGGTGAGACCAAAAGGGTCGATGCTTAATTTCTACAAAACGCCGGACGGAGAGCAACGTATCGAAGTGGTCTATCAGGATGAGAACTTCTGGATGTCGCAAGGTGCGTTAGCGGAGCTGTTTGGCGTGAAGCGTCCAGCGATTACCAAGCATCTGAGCAACATCTTCAGCACGGGTGAACTTGTGGAGAAAGTGGTCAGTTCCATTTTGGAACATAGCACTCAACACGGCGCGATTTAGAGGAAAACTCAAACTCGGAAAGTAGGGGCCGGCCTGAAAAAGGGGCCTGAAAAAGATGACATGGGGGTGTTGTCAGGAGCGACGAGGTCGCAAGAACTGACAACGTTATGACCACAAATCAAATATCCCCCACATCATCCGCCGAGGATTCAAGCACCTTAGGCGAAGTAATCAAGCTAGGCATCGACGTGCACATCGAAAAATACGTCGTGGTGATGAAGATCGACGGCAGTGCGCCGCAACGAGCGAAACGCTTCACGCCTGAACAGTTCATAGTATGGGCTGAGGAACTCACCGCCAAGTGCGAGCAGCTCCATAGTTGCTACGAAGCGGGCCCGTTCGGCTACAGCCTGCACCGGCGTCTCGCGAAGATGGGCGTCACCAATCACGTGATCCGTCCGATCAATTGGGACGAGCACGGCAAGAACGTCAAAACCGATGCGCGCGATGCGACGCAAATGGTGCTATGCTTGGACGGTTACCTGCGGGGCAATCACCGCAGCTTCAGCACCGTGCGCATCCCCAGTGAAACCGAAGAACAGCGTCGCAGCACAACTCGCCAACGCCAAAGTCTGATCAAAGAGCGCAAGCGCCTCTCGGCGAAGGCGCGCGGGCACGTGATGTATTATGGTGGCCGCCTTCAGGGAGAATGGTGGAAGCCGAGGCGCTGGCTGGGCCTGAGCGAACAGCTTGAACCGCATCTGCTCGAACTGCTCAGTGCCCTGCGAACCATCATGGTGGTAGTCGAAGAACAGATCGTGCGATTAGAGAAGTGCCTGGAGGAGATGACCGAGGTGGCGTTGCCCAAGGGAATGGGATCGGTGATCTTCCAGCAGATGGAACGCGAAGTGTGCGACTGGAGCCGCTTCGAGACTCGTAAGCAGGTGGGAGGTTACACCGGGTTGTGTCCGAGCGAGGACACCAGCGACAAACGTCGCTTCCAGGGCTCGATCACCAAACACGGCAACCCGCGGCTTCGACACATGCTCATCGAATGTGTCTGGTTGCTGATCCAATGGAACCCGGACTACCGGGGCATCGTGAAGTGGCGCGACAAGCTCTTGGAAGCCAAACTGACCAAGGCGAGTAAGAAGAAGATCGTGGTCGCCATCGCGAGACAGTTTGCGGTGGATTGGTGGAGAATCCGAACCGGAAAAGTCACCCCAGATCAACTTGGATTAACCATGAAACCTTTACCTGCTATGAGTGCCTAAGAGCATCGAAGCGCAGATCTAAAACCGATTTTAGCGGAGTGTGCCCGACTTGACCCCTGTCGCTTTTGATGCGACGCTTTAAAGATGGGGCAGCTTCGCTTCTGCAGCCTGTAGTGACCGAATGGATATGTCATAGTGTGCAACCCTTATCGGGACACGGATAGCAGGAAATCCCGGCCTCAATTCAGAGACCGTGGCGGCTCAGAAGACGCAAAAATCTAAATCTACCACCCCCAACTCCTCTCTCTGAATGTAACCAAAGACAAAAATCCGAATCGCACTTGACCAATATCCCCATAGCAGGGGTCAAAGGGCCTGAAAAAGGAGTCAGACGCAAAATATAAAGATCTGAATGCTTCGGTTCACGTTGGTTTGATCAAGTGTTCCGAGGATATTTATTGAGGGGGAATCTGAGGGGGTGGATCACGCTGGATTTTGGGTAGATCTTTCCGCGGCATTTTGTGCCATGGTTGCTTCCAGTTCCTGCTCAAGCTTGTAATCGATCTTGTAAAACAGGGTGACGAAGGCGGTCAGAAATGCGATGGAGGCGGGGATGACACTCATGAGCATAACGATGCCATTCAGGGTATCGGGAGCCTGCTCCATGTTTGTGGTGATCGTTATGTAGACGAAGAAGTCAGACCAAAGCTCTATTGATTTGGGCAAAGGTGCTCTAACGTAGAATCGAAATCCCAAAGGCTTCTAGAGGAATCAGGCTACCCAAAGACATTGCATATTCCCGCCCCCCGGCGAAACTCACTATCGAAACTGTAGCCTGCCTAGAAACCGCCCTAGAAGAAGCGCAAAGCGCGAAGATGGCCCATGTCTGCGACGTTGGCCCGAAGTCCTTCATTGAAGGATGTAGGGGGATGGCTGCGGGAGCCCGATTCGGGCAGCAGCAATCCCAAGAATTCCGAGCCGTCTAGTAGTCACTAGCGACGAAAGAAGAGAAATTATGATTTCCGAAGATCCTAGCGCAGCGACAATACGGCTCACCGCCTCCCTCGCCATCGCCAAGAACCTCCTCCAAGTCCACGTCGCCGAACTCACCGCAGCATAGTATCAGCGCCGTCTCTCTCGACATGAGTAAATACAGCTTTACCGCCTACATTGATGAATCCGGCGATGGAGGTTTTGTATTCAAACCTGATGGCACTGGGAGTTCACGTTGGTTGATTCTTTCGGCCGTGGTCGTGCGGCGTAAGAACGACTCCAAGATGATCCAGTTGATGCGGGAGATTCGGCAAACCCTCAAAGCCCAGCCGAAGCAAGCGCTGCATTTCATCAAATTGGATCACAGCCGGCGGGTGGCGGTTGCTCGAGCTATCGGACAAGCCACTTTCCTGCGCACGGTATCCGTCATCATTCATAAACCTTCCCTACGAGATCCGGAATCGTTTCAGACGCAGAAGGACCTACTTTACCGCTATGCGTGTCGCTATCTGCTCGAGCGGGTTTCGTGGTTGTGTGAAGAACACCACATTGAGGGTGAGGGAACTGGACTGGCGGAAGTCATTTTTTCCAATCGAGACCAGATGTCCTATGCCGATCTGAGAGATTATCTCCGTGTCCTGCGTGACAACACTGATTCCAGTGCCCAGCCTATGGCCTGGAAGCATATCGATCCTGAATACGTTCGCGCCGTGCAACACACCCAGCTGGCCGGACTGCAATTGGCTGATACCGTGGCCTCGGGACTTTATGCGGCCCTCGCTCCCAATCGTTTCGGTGATACGGAAGATCGCTATGCTCGACTCATGGAACCCACGTTCCGTCGTTACAAGGGGGCCGTGCTCGGCTTTGGCTTAAAATTCTGGCCGGAAGACCTTGAGACCATGAAACCAAAAGACCCGCACTTGGCGGGTCTCTCAGAATGGTTGGGGAAATAGTGCAGATCCCAGGTTCGAGTTACCACCCTTGCGGGCTGCCACCTATACCGGCGACCTCTACTAACCCTGCGCTTATCTGCACCCGAACTATACACCCCTCGTCAACCCCTGCTGTCGGATATGAGTATTAGCCAACAAATCGCAGCTCGTCTGCCTGCCTTAAAACTCAACTGGAGAGATGAGATCAAGCGCTTGGAAGTGCTACGCCGGAAATTTGTTCGAGACTACTCACCGCGTAAATTGAGGAAGATCAAAAGGATCGCTGCTTAATGTTTGAGGTTTAGGTGCCCAAAATCGAGGGGGCTGAAAAGGGGTCTGATACCCCGGGAGCTTGCTCCGGCTTGGATTGATGTAGGAGCGTGCTTGCACGCGATAAACGCGGAGGAGTGGCGCTGTATTCTGTGAAACCGGCTGATAGGATTGGGAGCAGGGGGGCAATGGGATCGCCTGCAAGCAGGCTCCTACACCTTGGATATGAAACTGTCGGCGGTGCTTCGGTTCGCGTTGGTTTGATCAGAAGCTCCGGGGATATTCATTTCTTAATGGGTCAGATACCCCGGGAACTTGCTCCGGCCTGGATAGATGTAGGAGCGTGCTTGCACGCGATGAACGCGGAGGAGTGGCGCTGTATTTTGTGAGACCGACTGATAGGATTTGGAGCGGGGGCAATGGGATCGCCTGCAAGCAGGCTCCTACACCTTGGATATGAAACTGTCGGCGGTGCCCCGGTTCACGTTGGTTTGATCGAGTGCTCCGAGGATATTTATTGAGGGGGAATCTGAGGGAGTGGATCACGCTGGATTCTGGGTAGATCTTTCCGCGGCATTTTGTGCCATGGTTGCTTCCAGCTCCTGCTCAAGCTTGTAATCGATCTTGTAAAACAGGGTGACGAAGGCGGTCAGAAATGCGATGGAGGCGGGGATGACACTCATGAGCATAACGATGCCATTCAGGGTATCGGGAGCTTGCTCCATGTTTGCTTCAAAACCGTAAAACCCGAGGAGGAATCCCGCGGAGGATCCGCCGAGCGTCCAACCGAGTTTCTGCGAGGTCGTCCCGGCAGAGAAGATTAGGCCCGTGGCACGTCGGCCCATTTTGTATTCCGCGTAGTCGGCGGTATCGGCGAACATCGCCCATGTCAGAGGCATGAGTGGTGCAGCCAGAAAGGAGCCGACAAGATGGAGACTGAACAAGAGCACGATATCTGTCGGTCCGATAAAGTAGAAGCCCAGTAGCAGGATCGCATTGATCAGAGTCAGACTGATGTAGGCCCGCCGTTTGTCGCGAAATTGGGCGACAATTAACTTCGTGCACGATACGCCCGCGATGGCCAGAACGGTTCCGGAGACCAGGAAGCTGGTGGCGAGACTCAGGTCTTCAATGTAATACTTGAAGTAATACAAAATCGCTCCGCCCCGCACCGAGATATGGACGAGCGTGAGCACGCCCACCACGCAGAATACCAACCAGGGCCCATTTTTAAGGAGATCTTTCAGGTCTTCCCGGACCTTGCTCGTTCGCGGCGGAGGAATGACACGCTCGCGGGTGAATTTGAACGTAATGAAAAACAGTCCGCCGGCGGCAACCGCATACACGCACATCGTCAGAAAGTAGCCCTGTTGCTCGTTGCCTTGCCCCAGGGTGGCCACCAACCACAGCAGCGTTCCTCGCACAATCAAACTGCCGGAATTCGCGCCGAGAAATCGAAATGAGGCGAGAACCGTTCGTTCCTCTGAGTTCGATGTCATGACGCCCATCAAGGCCGAGTAGGGGACATTGATCGCGGTATAGGCCATGCCGACCAAGGAGTAGGTGACATAAGCCCAAATCAGTTTCCCGGTCATGCTCAGGTCTGGAGTCATAAATACCAAAATACCGGCAATCATGAAGACCGGGATCATCCAGAGAATCCAGGAGCGGAACTTCCCATGGCGGGATTTGGTGCGATCTGCAATCATACCCATGATGGGGTCATTGGCCGTATCCCAGAAGCGCGTGATCAGGAGCATCAGCGCGG
>Ga0208414_1002572_pt1 | contig 11776 bp, 11 predicted proteins | sample AntAceMetag02UKE_FD_184770 | JGI IMG/M metagenome (GOLD analysis project Ga0208414, IMG submission 184770) | Saline lake microbial communities from Ace Lake, Antarctica - Antarctic Ace Lake Metagenome 02UKE (SPAdes) (version 2) | ecosystem: Environmental > Aquatic > Non-marine Saline and...
CATTTCAAGTTCTCGGTGACCGGTGAAGCGAGTGGAGGCGACGGGGAACTTGTGTCGGTTGAGCGTCCCGAATTCGATGCGGCCACGCCGAGGGCTCGTGGCGAGTCGATGCTCACGCTGTGGGAAGAAATGTTGTGCGAGGTGATGGAGGACCGTCCAGAAATTGTGGCACTCGATGGCGACCTCAGTTACGACACGGGGACTCACTTAGCTCGACACCTTTTTCCCGAACGCTACGTCCAAGCTGGAATTGCTGAGCAAGACATGGTGTCGATGGCAGGAACCCTGGCGCTTTCGGGCCAGATTCCTATTGTTCACAGTTTTTCAACTTTCCTCACCATGCGGGCAACCGAGCAGATTTTCAACAATGCGACGGAGTACTCCCGAATCATCTACATGGGCTTCCTCTCGGGTATCGTCCCGAGCGCTCCGGGTTTTTCGCATCAAGCAGTCACCGATGTGGGAATAATGTCGTCGATTCCCGGGATGAGGGTTTTTGAGCCCTCATGCAAAACTGAGCTTCGGTGGTCGCTTGACCAGGCTTTGAACCACGACGGCCCATCCTTTATTCGAATGGGCGGGTTAGCTCCGCTGGCACCGGCGGGGGAGCCGGCTTCGTTTACTGAGCGGCTGCCAGGCAAGGGGGTGGCTCTCGTGTCTAGCGGGCCCCTTCTCACTCATCAGGCTCTGGCAGCGGCTGCCTTGCTGAAGGAATCGCACGGCTACGAGGCTGCAGTATTTTCTGTGGCCGATATCACGGCTCATAATTGGCGTCCCCTGGGGGATCGGCTCGAAGGGTTTTCTCTCATATTCGTGTTGGAAAACCACAACCCTGCTCTTGCTAAGCACGAAGGTCTGCGGCGAGAATTTACATCCAGCAACCCCAAAAAGCTTGTCCGCGCAGGAGTCCAGGGTATCCCGGCAAACGGGGAAGCTTCTGAGGTGCTTCGTCACCATAAACTCGACGCCTCATCCATTTCAGATACCGTTGGCCGAACACTCATAATTCAGAATGAAGAGAAGTAATGTCCTCAAAACCTAAAATCGCACTTGTCACCGGAATCACGGGTCAGGACGGCAGCTATCTCGCGGAGCTTTTACTGGGGAAAGGCTATGAGGTCCATGGAGTTGTGCGGCGCTCGTCAACACCTAACACCGACCGAATTTCTCATCTTATCTCTGACGAATCCGTTTTCGATAACCGGTTCTTTCTCCACTACGGTGACCTCAGCGACAGTTCGCGAATGATTTCTCTCGTTGAATCTGTGGGACCTGACGAGGTATATAACCTCGCGGCGCAATCCCATGTCAGGGTCAGTTTTGACGAGCCTGAACTCACAGGCAGCACGACGGGATTGGGGTCTATTCGCCTCCTGGAGGCAATCCGAATTGTGGGCTCCGGAGCCCGTTTTTACCAAGCATCTAGCTCCGAAATGTTTGGGGCTTCCCCGCCGCCACAAAATGAAGAAACACCTTTCTATCCGAGGTCCCCTTATGGCGCGGCAAAGGTCTACTCATACTGGATCACGAAGAATTATCGTGAGAGCTATGGCATGTTCGCCACGAACGGCATCCTTTTTAACCACGAGTCTCCCCGCCGCGGCGAGACCTTTGTGACCCGAAAAATCACCTTGGCGGCGGCTCGGATCAAAGCGGGTCTTCAAGACAAACTGTACTTGGGCAACCTCGATGCGGTTCGGGACTGGGGGTACGCGCCGGAATACGTGGAGGCCATGTGGCGGATGCTTCAAGTGGATGAACCCGGTGACTTCGTGGTCGCTACAGGCACTGAATACTCGGTGAAAGACTTTCTTGGTTTCGCCTTCGGTCATCTTGGATTGAACTGGGAAAAGTTTGTTGAACTCGATTCCCGGCTGCTTCGTCCGACCGAGGTTGACTCGCTCATTGGTGACGCTGGAAAGATCAGCGCTGCCACAGGTTGGAGCCCGAGCGTCCTTTCGCCGCAACTCGCCCAAATTATGGTCGACGCAGATTTTCAAGCGGTTTCACAGGGTGATTCCGATTGGTTCGGCGGCCCTCACCGCGCGCAGTCGGTGAGCTAGACATGGTAGAAAAACCTGAGAAACCAAGTGCGCTCAGTCTCCTCAAAATCGGAGGAGTTTCCTGGTCGCTCTTGACGGGCTCGGAGAAAATCCTCTTCGCGCTCCGCGTGTGTAGTCGGGTAGCGCTCAACGGCCTGGACTTCATCGCGGTGGGGTTGATGGGGTTACTTGGAGCAATAACCGCTACAGGTCTGTCAGGGCAGAATATTGAGATTTTTGGAGTCTCTCTGCCTGAGCCCTCGGCAGGGAACGTCATCACCCTGGTGGCGGTAGTCGCTGCCTTGTTCCTCCTCAAGGGGGGCCTTGGAATCCTGCTCGCCCGGTGGACCGCCGTTTTTCTTGCGGGGATTGAAATTAAGAATTCAGCGAAGATTGCTCGCTACGTCTTTAGCGGCTCTCTTCAGAGGCTAAGAAAATATTCGCGCGCTGAGGTTCAATTCTTGGTTTCGGTTTCGGTAAGCGCTACCTTCTCCGGGGTTCTTGGCGCAATAACGTCCCTGCTGATTGAGGGGGTGCTTTTCGTCGGAATTTTCGCGGTTTTTCTTTTAGTCGACTGGCTGTCAGCATTGGCGATTGCCGCCTATTTTGCCGGTTTGATTTATGTGTTGCAATTGACAACAGCGAAGCGATACTTGCAGTCCGGGCGACGCATTCAGGAAGGAACCATCGGGGTAGGGTCAGCAATTTTGGAGATGGTTGATGGGTTTCGAGAGATAGCGGTTCTTTCCAAGCAGAGTTTTTTCCTTTCGCGGTTCGTCGAGGCGAAGAAACTTGCCGCTCGTACAGCTGTGGCGCTCCAGATTCTCAAAAGTATCCCGCGGTTTATCGCCGAAGGAGGGCTTATTTTGGGGGCTCTAGGTTTTGTCGTTTGGCAACTCACTCGCGGCTCCTTGGCGGAGGGGCTCCTCTCTCTAGGAATTTTCTTGTCTGGTTCATTCCGGATGATGGGATCAGTTCTTCCCCTTCAGCAACTCTGGAATGAAGTGAGGGTCTCGCAGAAATGGGTTACTAATGCCCAGGAAGTCTTGTTGAAGTTGAAAGAGACCCCTGAACTTCTGGATGAGAGTATTTACGCGCCCACCAACTTTCAGGGTAAGAAGGCCAGCAGTGAACCCAGAGCTGGACTGGAAGTGCGCCTTGAAGAGGTGAGTTTTCGCCACCTGGGTGCTCCGAGTCAGACCATCGACCAGATCACACTTCGGGCTCCAGCGGGCAGCTACTCGGCAATTGTGGGTCCTTCGGGAGCGGGAAAGACGACTTTGGTCGACCTTATCCTGGGGTTGTATAAGCCCGACAGCGGAACAGTTGCCATTGACGGATTCGAACCTCTGGCCTTCCGGGAGGATAGCCCGGGATTGTTGGCCTACGTTCCTCAAAAGCCCGGTGTTGTCACAGGTTCGATTGCCGAAAATGTGGCGCTGGGGCTCGCCGAGCATGAGCGCGACGAGGAGCAAATCTGGGCCGCCTTGGAGGGGGCACAACTCGCCGACCATGTACGCACCCTCGAGCTTGCGATTCATTCGGACTTGGGGTCGCACTCGGACGCGCTCAGTGGCGGACAGATCCAGCGTCTCGGTCTTGCCCGGGCTCTTTACACAAAGCCGAAGTTGATTATTTTGGATGAAGCGACAAGTGCGCTCGACGCTGCGACCGAGGCAAGTATTTCGGGCGCGATTCAACAGCTTGGTAGTGACACCACAGTCATCGTGATCGCTCACCGGTTATCGACCATTCAGCATGCTGACATTGTTCACGTGATGGACCAAGGACGTGTCGTGGACAGTGGCACCTTCAAAGAGGTGAGAGGGAGGGTCCCGATGATCGAGGAATATGTGAAACTCATGTCCTTCGATGACTAACTCCTATTCGTTCCACTCAACAGCGTCATCTGTCCCGTTTTTTCTCCATCTTGACCGGACTGACTCGACGAACGCGGTCTGTCGTCGTGAGGCTAGCTTGAAGGATTATTCGCTGGTCATCACGACCAATCAAACCAGGGGCAGAGGGCGTAGGGATCGGGAATGGGTGTCGCAACCCGGGGAAGGAATCGCACTCACTTTTGTGCTCCCGCCGCAGGGCAAAGGTCGGGTGGTTCCCGATACCTGGGTGCCGCACATCGCTGGGTTTGCGGTTGTTGAAGCCTTGAGAGTTCTCAACATTTCCGGTGTTGGCCTGAAATGGCCAAATGACATTCTTGTTTCTGGAAAAAAGATTGGCGGGGTGTTGTGTGAAAAAATCGCTACAGGCCAGGTTCTCGTTGGCGTCGGGCTGAACATTGGGTTTCAGGGGCAACGCCCATCACCCCATGCCACTGGGCTGACCGACCATATAGAGGTGAATCCTGGGACACCGGACGTGGTGGTTTCAGGCGCACTTTCAACATTGCGCGATGGCATGATGTGGAGTGCTTCGCTGGCTCACGAACGCGTTACCGGGGTGACGAACACCGTAGGGCGGAAAGTTAGAGTCGAGGAACCAGGCGGCAGAATTTGGTTGGCGATAGCCCAAGGACTCGATCGCAGCGGCCACCTAGTTGTCGTCGACGAGAGTGGCAACTCCGATTCTCTTGCCACGTCTGAGGTTGAACATCTCTTCCAATAGGGTCGAACTATGAAGACGGTTGGTGTCATCGGTGGCGGACAGTTGGCTCGGATGATGATTCCCGCAGCGATCAACCTGGGCATTAATCTCAAAGTTTTTGCTGAGGCAGAGGGTTCGCCAGCGGCACTGGCCACAACCCACGTCGGAAACTACCTCAACACGCACGAGGTGAAAGATTTTGCACGAGATGTTGATGTCATCACGTTTGATCACGAGCATGTCCCGACTCGGGTGCTCGAAGAGGCGCAAAAGTCCGGCACACCTATTGCCCCTTCCCCGGAAGCGTTGACCCTGACACACAACAAGATTGTGATGCGGCAATCCCTCGCCAAGATGGGAGTCCCTCAACCACTCTGGGGCGTGGTGGAGGACGTGGACTCGCGCAAGGAAGTAATTTCCAGAGTAGGTGGGTTCCCCTGCGTTGCCAAAAAGCCAGTCGGTGGATATGACGGCAAGGGTGTCCGAATAATCAACTCTTGGGGTGAGATTGAGGATTGGCTGGCAGAGGGAGGCGTCCTTGTTGAAGAAAAAGTCCCCTTCACCAGGGAGCTTGCGCTACTGAGTGCCCGACGCCAAGGCGGAGAGTGGGTTCCCTGGCTACCAGTAGAAACGCGCCAGGTAGCGGGTGTGTGCTCTGAAGTCATCGCCCCGGCGCCACGGATGTCGGAAGGTATGGTCCAAGAAGCAGGTGAGCTGAGCCAAAAGATTTCCGTTGCCTTAGAGATTGAGGGTGTCTTGGCCGTTGAAGTCTTTCAGCTGGATGATGATTCCTTGGTCGTGAACGAGTTGGCCATGCGTCCCCATAATTCGGGCCATGTTTTCACGGAGCTTTCTGTGACGAGCCAGTTTGAGCAACATTTGCGAGCGGTGGCGGACCTGCCGCTGGGCTCGGCTGCGTTCACGTCGCCCGCCGGAGTCATGGTGAACCTATTGGGCGGCATCGAGAGTGGTGCCCGTGACCGCGCGTGGGAGGCAGTGCCTGAAGCTAAAATTCACGACTATGGCAAGGCTCCCCGTCCGGGGAGAAAAGTGGGCCACATTGTGGTTGTGGGATCTGACGCCGAGCAGGCATTGGCCAAAGCTGATCACGCCCGCTCGCTTCTCACGCCACGCGGGTAGAATATTGTCATGAGCACCCCACGCGTTGCCGTCATCATGGGTTCAGATTCAGACTGGTCCGTCATGGAGCAAGCTACAAAACTGCTGATCGAAGCGGGCGTTGAAGTGGTGTCCGAGGTGGTTTCCGCACACCGCGCACCCGAAAAGATGGTGGAATTCGCAAAAAGCGCGAAGTCTCAAGGGTTCCAGGTAGTTATTGCTGGCGCTGGCGGGGCCGCTCATTTGCCAGGTATGGTGGCCGCCCTTACTCCGCTACCGGTCATTGGGGTTCCTGTTCCTCTTGCAACACTTGACGGAATGGACTCATTGTTGTCCATCGTCCAGATGCCCTCCGGTATTCCGGTAGCAACGGTCGGGATAGGGCAAGCGAAGAACGCCGGGATACTGGCTCTGCGGATTCTCGCGCTCTCTCACGAATCAGTCGCCTCTTTCCTGGGCGAATTGATGGCGAGCCAGACCAAAGAGTCACTGTCCAAGGTTTTGCCGCTGCCCTAAGGGAAATTAGTTCAGTTTTCTCGTCTGAAAGTAGGCCCGGATTCTCAATCCCATTCTCAGAGCCACCCGAAGTGGCAACTGCAAAGGGTGCGGGTAGAGCTTGGCGAGAAAGATCTCTGCGCTCTTGTGGTGGGCGAGCAGCATTTTCTTTTCGTGCGCTGAGGTCGAGTGAGCGCCCGAATGGGTCACGCGGGCTGCAGGGACATACACGTTTCTGTGGCCCGATTTTTTGATTCGCATTCCTAGGTCGACATCTTCGAAGAACATAAAGAAGCGTTCATCAAAACCGTTGATGGCGTTAAAAACATCACGGTTGATTAATAAGAATGATCCGGACAGCCAGCCGACTGATCGAGGATGTTCCTGGGTGTAATTTCCAAGGTAGGCGGCAGTCCAGGGGTTCCGGGGCCAGACTTTGGAAAACAATGCATGACCGACACCGATTCGAATGCCTGGGATTGCCCGTGCTGAAGGGAATATCTCACCTTTGCTATCGAGTACCCCAGGTCCTAGGAGTCCGGCACGGGGAAGCGAGTCTTGCGCTGCGAGTAACCTCCCGAGGGTCTCTGGTTCGAGGCGGATATCCGGGTTGCACACCACCACCCATTTGATCTGGGGCGGCAGTTCGCGCACGCCAAGGTTCGCTGCTGCGCCATATCCCAGGTTCCTGGGTTCATGAAGCACGGTCAGGGGCGAGGTAGTCAGAGGTGGCGGAGCTGAGGAAGGGGATTCTGAATTTTCCACCACCACCACTGCTTCAGGCTTGATTGTCGATCGCTCGATACTGTCAAAAAAGCCTGCCCATTCCCCTTCCGAGTGATAACCCACCGTCACCAGTCCTACGGCTGGAGAACTCACGACTCGGCTCCGGGGAGAGCGAAATTTGAAAGACCAGCGCCCCAAGCTTCGCCCAGGGCGACTTCCCAATTACGCGGGGAGGGAAGCCCATGCTCTGCCCAGTTTTTGTGGCCCAGAACCGACCACGCTGGGCGGGGCGCAGGCCGCGGGAAGGCTTCCGTACTAGCAACGCGTAGTCGTGTGGGGTCCCATTTCGCTAGCTCAAAAAGCTTCGTGGCGAATCCGTGCCATGTGGTGGATCCCGAATTCGTGCCGTGGAAAATTCCGCTAGCAATTTCCTGGTTGATGAGACTTTTGATCATTTCAGCGACATCCTTGGTCCACGTCGGTTGGCCAACCTGGTCGTTTACTACATCCAGGGTTTCCCTATGAAGGCCTGCGCGCAGAATTGTTCGAGGGAAGCTGTTGCCGTGTGTGCCATAAAGCCATGAGGTTCGAACAATGAGCGAACCTTCTGGATGTTCCTCAAGAACAGCCTGCTCCCCGGCCCACTTAGAAGCCCCATAGACCGAACGCGGGTTGGGTGCTGCGTCCTCCGGGTAGGGAGTGGTTGATTCGCCGTCAAAGACATAATCCGTGGAAACCTGGACGAGAATTGCCCCGACTTTTCGGCAGGCCTTGGCTAAATTCTTTGCCCCATCAGCGTTGATGGCAAAAGCCAAATCCTCGTTTTCTTGGGCATCATCTACTGCCGTGAAAGCGGCAGCATTGATGACTACGTCGAACCCCGCGAGGGCCGCCATCGTCGCCGCTTTGTCGGTGATGTCTAATTCCGCGCGAGTGACCCCTGTGACATCAAGTCCGTCGAGTCCAGAAACGAGATCGTGGCCCAGCATTCCGCCAGCCCCGACAACGAGTACCCGACTCACAGGGAGGAGCGCTCTTTTAACGGTTCCCACCACACCCGGTTGTCTCGATACCACTGGACGACCGCGGCAAGGCCCTCTGTGAAGTCAACCTGAGGGGCGTATCCAAGTTCTCGGGAAATCTTTCCAATGTCGACGCTGTAGCGACGGTCATGACCCAATCGATCAGCGACCTTCGTAATGAAAGATTCATCACGTCCGACGGCGTCGAGAAGCAGAGCCGTCAGCTCAGTGTTGGAGAGCTCAGTGCCACCACCGATGTTATAAATCTCGCCTGCCTTGCCGCCCTGAAGAACGAGCGCAATCCCTCGACAGTGGTCATCAACGTGGAGCCAATCGCGGATGTTCTTGCCATCCCCATATAGGGGAACAGGAATTCCATCAAGAAGGTTGGTGACGAAGAGGGGAATAACTTTTTCGGGGAAGTGGTGGGTTCCATAGTTGTTGCTGCAACGAGTGATGGAGGCGTTTAGATTGTGGGTCACAAAGTAGCTTCGGACCAGAAGGTCACTCGCTGCCTTGCTCGCCGCGTAGGGCGAATTGGGGAGCAAAGGCTCCTCTTCATTCCACGAGCCCTCCTCGATGCTTCCGTAAACCTCATCGGTTGAGACGTGAACAAAACGAGGGATGCCAAGTTTCAGCGCAGCATCCAGCAGAGTTTGAGTGCCCAACACATTGGTGTCGACAAAAATGCGGGAGTCGGTGACCGATCGATCCACGTGGCTCTCCGCGGCGAAATGAACAATCGCGTCGTGGCCAGGCAGCGCTGCTGAAACCGCAGCGGTGTCCCTAATGTCGCCTTCAACAAAGCTAAAGCGCTCCGACCCTGCTACTGATTCGAGATTAGAGAGAGTGCCGGAATAGGTCAGGGCGTCAAAGACCGTTACCTCCGCATTTTCTAAACCGGGGAGAGCGTTATTCAGCACCATGCGGGTGAAGTTGGAGCCAATAAATCCTGCTCCCCCGGTGACAAATAGCTTCACGACCAACTCCTCGTAGTGTCTGTTGCGCTTAACGCTCTCAAAGTCTACTTTGACGGGCTTTAGCCTGTGTCGTAACTATCCCGCTAGTAGATTGGTTGAGTGAGCCGAGAACGAGAAAGCAGCCCTGAAGGGTCCGCGACCCCAAGGCTCACCGTGGTTTTTGCCTATTATGACAACCCGAACATGCTCGAGCTTCAGTGGCGAGAAATTGCTTCCTACCCTGCCGAAATTAGGGCTGAGCTTGAAGTAATCGTGGTGGATGATGGCTCACCCCAATTCCCCGCCGTCGATGTTCGAAGGCCCAGCGGTTTGCCAGCACTCTCGATTTTTCGCGTTAATAAGGACATTCGCTGGAATCAGGATGCAGCGCGCAACATTGGAGCACACGAAGCCCGGGCGCCATGGCTTCTCTTGACCGACATCGACCATGTGGTTCCGGCATCAAGCCTTGTTGCAATTCTTGAAGAGGAGAGGTCAGAACAATCTTTTTACACCCTGGGAAGAATCAAGTTTTACGGGGGTGAAGCTCGTGAATCCCATCCCAACAGCTATCTGATGACGAAGAAGCTCTACTGGGATATTGGGGGGCATGACGAGGATTATGCCGGTGTGTATGGCAAAGACTTTCTGTTTCGCAAACGCGCTCTTCGAGGGTCTACTGAGGTGCACCTGCCTGAAATCGTTCTCGCCCGGGTGGGAACTGCGGCTGTCAAAGATGCGGGGACCACGACCATTACTCGCAAAAACAGGCTGTTCAGGCGAGTGTGGGGTTACCTCTTGGAATGGCTCAAAGCGATGAAGCTTTGGAGGGGGGTTCAAACACTGTCCTATCCCTACGAGAAAGTCCTCTAAAGCGCAAAGACCTGCGCTTAGCCGATTGGTAGGCTTTGCGAGTGGATATCCGGCCTCTAGCAATCCCTGGTTCGTTTGTGGTGACGCCAAAAATTCACGGAGATGATCGTGGCGAATTTGTTGAGTGGTTTCGCGCGGACCTTCTGAAGGAGGCGACGGGGCTAGATTTTTCTGTAGCCCAGGCAAACCTTTCGGTGTCGGCTAAGGGAACACTACGGGGGATTCATTTTGCCGATGTCCCACCAGGCCAGGCGAAGTATGTGATGTGTAGCTCAGGTTCTATTGAGGACTTTGTCGTGGATATCCGGGTGGGCTCCCCCACCTTTGGGGCCTGGGATCGAGCAACTATTTCCGCATCCGAGAGAAATGCCATCGTCCTCGATGTGGGTCTGGGTCACGCCTTTCTCGCTTTAGAAGACAACACCACGGTCACGTATTTGGTGACAGACCACTACAAACCGCACGCAGAACACGCCATCAATCCCCTGGACGGTGATCTCGGATTAAAGTTTTCTCTCCCAGCAAGCGAATTATTACTCTCGGAAAAAGACACCTCAGCCCCAGGGTTCTTGGAGGCACAGGCCACCGGGCTGCTTCCAACGTGGCAGGGTTAGAGATATGAAGGGCATCATTCTCGCCGGTGGTTCAGGGACCAGATTGTGGCCCATCACCAAGGGCATCTCTAAGCAGTTGATGCCCATCTATGACAAGCCCATGATTTACTACCCCCTGTCGACCCTGATGATGGCGGATATTCGGGACGTGTTGATCATCTCAACCCCTGAACATCAGTCGCAGTTTCAGGACCTGTTTGGTGATGGAACACATTTGGGGATGTCCATCTCCTATGCGATCCAGGAAAAACCAGAAGGTCTTGCCCAGGCTTTTTTGATCGGTGAAGACTTCATCGGTGATGATTCGGTCGCTCTCGTATTGGGGGACAATATTTTCCACGGCGCTGGTTTAGGCCAGTCGCTTCGCGCGAATACGGAGATTCAGGGGGGACTGATATTCGCCACTCAGGTGTCTCACCCCGAGGCCTATGGCGTGGTCGAATTTGACGGAGACATGAAAGCTCTCTCCATTGAAGAAAAGCCCACGAAACCCAAAAGCAAGTTTGCTGTTCCAGGGCTCTATTTTTATGACTCCTCCGTCGTCGCTGCAGCCCACACCATTACCCCCAGTGCACGAGGTGAGTTGGAAATCACCGCGATCAATGACCATTTCTTGCAACGCGGTGACCTCAAGGTCCAAATTTTGGACCGGGGGGTGGCGTGGTTAGACACAGGAACCTTTGAATCGATGATGCAAGCTTCCGAGTATGTCCGGGTTATTGAAGATCGCCAGGGCCTCAAGATCGGTTGTGTCGAAGAAATTGCCTGGCGCGCGGGGTGGATTGATGACACACAACTGGTCACACTCGCAGAGCCCCTGCGCAAGAGTGGTTACGGAATCTATCTCGATCGCCTTCTCGCTCCATGAGTTACCTAGGTGAAATCTGGGGCTCTCGAGAGCTTCTGCAAAATCTCACGAATCGCGAGGTTCGGGGGAAATATCGCCGGACAGCGCTGGGCCAGCTGTGGTCACTAGCTAATCCCATTGCTGCGATCGTAATTTACACCTTTATTTTTTCTTTCATCTTCCGGCTTCCTGCCCAGGTGGGGGACCCCAGCGGGCTAAACAATTACGCGTTGTGGCTGGTGTGTGGGCTACTGCCGTGGTTATTCTTCAACCGTGTGCTGGCCTTGGGAACAGATTCCCTCGTGTCGAATGCTGGACTCATTCAGAAGGTGTATTTCCCCCGCATCGTTTTGCCACTCTCTCTCACCAATGCAACCCTGTTCACATGGATTCTTGAAATGGGGGTGCTTGCCCTTGCCTTGAGCCTGCTGGGCGCCTTTGTCTTACCCTGGATACCCCTGGTCATCGTGTTCATGGT